>Ga0157364_1009246_pt1 | contig 10213 bp, 5 predicted proteins | sample AttsexASBM2_FD_111476 | JGI IMG/M metagenome (GOLD analysis project Ga0157364, IMG submission 111476) | Fungus gardens microbial communities from leaf cutter ant in Ribeirão Preto, State of São Paulo, Brazil - Atta sexdens ASBM2 | ecosystem: Host-associated > Fungi > Mycelium > Unclassified ... | reverse complement strand
TGTGTATCTTGAAACGAAGTTAAAATTACGAAAATGAATAAGTTCACTAGAATATTTATAATTTCATTAGTATCTAATAAATTTATTCATATTCTATAACTTTCACACGTGTCAAGATACACAATACTCTGGTACGTAAAAAGTAAAAAAAAATAAAATTTGTTTATACATTTATTTTACAAATATATTATGCATCGCTATTGATTTACTCATATTTTTTACACGTGTACATATACAAGTACACATGTTCCGTTACTGCAGATTTAGGATTAAGTTAGAGATATATTAAGGTTAGACAGAGATACAATATATTTCTCTCTCTGTTATCGATTTTAAATACAAAAATTGACTCAAATCGACTCGTGTCGTGATTCTGAGGCTGCGTTCTGTTGAATGCGCATAATGCGCATGATGTAATATAAGTATGATGTAATGTAAGTATAAGATGATGTATTCTTGTTTAATACTCTGGAACAACAAAGGTAAAATGATATCTTTGATGCATTATGTGGAATGCAGCTTTATTAGAGGGTCTCTATAGTGTAAAGTAGGCCACTGATGTAATGAAACAATATTATATTATAATACAACCTTTGTTGCCGCATTTTTCAATACAAATTATCAATGATCCGCTAACAAGGTTTATGCTTGCTACTATATATTGTAAATGCATTTGTTACTTAAGGGAAATGATTGTTGAGACATTGAAATCAATAAAAATCTCCGAATTTACAGAACGGAATCAAAAATCCTTTGATGGGATTAAAATATTAGACGCAAAATTGAAAGGTGCTACAGTGGATTTTATACTAAAAGCGAAAAAAAAGTTAAAAGCTTTCATTTTTAATTCAACTCATAGAGTTGTCACTTGATGTGAATGTTTCCTTAATACGAAAGTTTTATAGTTCGTATGAACAGAACGACAGTTTGTTATAATGATACATAGATAATAAAATATATTTTTATATTTTATTAAAATTTATTAAGTTACATTTTATTTCATATTTTGATACGTACAATATAGATTACAAAATAAATATACGAAACATGTCAGATGTCCTGTCGAAACAGTAACTGACAATAATACAAACTTGTACAAAAGTATTTGTTACAAAAGTATTAGTTGTTAGTCTTATTGCCTCCAAAATTTTATATGATTTATACATTTCTGATATTATAAAATATCAATTCTTTTAATATCTATTTTAATAAATAAAGTGCGTCGGGGATAAAACCAGGGTTGGCAAATGTCCACTCCTTTTTTGTTTTGTTTTGTTTTCAGCCAATGCCAGTGGTCAAAACTGGTTTTAACCTTTCTCTACCTTAACTCTGAGCTCGGCTAGCTTAAAAAGTATGTTAATAACGTAATGCAGGGAAAAATAAAACTAAATTTTGCTCAAAATCGATTTTGATTAGGGCGATTAAAACCAAGTTAAAAAACCACACTGTCTGATACTGTTCGTACCAACCCTGATTAAAACGGAAAACGTATCCTTAGTTTGGTATATCTCGCTGGATAATATTGAATCTGAATATATGCAATATATTTTACATTTAATTTTGAACTACCTAGTCTTTAAATGAATATATATTGGTACTATCAGCCCAGTAAAACACAATGTTACATGTAAACACAATGTGTAACATACAATGTCACATTTACGCGTTCAACAAGATAACTATAATATAATACACTGTGTTATCTTGTTGAATTAACAATTCGTGTAACATTGTGTTTATTGGAAGTATACATATTTTTAATAACATTTTATTTACGATATTGCATCTTTTGTGTTAATCATATGATGCGACATATTACTAGCACGGAAATTAAAAATTCAAAACATGAAATTTTTGGTCTTAAAGCGATCTAATGTTTCCAACATTTTCATTTATTTGTTGGATATATGAAATGATACTCAGGGTTTATCTTATGATTTTAATCAATCTATAATAGCATCCATCTATTAAAAAAAAAATAGTGTCAATCATAATATCCTTGTATCTAAATTTTAACTCATATTGTCTGTTAAAAAATTTATTTGTTAAAATAGGAACCTCAAACATACAGTATTCTATCAATATTCTATTGTTCTATTATCAAATATTGTCAGAGATAATCCTGAAAAAGAACCTGAGTACATGTTTTTATTCTTCGCAGGGTGACGAAGTTATCTCTTGGTGCAACCTGTACCTGTCTTACTTATTATTATATAAATAAAGACGATTAAGTACCATTATAGCTTATTGCTTGAAGATTTAGAAAAAAAAACTAATTCTTCTAATGTAATTTTATTGATTCATACAATCATATAATTAATAAGATTAAAAAAATGTTATTAAATTAAGCGATACTTTTTGGAATCAATCAAATATGGAGTCTATCAAAAAATGCCATTTTTCATTATTTTTAATGTATCTTAAAAATGCTTAATTTAACAGGACCTTTTTTATCTTATTTATATACTCGAATGAATTTACATTAAAGAATTAGTTCCAAATAACAATCCTTTTTCCAATAGCCTATTACATGAGCGCTACATTCCTTCTGAGATCGCGACTCGCTACAGTAGCGGCGCGACGCGCGGCGGCGGTCACTGGCCCGGTTCGAGTTAATGCGAGATCTCGCGCAAGAAGCGCGACGGAAAATTCACTCTACCTCTGTTCGTTCTGGATGCCGAAGTTTCTACCCGGCTTGAGTAAAAACGGTCTTTTCAGTCTCAAAATCGCGGAGCGTTGAAAGTCGTAATCACCGCGATACGGCTTAACGATCTTTGGTCACACTTACTTTTACGCCCATCTACTTCTGGAACACTTATTTCACGAAACCTGTCGACAAGCCAATTGGTAATTTGCTTCTGCTCTTTTCATTCTTTTTCTTTTTTCTATTTTCATTGGACGATGTGGCGAGAAGATCGGCCGGTTGAGATTAGATCGTTGTTCCGCATCCTGCAACATGCCAGTTTGATAATCGACGTCCTGTCGCGAGCATTAATGTAGAACAATGCACCCACGCTAAGAATGATAAGCTGCGAGCGATGAGTGCAATTAACGTTCGAAAAGAAGTGGATTACGATCATTTATTCAAGAACGTTCGGCATCACACGTATTTTTCAATGAATTTGACTATTAATTTTAAGAGAAGCGAATTAAAAATTGAGTTTCCTATTTGGTTCCACATGTTAACTTTTTTTTTAAATTTAATTTAATGACAGATTATTCAGCAAAACATTAATCTTTTACGGGAATTAATTATGTTTTACTATATAATATATAAGAACATGTTTTCTGTTTACTGTTTGATATGTGAAATGTCATATAAAATAATCAAAATATTATTAATAGTATAATTGTTTTTCCCTAAAAAAATTCCCTATTATAATCGTAAATGCCTTTTCTTTTCTTTTTTTTTTCTATTCCTGCAAATGTTCTACTATTTCCTGCTATAAGTGACTATTGTTTACAAGAATAGTCGTTCTTATCTCAGTTGCATAAAACAGCTGCACAAAAGCAATCTGCATGGACAATGCTTACGAATCGCGCGCGTGCATTATTTCCATCTCAAGATATATACGCTCATTTATGACTCATTCATTTATGTAATTTCTTACTGTATTCTTCCGGATGCGTGTAGAGATTATTGTGGAAGATAGTAACGTAATCGATGCATCCCGCTCTAATTACACGCGAGCGTAATTTCGCATTAGGTTCTAGGAAGCGCACGGATCTAACGAAGGCCTTTTGATGCATCGAATCGCAGTTATCCTGGATATTTTGAAGATGTATACAACATAAATAAGATTGCAATTGTTGAGAATAAAAATTCCAGGGAAAGAAAACCGCGTTTGTAAGCAACGCTTTATTTGTTTATTTATTTATTTATTTATTTGGGAACAACAGAAAAGAAGTATCTCTCACGTTTGTTTCAAAGATATTAAGGGACCATTAAGATTCTTTAAATTCTTTAGTAAATCGAGTTATCATAAAAATGCATAATTTCTTTATATAATTTATTTTAATTTAATTTAATTAATTGTGTATATATTAGAATTACATTTTTAGTGTTTATTTATATTTATATTGAAAGGTTACAAACAATATAAAAATATTGTCATATTGTAGAATGTCGAATAGCTCCGAATTTGTATTTAATTTGATTAGGAATTAATTTATATTTAATTTGAATTATATTCAATTGAGCTAGTAAATAGTATTTAATATACGACCAAGCTTATACATTGAGTATTTTCAATATAATAGGAAAATGTAAGATATAATATTCATAATAATAAGATTGCAGAAAGAGAACAAGATTAATAATGAATTAATAACAGAAAATTGGCCATTTTATCGCGAAAAAAAAGCAAGGAGAAAAAACAGATACAAAAGGGTAACATATTATAGTATTTGATTGACATATAGGAAAACAAAGCTCTGAATTTGACGGTATTATACGATGGAAGTGGAACGATGGAGAGGATAAATAATTGTGGTAACGGGTATCTGGAATAAAACGGGAATGGAAGTCGGAATGTTGTGAAGAAGATTACGTAAATAAAGCGGAGTGTTAGAGCGAAGAAGTTGATAAACAAGATAGACAATATAGATGGAGAATAAAATGTTGGATTTTTAATCAACTGGAGTTTAGATATAATGGAGAAATATGATCATTTTTCCGAATATTATAAAAAAACAAGAGTTCTGTATACGCTGAATATGTTAAAACATTCGTTGAGTCGGAATGTATAATACAATATCTGTATCAGAGTATTCGAATAAGAAGATAATATAAAAATTATAAAAAGTTATGATGCAAAGAGTTTCTGCGAGGTTGAACGGATGCAACGAAAAGGATAGAAGGCGGAGGCATAAGAAAGCAGTCCAACTTTGCATTCTTTGTAATGACATCATTAAATAATTATGAGAAATCAAAATAGATGTCAAGTATTTTTATGAAAGTACAGAATTAATGTAGATATTGAAAGAAGGAAGACGAGACAGTAATAAGAAGGAGGATCAGGATATGCAACAAATAGGAAGGATTCAGATGTAAAGCATTTGACGAAATCATTCCGCCACGAAGTGAAGATCACGGTTTAAAGCCATAAAAGTGGAAGAGACTTCGGATAAATGAAAAAAAATGCAAAAGAACTACACTGTCAGTATACATTTAGAGTTTAGATGTAAGTGGGATAGAAGATCAGCAATAAACGCCGTGAATAATAATGGCCCGAGAATGAAATCTTGAGGCACTCCAGATTAACACGAGGAGGATGGAACAATATGGGGAAGAGAGAAAGTGGAGTAAGTATTGTACAGCAGAATTTTGTGGGAACAATTTATAAGGAAGGAATTCATTAAGGCAAGAATGGATAGAACAAGGGAACTGAGCTTGACAAGAAGCTGATCATGGTTAACTGCATCGAATGCCTTCGAAAAGTCAAAAGCTAAATTTTTGACACAAATTTTTGGCACTTTTCTAAAGAGAACCTTAATTTTAACATGTAGTGTTTTTCTTAATAAATTGCGAACGTCTCGTTTGATTATAAATCAAAGAGACACGACACAAAAGATAATTACAGAAAATATAAATCACTCAGAAAGGCTGCGCGAACCTTTAAATTTAACGTTTCGATAAGATCCTGTTTATACAATATTAGATAAATCTTCCAAGACTTTACAATGCACTTTTCGTCATGTCTTAAATCTTTCTTCTTTTACAAAAGTACTTACTGCAGACATTACAGCGTTTCTCATCGGAACCATCACCACATCCATCTCGACCGCTACAAGTTATTGCATCAGAACGACATCTTCCATTGTCGCATCTGAATGGACAGTATCTTGCGGTGATTCGACCGCGATTCCGCGTTCTGCATGCTGCCTTGGGTTCATCGCTGCCGTCCCTACAGGAAACTACTGCGTTGCAAAATTCGTATGCTGGCAAACATTGACCATTGTTGCATCTAAACGTACCTTCGGGACATTCTGTGTAAATCAAGAAATCTTACATATGTATTAAAATAAAACATTACGCATACGTGGAATGCGTAAAGCAGAATATTAGTTTTTTCAGAAAAGTAGAATATACAATAATAATCATATTAACGAATTATTTAACTATTCCTATAACTGTGTTAAGAGATCGCTTTAATTTTTAATTATATTTATTGCTCATTATCTATTTTACTTTAAAAATTTTTTAAGGAGATGCTACAAGTTATCATTAGCGCGATGACCGAACTTGATTTTTTAATTTCAAATTAAAAATGTCGTTAATAATGATATTTTTAATTGATTTCTTCTGTCTCACTCGAATGCATATATCAGTTTTTATCTAACATTGCAACACCATCTCCTGCAAGATCAAGCACCTATTGACACAATTATTGCTCTATTTACTCTGAATCTTTGCTAAGCGTATGTATACATGTGAATTACGTTTAAACATATTTTTCTAGGCTTACAATCTTAGTTCTACATATTCAGTAATTTCCACTGGATACTTATGCTACTTATATATATATATAAACTATAGAATTTTTATATTGAGCAAACTTTAATCTCAGGTAATAGTTGTATGAATAAAAAAATAAGTGAATTTTTTAATTTTTTGTGCGTTTTTTTGCGAAATCGACATATCCTTTCTATGTGTGCGTATTTTAATTCCGTAAAAAAAAGTTTGCAATCCATAAAGCTAGCTCAAAAATTTTGATTGCACTGCAATTAGTGACCATTGTCCTTATCGTGGTAGCATCCCTTTAAAAGTGCGAACAAATATTTTTAATTTTATAATAAAATATAAATTACTATAGCACGAAATATGAAAAAATTATGGAAATTCTCCAATTTAAAAAAGTGAAGAGGTGTCACGTGACTTTTCTTATTTTAACACAAAAGCATAAAATTCGCCATTATTGTCTTCTGAAAAATAAATAATGAATAAAATTTAAGCAGTAAAACTATAATTTGTTATTACAAAATTTTTTTATAATAATAAATATTTATGTAGAAGATTTTTAAAGAAAGTTACTTATTTAAATTTAATTTAGATACTGATAATTGTGATAAAAACAAGCAACATTGTCTCATTTTCAGTAGTGTAAAGAAAAAAATGGAGTAATTTATGAATATGTAATATTTCATACTCTTACACAAAAATGATACAGTGAAACTTTAGTTTTTAATTTTAAAATGTTTTTTAAACTCCTTTTCTTTAAATCTATACCTTTAAAATTCTTATATTTTGTTGTACAATTCTTTAAAATCCTCCTTTTCATAAGAATTTAAGTTATTTTAGAAAATCATTTAAAGAAAACGGTATAGCCAGAAAATCTAAAAAGAATTCAGGAATGCCTACACATATTAATTACAAACTTATTCTCAATGAAAAATTTAAATTCTTATATTATGCGAAAAGGTTAAAAAATCTCTTTCGAAAGTATAAATAATCATGTTTCTTTTGTATAAGTACCTACACTCCAATAATAGTTATTAAACATAAAGAATTACTGTTAAAAAACTTATTGTGGATATTTAAATAATTAAAATTTCAACTCGAAAAAATATTCCCAAACTTTTGGCTTGGAATTGTATATTACAAAAAATATTTAAATTCTGTATTGTTTATAAATACTTTAAAAAAAAATGTGAAAAAGACAGAAATACCAACTTCGCCGATTGTTGCAACCAATCTCATCTTCGCCACGAGGACAATCGCGATTGCCGTCGCATACTCCGGACCTTGATATACAAATATTACTGTCGTTACATCTGAATGCCTGCACCGGGCAATGAAGACCGGTACACTCTTCATCAGAACCGTCTGCGCAATCGGTGCGACCATCACAGACGAAGAACCAGCTGATGCAGCTTCCGGATGACCGACACTGAAACGTGCCCGGCGCACAGCCAGTCCGCCGCGCGTTGCAACTGCTGTTCGTCGAAAAACTGCAATCGCATACGCCGCCGATGCATCGTGACATTTGATCAGCCATACGGCATTCCAAATCAGCAACGCACGGTAGCCCCAAGCTGATTGCCGTCATTATCGTACTCTCATGACGATCTGTCTTTATTGGCGCTGAAAGACAGAAAAAGTTAGATTGAATTACGGTATCAAGCGAGAATTAAAATATGCCTAGTGTGATTTTTTTTAATTTTTCGCTCACTGAGAAAAAAGATTTTATTAATTTAATGTGCAATTATAGTATCTGCCACAAATAATTTATAGATATAGCGACAACGAATATCGATACTGAAAACGAAGAAATAAGATTCTTCTGTCATGGAGATTGATGCCAGTCTGCAATCAGTTATTAGTAATAGAAGCAACCATGTATAATACAATAAAAATTGATTGCCGAAATTATCGAATACCCATCATGTATGTATATCTCAGCCGGTGAGAGATCGGCGCAATTCTACGAGCGCTAATCAATTAGTTCCACGAAAGGCCAAGTCGTGAATCATGGGATGCAAAGTAGCAACCGCTGTGAACATCCGTAAAACAAAGCTCGGTTTTTGTACCGTTCTAAAAAAATAATGCAAACGGATCCTCCGGTCACCATCAAGTTTCTAGAACAATTTAAACCTCCGTAATATAAAATCTAGGGTTTTAGACGAGTCATTGTTGTGTGTGAGAAAATTGTCGCCGCGAGAGGTGTGCCGTTGTATTCTGCGCTCTCGTAAGTAGCACAGCAGCGCTTGTAAAGCACTAAAAAAATGATTATATATGCTTTTATAGCGCTTTGTTAAAGCTTTGTAAGCGCTATGTGCTACTTGGACTGTAGCGATCTAAACTTACTGAAATTGTTCAAAACTAGTATTAACAAGTTTTTCTTTTTTGATAATAAATTATAGTGATTGTTCTGCTGGACTTATCTTCTTTTTCGTTAAAAATTGTGATCTTTGAAATCTCCTTTCTGCCTCCGTTCGAAACAGCTGGATAGATTTTTATTTGTTAGCAATACTGATTATTTGTAAAAGTATACAAACAATGATTTAGCAAATATGATTTGTATCGTATAAATCGTGTATTATTTGTTACACAGACGAATAATGAGAAACAATTCGTAATAATAACTTATCGATTCGTTTTCCTATCAAATTATCACATTTGTTATCACATTTTGTTTTAATAACAAACTCATTTTTCTCAGTGCTTTATCAGTAAAAAATATTTTTTTTTTTAATATGAGAACGTCGATTTTATCTCTTACTAGAAGTTGTTGAGGTCGTAACATAAGTGAATTCGGTAACTTCCGCTTCGATAACAACAGCATCATTATCATCATCTGGAAGTTCGTTTGGTCCGGGACGATTGTTAAATCCAGGTCTTAAACTCGATGGTCTTGTCACCAAATTTACCGGTATTAATTGAGTAGGAGGTTCCGTCGATAGAAGCATCGATGCGTTCTTTAACCAAGATATCTGAACGCCTATCCAAAAAAAAGAAAATATTAAAAAAGTTCGTTTATAATCATAATATCAGCTAATCACATTTATTATTATTTATTATGTATGTAAAAAAAAAATCTGTGAAAGTGATAATGGAGGATAATAAGATTTCGCATGTGATGATCGTTTATGATTCAGTATACGTACAAATTTTCTTTTTTACGCGTTTAAAAAATATTTTTCGTGTTTTGTTAATGATTGTGCTAATTAAGAATACGAAATGCCTCATTTCATTAATCTATTCGAGACCGGAATACAAACCGTTCGGTCTCGTGAATTCCCGTTGCATCCGTGTACACAGGAAAAGCAGATTATCGGATAAAAGGCGCGTGAAACTTAGAGAAGCGATGATGCAGCCTGATACAATTCCCGTACAACGTACGCGTCCACGGATTACTCCATGGGAATGTTAAATGACTTATGAAGGAATCAGATATTATGTGTTAACTCGTTACAAATTCACACATTTAATTAAAAAGTAGAAAGTTTAAAATACAGTCCCAATTATATGATAATTTCAAAACTCTATTTTGTACAAGAAAATACAAGTTTTTTACTACATTACATTATATAAAGTTTTTACTACATTAAATATATATAATTAATGAAACTGTATAATCAATTTCTATTTATAATAGAACGATTCCTAGCGAAAAAAACAGATATGAAATAAATGCAATTAACCAAATATTTCATTACTCAAAAAAGATTTCGAAAAAATTTATTTATAAAAAAATCTATTGATTTTAAGATG
>Ga0157364_1009244_pt1 | contig 10214 bp, 6 predicted proteins | sample AttsexASBM2_FD_111476 | JGI IMG/M metagenome (GOLD analysis project Ga0157364, IMG submission 111476) | Fungus gardens microbial communities from leaf cutter ant in Ribeirão Preto, State of São Paulo, Brazil - Atta sexdens ASBM2 | ecosystem: Host-associated > Fungi > Mycelium > Unclassified ... | reverse complement strand
TTTAGAAGGCCAAATGTTAACGCTTTAAAACCACAAAAAGGCGGGAAGATATATAAAATTTAAATTGTTATTTCGGTTGTATCAAATCTAAAGCTCAGAACTTTTTTGTACACCTAATACGTGGAAAAAAAACAATTTTGCTCGAGTATTTAAAAATGTAAGTAGATACCTAAAAATAATTTTGTCTATCAAATAATTACATAGAAAACTCAAACATGATGAGCAATGCTACAAAAAATTTTGACATTCTAGCAATCAGCTCGAACATAATTATCTTGATAAATTCTAATCAAATTAATCTCAGATTTGTATTTAGCTAATTTTGATATTACAAAACTGTTCTTTCCATAAATAGATTTCATGACTCGAATTGTAGAAAATAATATAATCTCATAGAGAGTCTCTCTTTCTTCTGTTAATTTTCAGTACTTATAATTTGTTTGTACTCCAATTTATTTCAAAACTGTGTAAAAAATTCTCTGTTCTTGCCTGGAATTTTGAAAATATACCTGATCCAAGAATTCTCAAATTTGTTTACAAGAAATTTGTTTACATTTCAATAAACACCTTGTACCAATAACGGAATAGATCCTAAAATCATCAGTGTTTCAAGAGACGCGAATATTTTTAATATTACAAAATCAATTTAAGAATTTTTTATTTCTATTTTTCATATAGAAAAACTGCTTTTTTAAATAGACGAGCTGCTTTTTCATTCAAAAAATGCCGTGAAATAAATTTCGCGACTGCAGAATGGGATTTGAAATTTATTGCATCTCAAAGTAAAACTTATGGCACTTAAAGTCGTGTTTCAGAATATGATCCATGCCATTTAGAACAGCATTTTAAGGTCGTTTCAAATATCCATCTCACAGCCATCCATACACTTTTCAAACATGTTCCGCGATAAGAGCAAATAGTATGGAACGTGAGAAATGCTTAATATCGATGACCGTGTTTTCCTTATCTGTGGAATACCTTATCTGTGGTATGCATGACATGGAGAGGCACTAAAAGTCTCTCGGAAATTCGTATCCATAAATCTGTGCTCTTATATACACATATATATATTTTTTATTTAATATACGTAAAATACACCTATGGCTGATGTATGTCGATCGAATAAAATAAGTACAAAACTTGACTGGTCATGCATATATGCGTTTATTTCGATGTAGTAGGAATCCGAGATAGGAGATGAAATATTAATCCTTCCCGATTCTATCGGTCTGCTAAAACTCATTCTCGAACTTTGTAACACGGATATATGCGTGTTACACGAAATGACCCTGATTTATGCGCTAAACCTAATAAATCACGAGTTTCTCGGGTGAACAGAAATACAACGAGTATTGAACGATCTCTTGGAGAAAGGAGTTTGATTGATGAAAATTTAATTCCGTCGAAAGCTAATACATACGAGAAAATTTCTAAAATTATATAAATTTATTTTTACCAAATGCTTATATAATTAACTTTAATTGATATTTGTGGGTCCAAGACTTTTTTGGATTTTTTTTTTCAATTATGTTGTGAAAAATTGTTTATAATAAATGTTTCTACATAAATCTTTTACAATCTTACTTTTAACTCACATAATCTTATTCTTTGGATTTTGATTTTGAAAGTGAAAAAGAAACTGTTAAATTACGTTAACAGCAAGCAGAGATACAATTAATTTAGAATAAATCTGCGAATAATTTGAGAAAATTTTATAACAAGTACTGAATTAAGGTTAATGTAACATAATCCATGTATTTTCTGTACTCTATATCACTTTTTGCTTTCTTCTCCGCTAACTTCTCTTCCGCAGGAAGATACATTTTATCTTCGATCAGAAAATGGCTGGTATATTGCTTTCCGCTACATTTCCACGGCGTGAACATTTTTACGTAATTAACCTACGTTTTATCTGAGCACAATAATTAGAGTGCCTTGGGCGGGGATATTAACTTTTAATTAAACTCGCCAAGAAGGACAGAATAGCAAGAATTCTTCTTTTACAAGAAGTTAAATATTGAAGAGAGAAAAACGCAAACAGGATAGATTCAAAGTGAAAGCTTTTCGTCGTAAATATTTCACAGTGTCCATTTAATAAACTTCTCTGCAGCGTTTCTAACTACAGTAGTCATTATTTCAGTATGATATCACGAACATTTCATTTATCAGAAACAGCAGTAACAATGGTTGGAAGATATCTTTAATACATACTTTTTCTCAACGTCACAAAATTGTAATTGTATCTTGTTTCATCTGTTTGTCATTAAAAATTAATAATCCTTCCTTCTCTCTCTCTCTCTCTCTCTCTCTCTCTCTCACACTCTTTCTCTTCATTTCCCGCACTAATATATTTACATCGTTGAAACATGTATTATAATGCGTGTGGTTGTCAGAAGTTATTAACATTAATGCATGTAAATATTAAATATCGAATATCCTGCTTGTATTATAATAATTACGGGAAACTTCCTTTCATAAATTTTAAAGCTAAGCTAGCAAGGCGTACAATGTCGAGAAACGTTGAAAACTCGTTGTGACTGACGATCTCCGGTAAAAGATAGAATACACAAGGCACAAATAAATCTGCGAAAGTTGCCCATGGTCAAAAGGATATCCGGTCTTTCTGAGACATCCTGCGCACTATTATCGGCATGCAAGCGAAAGAAAACGCATTACACGTCTGATGCATAATACTCGGCAACAACCTGCGCGCCTACGTAAATTCACGGAGGCACAAATCTCGTGTGCGTTATGACTGGCGAACGCGACAAGCGGAATAGATACGATCTTCCCGGATGGCGGGAGCCGGTTCCAGGACCATTTCATGCGCGATTTAACCGCGATTTGTCCACACCCCTGCACAATGGCGAGGGATCGGTGCTCGTCGTCGTCGTTGGATGTCCCTTTCGTGGCACGGGTGAGATTGACACGACGAAAAGTCGCGTTCAGTCGTCCAACCGGAACCACTCAACCGGAAGTCGAGACCTCGACGGACCGTGCCCGATTGGATGTCCGTCACCGTGCTACTCTCCCAGTTCCAGAACGCGTAATGGCTTTCGATGATAAGCTATTATTTAATAATTTCAAAGAGTGGTAGTTGCACTAGTCTGGCAGGAGTGAAATTTTTATTCTTAGAGAGTAAAAAATCACTTCAAGTCAATTTTCAATTTCTGAGGAGAGTGAATAATTTTATTCTCTGAAAGAAAAGACTAAAGGCAGGTAAATATTAAGTTTAGTCCCCTTCCCCCCCTCCCTATATCCAATCTTGACGAAATTAAGCTCATTCAATGTGTTTTTGCACAAAACGAATGGATCTGGCAGAAAAAAGTGCTCTGCCTCGCGAAGCGAGATTTTAATCATTAAAATTGATCTTTTAAGAAATTCGGCTTCTTGAAGGAGTCAAGTGAAATTCATTCTTGCCGGACTGGCGCAACTGTTATGTTTCTTGGAGAAATTTCACTCCTAAAAATTTAGAATGAACCTTTGAGTAAGGGAATGTAAAAAAATTATTTTTTTACGAATTTGCAATTCAAAGTTTTACATTGGTATAATTTATGATAAGTGATGTCGCTTTAACATCATCTTAAGCTATAAAAAATTGGTTGCCAATCATAGTTGTTTATTCTTCTTATATTTCAACTGTGATCGATCAATTTCTTACGATTTAAGACTTAAGATAATTTAGGTAAATTATCGTAGAAATGAGATTTCATGTATACCCGAATATGTTAAACCACTGCAAATGATTTTCGAAGTAAATTAGATGATGCATGTTCGCGGAATTGCTGCGGAATTGCGCAGCTTGTTTAATTTGAGCATTGAATTAAGCGACAGTGAGCCGGCTCGCGTTCTGTAATTAGAATATCATTATATCAATGACAGGACTCGCTCTCTGCATAAACCAACTGACAGGCCACGTGGTTACGATTTCTAGATTATACGATCAGGCGCTTTGACGCCACTTGTCATTAGGCTGCCTAGTATGAAACTATGTGCATGAGTATTTGAATGTTTGAACACGGAAATTCAATAATAGGAAACAGTAACGCCATACATTTTCGCTTATTGTGATCAACGATAAATTAAATTCATAAATTGCGATAAAGGACTGCTTGTAGTTTCAATAGACATTTTCAATAGACGGTTTCTAAACATTTTGATATGTTCATAGTTTCAATTAATTAATTTTGTCCATAAATAAATGAAGAGAAACTATTGATACTTTTATTAAATGCATTTAATCTTTATTTTTATTTAAGCATCTATGAAGTTTTGTACATCATTTAAATTCATAATATCGAATTATAATTCGATTTTATGTAGTTGTTTTTAATCTTAATTTCTGTTGGTCGTCACTGCTCTTATTTAATGCATCGTTAATTTAACTAAAACAATAGAACTAAGTAATTTAGGGTCAATTATTATCGGATAAATTATATGATAATTTATCTAATGGATAAACGAAAGTCTAAGAGAATAAGAACTCGAAAGAATAAAAGAATAAGAATGAGCTGAAGTTTATCGAAAGGTAAAACAACTCAATCTTAATTTAAAAAATTAATATTAAATTTGATTAAAATTTAGTTTATTATTTACTAAGTACATACGTTATAATAAATTATTTATTTTGAAAATAATTTAATCACAAAAATGAATTGATTTTAACATATAAGAAAAGTGTGTTTTAATTTATGTGATTGGGTTACCATTGTTCTCTTAACATCTATAACAGTATAAACTCACGAAATTGAGTAAAACTCAAGTCCAAAATTCTTCGATCGCAGATCGTGTCGAATCTCATCGTCACACCGCCTTTCTTCTCAAGCTGAATCGAATCGCTATGTTCGACGGGAGTAAAGGAAACATAGAAGCGCCCACATTTATGTCGCAGTCCACATCCGAAATGTATACCGTGGGTCCGTTGGTATATCGCGAGTCGGTTCGCCGACCACGTGTTTCGCCTATGTTTAGAAAACGTGCCGGACGTTGTTGTCCCTTGGCCGGTGCACCCACGTCGACCAGGCGCCGATCTAAACTCGGAATGGATAAACAACCAGCGGGTATATCGTACCTTCCGCTTTGTAAACCCGCCGTCGGAGCGTACACCACCGGAGAGAGGCTTTTATTTCAGCGTGGGCGGCGTTGCCGATCGCGATCCTGTGCGCCAGACTTGGACCATTGTTCCGAGAGATCGTGAAGTCATACCGGCCGTCATGTCGGCGTCATCTCGACGCTGGATTTAGTTTCCTAATTGCAACATCTTCTCGTCAAGGATGAAGACGGTAACGCGACCGGTGACTCACAAGGAGACCTCGTAAAATGTCAAATTCTTGATTTTGATGAAACTTTGAAAGGTTTTTGTGATCTCGCGACACAAAAATGATTTTGGAGAATGAAATTACCTCTCGTGTATAAAACAATTTTTTTTATATCTTAAAAATTATTCAAGACATCAAAAACTGTTTTATATAAAAGTTTTACGAATGAATGATCTCTATTTATTCACGTCAATAATATTGTTAAAAAATAATTATTTTTGAAAATTAAAAAAAAATTTTTTTTAATATTCACTTTATTAACGTAGAAGAATAGAGGTAATTTTATTATAAAAAAATTTTTATATTTGTAACAGCTTTTAAGATATAAAAAAGCAGGAAACTTTAAAAGATTATTTTACCCCTCAAATTCTTTTTTGGAACTGATATTTTCTAAATTTATCTATTTACGTAACTTATATATATATATATATATATAACTTTTATATATATAAAAAGCTTCATTAAAATCAGAATTTCGCGAAGTTCCCTTTTCGACGAATCGGGGATTCGAGTGAAAGATGTAAGCTTTATATACACATTTCCATGTATTTCAATTTATCCATGAAATTCCACTTTCCTTACGCCATTACTACGGATTAAGGAGTACCTTAGCGAATCGTTAGATTGTAAATGTATTTGCAGCTTTCAAATTAAACCGTACAACAAATTAGGTGAAAAAAATGTAGACGCATTTATCTGCATTTATCCGAGGTTGACAAACGAGAATAATTATTAGCATTAGTTTCGCGAATCTCTCATGTTTGTCACGTTTGTCCGTTTACAGCGTCCATTTAAATAATTCCGCGGTCTCTCATTTTGCTCTTTTAATTCCGATTCAATTTCATTCTCGCGAATGCGAGCATGCGTATGGAGGAAAACTCGCTCTGTGTGACTTTGTCATAAAATTCTGCGTACCGCAACGAGTGACGCCGCATTTTCCTGTGATCGAAATCTCATTTCGCGCATAATCGCGTCGAACGATAACAATAATCAGAGCGATAAAATCGCACGTATAAACAATGAACAAACGTAGGTAGTCACGCATTCAGAATCGTCGTCAACCGCAAATATTCGGCGTCACGGTGCGGTTTTACGCGCGCATTTTGTTACATCTGCATGCAATCAATTATCCAAAAGAGCGTCGTTTGTTTGCGATAATGAGAGAAAGAGAGGGAGAGGGAGAGACCCAATGCGGCGCCGGGTCGTCGTGCGTGCACGAAATGTAAATGCACGCACCGGTGCATCTCGTGACGCGCCGTATTGTCGCCGCGGGAAAATGGCTTGTAAAAAAAAACTGCGTGGTTCCTCTCGCCTCATATTGGCATTCCGATTCCTCGCGAATTATTCGCTTCCGTGAGGTGCCTATGACATGAGGGAATAAGTAAGGGTCGATATCGTTGTCAGCTTAATCTGCCCAAGAGAGAGAAGTTTTTTAAAGTTGTGACTCTCGGTGAAAATTTTCCCCTGAGAGTTTTCTAGGCTTCGACTTGCAAACTGTATTTGTACAGTACAGTTTTTAATTCTATTTTTATATTTATTTCTCTTTTTTTTAACTCTATGTTTTTATATTTATTTCTTACAAAATATTCCATGTATTTATTATTTACATCATAGGTGTTGCTACTCCGCAACCTCATGAAGTTTCTTAAAATTCTCTCAATAATATACTGGATGTTTCATAGGAAAGATTGCTGAAATTAATCAGCTGTCATTTTTAAACAACACAAAGAATTAGAAAAATAAAATATTTCTTAACAGAAGACATTTGGCAGTTTTATTTTTACATATATAAAATAAAGACGATAGAAAATATTTTTATCATTTAACAAATGTTTATAAAAATTTTTATTTCGCCAATCTTATTGATATGTATTTTTTTTAATGCTAAATTCTTAATAATATTTCGGAAATTGAAAAAAAAACTTTATTTAACATTTCTTTTGAATAAGAGAGATGTTAAATAATTTTTTTTTTTTAATTTCCGAAGTATTATTCCCATGGGACATCCTGTATATTTATGACAGGTTGAAAAACTTGCTCTACGTGCTTCGGAATAAAACAGATGCCGCGTGAAATATTTGGCACAGTCGAAAATACTTAAAAACATTCCTTTGTCTGAAAATATTTACTCTTTGTTGTTACCATGCGCCATTACGAAGTAACTACAAACTTACGTGCGTTCGTCAACGGTACGTAATTCTATTCGCTTTTCTTCTTTATTTCCGCTCCGTTCTTTACCCCTAAGCGGTCGTCGATCTCCGGCTCTTCAAGGCCCGCCGAAGGGACGCATTCGTATGCGACGCGGCAGGTGAAGAGATACAAGGTTCGGTCGTGAGGGAATTAAGGGCGGTAAAGTGGGATTCTCGATAGGTAGCAGCGAGAATGGGACTGGAATTTTTCACTCAATATCAATTGCCGTCATATCTGCTGAGAGATAGGGATGAACTACAGTTCACATAAATTATTACTCTAATCGTTCTTTATCGCAAACGTCTTTACTTTTTTCTGAAACTGGAACTTTCTCTCTCTCTCTCTCTCTCTCCGTCTATCAACTTTCGTTTTGTCGCCTTAAATTTGGAATTACGAATTTCAAATATTCATTCCACACGTAAAATAAGCCATTTCGAATTTATATTGGCTACGTTCAGCAGATTTAACAGTCGAGTGAGCGATCTGATGTATATTCTTTTAGATCAGCATTTTAGATCTGGAAAAATACAGCAATAGCAGCGAACGCTCTGTTGAGTCCGCTGAACACAGCCATTGTTATATTCTATTGTTGTTTACTTTGCTTCAAAAAATGTTTTAATTTATTATGAGTTTTTAGAACAATATTATTTTTTGTGAGAATCATCCTTTCTCTTTTCATAGAAAACGTCGCAGTAAAGACAAATCTTTTCATAAAGATTGTCGAATCATCCATAAATCTTTATGCTAAATAAAATTTAAAAATCCTTACGTTTCGGTAATGACGATTTAAGTTCAAGATCACATTTTTTTATTTTTTTATTTAAAGCTATCTGACTACTCTATAGTCTTGGAGAGAAGTTGTAATACACGTGAATACAGATTATCGTCTTTGTACGAAATAAAACAGTTCTATTCTTGCAAGAACTTATGATGAATTCATGAACAGATCTAACATCTGTAAGCAGTACAATGTACAATGCATCGAAAAACTTACACGCTCGTTCTAACTAAATTATAATATTCTCGGTAGTCGGTAGCGGCTTCAAACATTTAAATCTTGAACACGAAGTCTAGATGGGCAGATGGGATTTTTAGATCCACGCGCAACGAATACGAATAAACGTATTTTTCTTTTTTATCTGTCTTCAATTGATTTACGAGTTCCTCGTACGAATACTTCCTTCAGTTATGCTTAACAAGTGGACAAGACGAAGTATAGCCTTTAAAATATTCAGATAGTATACTGAATATTAAATTTACTTAATTACTGACATTTATTTCTTTAAATGCTAATAATTTTGCACGACTGATACTTATATATAAAAAGAATTTGAATTAATTACAGAATTAAAAACTCTTTTACATGTTTAAAGTACACATTTGAATAAATCCCGGTGATACTTAATTTATTCCCTGGTGTTATTTAATTTAAACTCAAAAACAGTAAAACAAACGGAGATATATATTATATGTATGATTTAAAAAATTTTTTTCGTGAAATGTACTTTAAACAAAGAGTGTAAAAGAGTCTTCAATTCTGTAAAGTCAGTTAAATTCTGTAATGTTGATAATTTCGTCACGCCAGCATTACCTTAATTAGGAAAGTAATGAGCTTCGAATGCTAGAAGAATTCTAGAGAGAAACTAAAGAGAGGCGTTCAACTAAATAACATCTCCCGAAAGAGAGCGAAATTCTTAATAAGAAAAATGAACCAGTTGTTTAATTAGCGCTTTTAAAAAATTTCTTCCTTGATGCCGCGAATGAGTCAATTCACACGAAACTTATTCGACGGTTTGGTTATTTTATGGGCCACCTGTTAGAACGAGCGCTCTTCACCGTTTCGCTGTCTCGTCCTCGCTGGCAATCCTCTGCTGACGGATTCAACTGGCTTGTGTAAGCTTTCAAGACACGGAATTTAAAAGGATATCAGACCTTACGTAGCTGTGATATACTATAAATATCCTCAAGGTTCAATAATCTTTAAGTAAACCTAAAAAAAAAATAGAAAAGATTATCCCAAAATTGTCGGATATCTTTTTGCTATGAATTCTTTGATAGATTTAGATCGGCTTTTCTTTAGAGTAATATGAAATACAATACTATATTATAATTATCAAAATTATAAGTAAGAGAGAGACAGAAAAAAAATGAAATACTCAACATTAACATGCGCTTCTTTAAGCTTTATCACAGTACTTTTTGCATCATGCAAAAATTCTTATCAGTAGAATGTTGCTACAAAGATCAATCTGCAAATGATCATTGATAAAAAAGAATGATTATATATTTTTTTAATTTAATCTTTTAAAATGCATTTGTTTAGGGCGTCCAATGGATGCACCAATGATCGTCCATTTGATACTCATTGAGCGCCTATCATTTTGGATGAAATTTTATTACTTCTTTTATTAAGATTATTCCTAAAAGAGATTTGTAGTATGTATATGATTTTACTGAAATTAGACGCCCTTTGGGCGGTCAATGGACGCCCATTTGACGCCCATTCATCAACCATTTGACGCTCATTTCATGCCCAAAATCTCCAGCAGCAGCATATTTGACGTGCCCGTTTGATTTATCCTCACAGTTTTAAAATAAGAAATGCTAAAATAGTCGTTTGTTCTTGACTTATCAACAGTGTCATAGATTAAATGACAATTAAAATTAATTATAAGTAATCATAAATTGTAATCTACATAAAATAAT
>Ga0157364_1009243_pt1 | contig 10215 bp, 14 predicted proteins | sample AttsexASBM2_FD_111476 | JGI IMG/M metagenome (GOLD analysis project Ga0157364, IMG submission 111476) | Fungus gardens microbial communities from leaf cutter ant in Ribeirão Preto, State of São Paulo, Brazil - Atta sexdens ASBM2 | ecosystem: Host-associated > Fungi > Mycelium > Unclassified ... | reverse complement strand
GTCCAACTCTATATAAAAGAAGTGCTCCAAATATATTGATATTTGCTATCACTATATAAGAAACTTAATCAAAGTTAAACTATATCATATCATATTCTGATTAAAAACCTTAGTTAAATCTTATTTAGTCATTTTCATTTATTATTTTAGCTTAGAGATACTCTAAGCCCATCTGTTTCTGCTTTTATTGCTTAATAGCTGATGTCTTAAGTAAGAGAGTATGTTGCAAAGTATTAAACTTACTAAGTATTTAGTTTATGATTAGTAGTACTAATTAGGTAGTTGATGTAAATTCTCACATAGATTGAATCACTATTATTACTACTTATACTCTATTGTTGCTTGTACTTTCTAAGTTTTCCATTATAGTACTTACTACAGATAAGTGATTGTTAGTTATTTACACTGCATTATATTACTATGCATTCTGTTTCTTCTAATACTCACTTCTAGAGAAAACTTAAGAGAATAAAATGAGGTTTTCTAGAGATAACAAATACTCTAATAAATACTTTCAATAGTCTATGTTAATCAGACAGAACTATTGGAAGAATAGAACACACAGCAGCATGATATAATATAGACAACTGATGACTACTCACTAATAGTAAGTTTTATATAAAAAGCTTTATAATTTAAGTGATATAAAAACAAGCAGTATTACTCAAACTGATTAATTATTAGATATAGTTTATATCTTGTTATCTGAGACCTGGAAGGGGTATTTTGAAAGTCCAGAACTAAGTAATTTTGCATTATCCAAGAACTATCAAGACCATAGGAAGTGGACTTTGTTTCCTTTTATTTTCTTTCTCATTTTTATTTTATTTTATATTTATTTTTCACCTTTTCTATTTTTAGAACTCTGGGGTTAGGGTTAGAAGTGATCAGTCACATCAGTCATCTCTGATGATGTGATCACAACATTGATCATAAGACTTGAGAGAAGAAAGTAGAAGGTTCTAGAACAAAATAATGTCATACAACATGGACACCACATGTTGGCCTCATGCTTTACACATGGTCATTTAGGGTAGGGTGCACAGTAGTTAGCACGGACCATCTGTAGGAGTATATAAGGTAGACTGTTTTATAAAGAGCTCTTTATCGAGTTCTCTTGTGTTTACTCTAATACAAGAGTTTGTTCTTTTATCCAGCCCTAAGGATTTAAGTTCATAACATTAGAACTCGATACCTATTCCTGGAACCACTTAACACTAGCCTTTCCTACACTTACTCTCTCATCATCCTTGACCAAAGAGCAACACTGCCTTTTAGTCAAGAAGAGTAGCCAGACTCTAGGCATAAGGGGTACACCAACTAGTAGGGGAAATACTAGTCGTTGATTTGTACCAAAGCCCACTGGTGCAAGTGAATGTAACACCTTTTGTGGACCAGATACATACTTTCTTCATCTATCAGCTCTGTGCTACATCTCCCCTTGTGAGGTGTCTATGCAGGAGAACAGCAGGTGTTCTTAAAACCTTGCTTAGAGTAGAATGTCCTTCTTAGGACAAAATCGCATATACTTTTCTTAGGGCAGTAGTCGGTAGACTAAGTAGTCAGTAAACGGTATAGGCAGAACAAGAAGAGGGCCTGCTACTACCTACTGAGAATTCTGTCATTATTCAAATATGAGTCAGAGAGTGAGACCAGCATAGGTTCTGTGCTCTCTTTATACATTTCATCACTGCCCACACTACCACCACCATCATCATCATCACCATCTCTTATTGACTCACCACCCCCTTACAACATTAACATGAGTCAAATAGATTTCCATGCAATCATTAGGCAGCAATAGGAGCAGTTGGCGGCCATGCAGGCACAAATCCAGGCTCTGCTAGCAGGAGGAGTGGGAGGAGGAGAAGCAATACTGAGGGAAGTAGGGAGAGGAGGAGGAGCTGAGGTAGCAAAACCTCAAATATTTGATGGAACAACATCAAAGGTGGCAAGATTTATATCAGCCTGCAAGTTGTATATTAGGATGAGGCTCAGGGAAGAACCAGTGGAGGGACAGGTACAATGGATCCTGTCATACATATAGGGAGGAATAGTAGATGTGTAGAAAGAAAACGTAATGGAGGAATTAGAAGCAGGGGAGTTAGAATACAAGACTGTCATATGCAAGTCCACCTGTCCGGAAATAACATTCCTGTGGTGAAACCATCTCCAAATTGTCACAAACTTCATTCAGCTTGTATCTCTACAACCAGTGGACCGATTTTTACAAACTAAGTTGCACTGGAAAGCCCCAAATAAGGGTTATCTGCACATATATGGGATATACAAAAGCAACAACAAACAACCAAGATATCAGGCCATCAGTAGCTGTAAAAGCTTCGTCTGCTAATATTTCATGAATGGCTGAACGGATTCACACGATTGAACTTGCGTTGGGAAGTGCTCATCAATCCGTTTCCAACGATATATGATGCATCTCAAAGTGACAAGTATTGGTAGAGATACAAGCATATCAATGTAGTGACATAATTAGTTACCTTCTAAAGTTAGCCTGACAGCTCCCATCAGGTACGAGTTTTGATCATGTGATGACAACAGCTTGCGCATGAACCATCACTTTTTTGTATATATACCTCTGTGTCTGAGGGTTAGACCTCAGACTTAACAACATCAATTATTTCTGTTGATACTTTTCATCATCTGTCAATCATCATATCCTTATACTGAACCCCTGAAACACTATTCAGCCCTAGTATCACAACCAGTGAGTATCTTATTTGTGATACAAATCATACAAGCCTGCCTTTCATAGCGGCCACCTTTCTCGCAACATGTCTCATGGCAGTGCTGCAACCATCTGGGTATTCTGTCTTCTATGGCGGAGATACTCCTATTCAACTTGGTCTTCCATGATGGAGTTACTCCTATCAGTGTCTCAACACTGAAACCTCCGCTTGGGTAATAGGGGTTTTACCACTGAAATCCCAAGCATCTCCTATACTATCAGTTTGTATATAAGACTAGTAGTTACACTGTAATTCGCTAGTCTGATAATCAACGAAGATAATCTCTTATTGAACTCGATCTCTAGTGTTCAACGGCGACATACCAATCAGCACTCACTTTCATCTCGGACTTTTCCCCATCATCTGAAGTTGCAACCATGTGGCAGACAGATGGCGTAGCACATAAGCTGAAGCCAAGGTCGTTCCACAAGTCCGCTTATCTCTGAGTCCATTCTGCAGACTTCCACTCCAGTGTGAACTGCGTCTGACAGAGACAGTGGAAGAATTTTTAACAAATTTGAAGAAGGAATTCAGTGGAGGGGAAGAGGAGCTGGTAAAAGCAGTAGAATTGAGGAAATTGGAACAAGAAGGGAAAACTATGGAGGAGTTTGTGTAAGAGTTTAAGAGAGCGGCAAGAGGGAGTGGATATGAGGGACGACTGTTAGTAGAGGAATTTAAAAGAGGAATGAACAGGGTGATTAGGAGGAAGTTAATGGAGGCTGAAAATCAACCAGGCTCCATTGAACAGTGGTACAAAAGAGTAACAGCGCTAGATCGGAATTGGAGGGAGAGTAGAAGGGAAGAAGAAAGGTTAAGGAACAAGAAGGAACAAGGGGGAGGAGCTCCAAAACAGGAGCAAAGACAGATATTGCCACAACTATTAGTGTGGCAGAGGAGGCAAATGCTTCCTCAACAGGCGACAACAGGGCCTGCTCCGATGGAGGGAGTTGAGAGAATGAATATGGTAGTGGTTAGAGAACAGGGATAGAAAATAAGGGCTCCAAGAAGGGACCCTTATGTGATGGAAGTAGATAGGGGGAGGAATTGTTATGCTTGTGGGGGTTTTGGGCACATGGCCTGCCATTGTAGGAATCGGAGACAGAGAGAAAAAGCAATGGAGGGGAGAAGAGTAGAATATGGAGGAGAAAGGTTCGAGGGTAATGTCAAACAGATTGGACATTTAAAAGAGGTGGAGAACTTAGAAGCCCTTGACTAAGTTCTTATGATAAGTTTAATGTATTAGCCACAGAAATAGATGCTGGTATATCTAAATCAGAGGGAACTCAGAAAGAAGTAAGAAAGGTAGAGGGAAGACTACTAAAAGAAGTGACAGTGAAGATCGGGTTGGAAAGAATAGATATGCAGGAGGGGATAACGGTGGAGGCATTGCTGGACAGTAGAACAACTGGGCTGGTTATAAGCTCAGAGTTTGCTAAGAAATAAGGTTTTAAGTTGAAAAAGTTGGAAAGACTGATGGATGTGAGGAATGTGGATGGATCACTGAACAAGGAAGGACCTATAGAACATATGGTAGAGGCCAACATATACTACCAGGGACATAGAGAGAGAACAGAGATCGATGTAATTGAAGGTTAGAAGTGGATGGTAATCTTGGGAATGCCATGGCTAGCATGCCACAATCCTGAGATTGATTGGAGAATAGGAGAAGTGAAGATGACGAGGTGCTCAGAGGAATATAGGAAGCAGTGGAGACTAGTGCAAGAGAAGCCGGGGTGGGAAAAGCAGAAGGAAAAAGAAGCAAAGAAAGAGGCAGAAAGAAAGAGAGAGAAGAAGGATAAAAAGAAGAAACCGAAAAAGGGGAAGACAATGGAGATAAAGAAAGTGGCAGAGGAATGGGAGATATGGGATGAAGAGAAAGAAGTAGCAAGATTGGAGGAGGAAGCAAAGAAATTGGTGCCCAAAGAGTTTCACCAATGGATCAAGGTGTTTGGTAAGAAACAGTCAGAGAGAATGCCAACAAGAAAAGTATAGAACCATGTGATAGAGACGAAAGAGGGGTTTGTACCGAGGAAGGGAAAAGTGTACCCATTGTCAAGGGAAGAAAGAGAGGAAGTAAGGGAGTTTGTTCGAGAGCAGTTAAAAAAGGGGTATATCCGACCATCCAAATCACCACAGATAGCACTGGTATTTTTTGTAGGAAAAAAAGATGGGAAAAAGTGGATGGTACAAGACTACTAATATTTGAATGAGTGGACTATCAAGAATAACTACCCACTACCATTGATATCAGATGTCTTGGAAAACATTGGGATAAAGAGGGTCTTTACCAAAATGGACCTTAGGTGGGACTACAATAATGTGAGGATTAAGGAGGAAGACGAGTGGAAGGTGGCTTTCATCACACCGGAGGGGTTTTTTGAACCAATGGTGATGTTTTTTGGATTAACCAATTTGCCAGCAATATTTCAAGCAATGATGAATGAATTATTGTGAGATCTGATTAATACAGAAAAAGTGGCTGCTTTCATTGATGATGTGATAATAGGGACAGAGATGGAAGAAGAACACAATGAGTTAGTTGCAGAGGTAATTAAGAGGATAGAAGAGAACGATTTGTATGTAAAACTAGAGAAATATAAGTGGAAGGTTAGGGAGGTAGGATTCTTGGGAGTAATAATAGGGCCAGAAGAGATTAAGATGGAGAAAGAGAAGGTGAGAGGAGTATTGGAATGGCTGACACCAAAGTGTGTCAAGGACGTCCAAAAGTTTTTAGGATTAGCAAACTACTATCGCTGATTCATACAAGGCTTTGCATCTATTGCAAGACTATTGCATGATATGGTAAAGAAGGATAGGAAGTGGGAGTAGATGGAAAAGCAGGAGGAGGCATTTAAAGAATTAAAGAAAAGATTTACACAGGAACCGGTATTGGCAGCACTGGACCTGGACAAAAAAATGAGGATGGAGGTGGATGCTTCAAATTATGCAACAGGAGGAGTATTGTTGATGGAGGGAGAAGATGGAAAGTGGAGACCGGTTGCATTTCTTTCCAAGTTATTAAATGAGACAAAAAAAATTATGAAATACATGACAAGGAAATGTTGGTGATCATCAGAGGGTTGGAGAGTTGGAGACACTTGTTGGAAGGGGCACAATTCAAGTTTGAGATCTGGATAGATCATAAAAACTTGGAGTATTTTATGAAAGTGCAAAAGTTAAATCAAAGACAAGCTCAATGGGCATTATATCTGTCTAGATTTGATTTTACCTTGAAACTTGTGCCAGGAACGAGGATGGGGAAAGCAGATGGACTGAGCAGGAGACTAGATTGGAAAGTAGATGTAGATAGAGACAATGAAAATCAAGTATTTATAAAGGACAATTGGATTCGTAGTCTACAGGAAGTAGTAATAAAAGGACCTGAAGTAGAAATACTAGAAAAGATAAAAAAGCTAGGGGTAAGGATAAAGGGGTAAGGATGAAGAGATAGTTAGGATAGTGGAAGAGATGAAAAAAGCAGGAGTAAAAGTGATACAAGGGAAAGAATGAAAAATAGAAGGGAAATTAGTATTGAAGGAAGGAAAAGTATATGTGCTGAAAGATAAGGAGTTGAGGATAGAGATTATCTGGTTACACCATGATATACCAATGGCAGAACATGGAGGAAAATAGAAGACGGTGGAATTGGTTACCAGAAACTACTGGTGGCTAGGAATAACAAGAGAAGTAGAGAGGTATGTGGAAGGGTGTGATTTGTGTCAATGAATGAAGAACAGGATAGAAGAAGTCGCAGGGAAGTTAAAGTTAGGAGAAGTCCCGGAAAAACTGTGGATATATATATCGGTAGACTTCATCACCAAGTTACCGATGATAGCAGGAAAAGATGCAATTTTGGTAGTCTGTGATAGGCTATCAAAGATGATGCACTTTGTAGCAATGATAAAGGGAACAACAGCAGAAGAGTTGGCGAGACTCTTTAGAGACAATGTGTGGAGGTTGCATGGCTTACCAGAGAATATGGTGTCAGATAGGGGACCACAGTTTGCTGCAGAATTGACTAAGAAGTTAAACAGAATATTGGGTATCCAGACAAAATTGTTGACTGCTTTCCATCCCCAAACTGATAGACAAACAGAATGCATGAATCAGGAGTTAGAACAATATCTCCGATTCTTTGTAGACCACAGACAAAAAGATTGGCCAGAGTAGTTAGCATCAGTAGAGTTCGCAGTGAATAATAAGATACATTCAACAACAAAAGTATCTTCATTCATAGCAAACTATGGAAGAGAAGTAAGAATGGGAGGGAATATATGGAAGAAAGGGAAGGTGGAAAAGGCAACGGAATTTGTGGAAAGAATGAAGAGGGTACAGGAGGAAGCGAGAGCAGCTTTGAAGAAGGCACAGGAAGAAATAAAAAGATATGCAGATAAAAAAAGAAAAGAGGCAGAGGACTAGAAAAAGGGGGACAGAGTGATGCTAAGTACAAAAGACTTAGTATTTAAGGAAAGACTTGTGAGGAAGTTAGTAGAAAGATATGTAGGACCATATGAGATTGAGGAGGTAGTATCAACAAATGCAGTTAAATTGTGATTACCAAGTTCAATGAGAATTCATCCAGTAATCAATGTGAGCCGAATAGTTTGATATAAGGAGCAGGTAAAAGGATAGAAAAGGGAAGAGGGGAAACCAGTGAAAGTTGAAGGAGTCGAAGAGTGGGAGGTAGAAAAAATATTAGATAAAAGAAAAATACAAGGAGTAGACAAGTATCTAGTGCGATGGAAGGGGTTTACAGCAGAGAGTGATACATGGGAAAAGGAGGAGGACTTGAAGAATGCAAAAGAATTAGTGGATGACTTTGAAGGAAGGATAGAAGCAGAGATAAGACATCAAGAGGAAGTAGTAGAAAAGAAAAGAGAAAAGGAAGAGTATAGGAGAATGGAATTGCCAGGGAAGTATACAACAAAAGTGCTATATGGGTGGGACGACAAAAAATTTGAGGACGAATATTTAAAGTTAGAAAATAATTGGAGGAGGTGGAAGAATGATAGGCAAATAGATGAGAATGAACATTTGAAAAACATTGAAGAAAAAATGGAAGAGGAAAATGAAAAAATCAAGAACAGGGATTGGAGAACAGGATATTTCTCCAGAGGAAAAATCTTGAAAGGGGGATAATGTCAAGACCATAGAAAGTGAACTTTGTTTCCTTTTATTTTCTTTCTCATTTTTATTTTATTTTATATTTATTTTTCACCTTTTCTATTTTTAGAACTCTGGGGTTAGAGTTAGAAGTGATCAGTCATATCAGTCATCTCTGATGATGTGATCACAACATTGATCATAAGACTTGAGAGAAGAAAGTAGAAGATTCTAGAACAAAATAATGTCATACAACATGGACACCACATGTTGGCCTCATGCTTTACACATGGTCATTTAGAGTAGGGTGCACAGTAGTTAGCACGGACCATCTGTAGGAGTATATAAGGTAGACTGTTTTATAAAGAGTTCTTTATCGAGTTCTCTTGTGTTTACTCTAATACAAGAGTTTGTTCTTTTATCCAGCCCTAAGGATTTAAGTTCATAACAAGAATGTGAAAAACAATAGAACAACCTTTGGTTTTAGCTTATGTATTGTATCTTTATAAGTCACACTAGTCATATATTTCAGATTGGGAACTGGTAACTTAGAGGATAGAAGACTACTGGAAGGTGGTGAGGTATATGTTACAAACTCAAGACCTTAGAGTTGATCAAGAGAAAGAACTTTGTATTAGAATTAACACAAGAGTACTTAATGGAGAATTCTGTACAAGACAGCTTACCTTATATACTAAATCCACATGGTCCATGCTAGCTACTTCTAACCTACCCTAAACAGTCATATGTTTGCCTTAAGATTAACATGTGTTGCACATGTTATATAACATCATCTTTTCAGAACCTTCTATGTTCTTCCATGAATTATATGATTTGTGATTATTACTGTGACAATGTCATCTGATGTAACTGATGTGTGATAGCATGATCTCATCACTCTAACCCTAACTCTAGTTCTAAAAATAGAAAATGGAAAAGGAAATCAAAAGAAAAATGAAAATAGGAAAGAAAAGGAAAATAAATTAAGTCTATTGCTTTCATTTTTAACAGTATATTGTTACTAATACCAGAAAAGTAGTGCTAGTTTTAGCTGATTTTCAAGATAACTACTCAGAGTAACTTGCTTAGTAATTACATTCTAAATAGTTACTTTGAGTATACTAAATAGTATATAACCTCATAATTTATACTATATTACTAATAATTCTCAGATGTTAAGAAAGGAAAATCTATTAAGTTATCTTAAACTAACAAGGACATTTGAGGTAAAATAGATAAGGTTTGATTTACACTGGAAAAAGTTTGGGAATATGGATAAGAGTAGGTAGTTATCTATAGATTAGAACAAATAAGGTTAGAATATGGGATATGATATTAACAACATGTTATAACTTAAAAATCTTAGGATTATTCAATAAAAAGAATCTGATTCTTGTATTGGTTAACATAAGAGAACTTGATAAAGAGTTCTGTACAAAATTGTCTACCTTAAATACTACTGGCTCATGGTCTATGCTCTACTACTTTAGTCTGCTCTAAGTAATTATGTGTTTGCCTTAAGGTCAATATATATTACACATGCTGTATAACATCATTATACTAGAACCTTTCACATTCTTCTATCATGTTACTGTGATTGTGACTAACTTGTCACATTAACCCCTAACCCTTAGTTCAGAAAAGAAAATATAAGGAAAATGAAAAGGTATTAGAAAAAACTTGAGTTTAGACTTTGCAACTCTGACACAATAGTATATTTACTGAACTTTATATATCTATAGAATATACATATTACTGATATAAATAATATTTAAGAAGTGATATATATAAGCAGTATATAGACTATACTAATACATTCATATATATAACATATGTTTGACTTATTACAAGTATTGCATATTTTGTTAGAATAACAAACCAGTTGCAATTCTAATACTTGGACTATCTACTTGAATCTTAATTACTGTTTTATTTCATATATATATTAGTACTATATTGCTTATACACCTCAGTTTTTGTAATACTTTAAGTGACTGAGGTATGAATACTCTTTTTAGATATTATTATACTTAAGCTAACAGTATTATATAGTTATTACTGTTTCTTACAAGTTATAGGCTTTGGCCATTGTTAAATCTTAAAAAGAATTTCTGTTGTACTTATTTGAATATTTCTAAAATTTTACTATGGCTGCTATAGTAAATGACATGATATGTTTGTTTATACCAAAGTTAAATATATCAAAAACAAATTGAGTAGTATTTCTACTGTAGTTCAAGACAGCTATCTAAGAAAAGAGACTCTAGGACTATTTTGATAGCAGCTATCTTTATTTAAAGCAATTTTTTCTCATATTCTCATCTTATCTACTATACTAGTAGCTGTTAATCTTAAAAATGCT
>Ga0157364_1009242_pt1 | contig 10215 bp, 8 predicted proteins | sample AttsexASBM2_FD_111476 | JGI IMG/M metagenome (GOLD analysis project Ga0157364, IMG submission 111476) | Fungus gardens microbial communities from leaf cutter ant in Ribeirão Preto, State of São Paulo, Brazil - Atta sexdens ASBM2 | ecosystem: Host-associated > Fungi > Mycelium > Unclassified ... | reverse complement strand
AGATATGGGAAAAAGTTCGTGGCGTTTTTCCTGTTACATTTAATGGGAAAAACGCCACGAACTTTTTCCCTAATATATATATATATATACGTTTCAAGAGAAATATAATCTGAAACTAACTGTTTATAATTATGATTAATTCTTAAAAATGGAATGCTAATTTTTTAATTAGCTTGACTATTCAAATAATCCTATATTCTTCTGATTACAGAAAAATGTAAAATGTTTCCTAAGATTTTTATTCAATGAGTTATTTAAATATTTGATTATATGTATTCTTAATTATAAATTAACTTACACGTTTGAATCATGTATTAATATATTGGGTTTTTTAAATTTAGTGTCCGCCTTGTAAAGCATTTACTCCACAGCTCGTGGATACGTACCAACGAATTCAGGAGAGAGGCCATGATTTTGAAGTAATTTTCGTGAGTTCGGATAGGTAGGTTTTTATAATACACTCTTTAAATTATTGCATTTCATTCCGAGATATTTCCTCTCATTTAATGGATATTTTTTCTATGTATTGTTACATTTCTTTTACATTGTTTCTTTTTAATTTCATCGTATATTTTTGTTTGTAAAAGATTTCAATGTGTTTTTATTCTAGGAGTGAGGATTCCTACAATGCATACACGGAAACAATGCCTTGGTTGAGGATACCTTTTAATCAAGAAGAAAGACGTCGAAAATTGGCAAGAGCTTTCGACGTTCAGGCAATACCTACTCTGGTCATTCTAGATCCTCGCGACAATATAATTACTCTGGATGGGCGCGCCGAGTTAATTGAGGATCCAGAGGGACTGGTAATTTGAAAAAAAAAATTAAAAAATTAATTATAAAAGATAATAAAAAAATAAAAATAAAATAAATTATAAAAGTAAATATCTATAAAAGTCTATGAAACTTTGAGGTTTTTATTACAGAATAATTTTGTTAATGTGAAAATGTAAAAACTATTTACATTTTCAGAATTTTCCTTGGAGCAGTAGATTAGTGAATATTTTAACAGAAAAGTATGCTACGTCGTTACACGATGCTCCAGCTATTATCTTATTTGTCGGTAAGATAATATAAATAAAATATGTAAATATATAATTATAAATATATATGTGTGTGTGTGTGTGTGTGTGTGTGTAAATATATATAATTTTTTATATAAGAATTAGAGAGTGAGAATCAGAATAAAATATACCAAGTTATAAAGATTCTGCGTTTCACGAGTTTCCTCCGTGTCCAGATCCATTCTTGGAATATCAAGTTTTATGAATCTCGCAATCCACTTTATCAAGGCGAGGAGCAGTCTGACGCTGAGTATCTCCTCCCCCTTCGGGGGAAACCCGCGAAACGCATAATCTTTATATAGAAAGCATCTGTGGAAGCCTCAAGAATATTATATAAATTGTTTAATGCTCTTTTGTTTTACAGAGGGAGAAGATTGTGAGATTCAATTTGGAGAAAGCGTATTACTACCAGCTGCACAAGCGTATAGAAGAGATCAACCCGATTATGATCTAAATTATGATGATCCTGATGACGATTCTTTGCAGTTTTACATTGCTTTAGATGTAAGTATACATACATATAGAATACCTATAGAAGAATATCTATAGGTAGTAAGACGAGACATATAAATTAAAAAAATAGATATTGTAATGTAATAATTAATTAATACAATTATTATATGATTTTGTGTGTGTGTGTGTGTGTATGTGTGCGATTTTTTCAAATATTTTATGAGAATAAAAAAGTTTTATAATTACAAAATGTAAATATACTAAAACTGCAAATATTTCTTAAATAAATGAAGTATTTTTTAATTAATCACATTTAATAGTAAAGTGATATGATTATAATTTAATGCTTTTTCAGTGTGAAACATCGGATATTCTTCGTGAATTCATTGGTTTGGATGATGCAGTACCTCTTTTAACCGCTATTGATATTCCGCGAGGGTTGTATATCGTAATGGAATACGGTGCCGAGATTACCGTAGACTCTGTACAACAATTCATTGATGGATTTCTCAATAACAAACTGCCAATAAATAAAATAGCGGCAGTGCATAAAACAAAATAAACGAACGTATGTCGGCCTAGTCATATAAAAGTCATATAAAACATTAATTAGGTACACACAAAATTTATACTTGACAAATTTTATAAGAATTGTTCAAACAAAAAATGTCCCTCTCTTTCTTTTTTATTCCTGTCTCTGTGATATCATCGTTCTTTACTCTCTTATAGAGAGATGTATATAGGCTGTACTTGAGCTGCGTTCGGAACGACAACTGTATATCATTTTATCCTGTTAACTGAATATTAACCAAAGATAAAGAATATATTACGTGTGGAAAAAAGTTCGTAGCGTTTTTTTAATGCCATCTAATGGGAAAAACGTCACGAACTTTTTCCCACACCTAATAGGTGCACCCAGGTAAAATTTCCTAACGCAGTCTTGTTCTTATATGATTCTTCGCGGAAACAAAAAAATATGTATTATATCAGTCAAAACTAAGTCGATCAAATTGTATTTTTAAGTAGATGCACGGATACGTTAATATATTATAAATTACTAAATAAATCGGATAAGCGCACTGGAAGTTCTTGTATTTATGAGATAGCCTATTCATTGTTAGCTTATATGAGCAACATCATTGTCGGTATTTAAATATTTGACATAATATTTGTATAACTACATTATCTTGTATAAACATGTAGGTTTAACATGTAGGTAATGATGAGCATCATATCAATTGTCCGATGTAGCAAATGACTTTATTTATATCTGCGTTTTTTCCAGTTTCTTTGTCAAGTTCTTTTTTTTATAAAAGTATCAGTTTCTTAAATTACTAATGCAAATATTGTTGAATCTTTTTTACTTGTTGTATCCTAGCATTTTTTATACATTATACTCACATGATGTTATTAAATCACATATCAATCCTAATTTATATATTAAATATTTTACAATTATAAAGCTACTACCGTCGCTGGTTAAAAAATGTACAATAAATTTGTGTTATTAAAAAAAAGGCACCATATGAATAATAAAGTGCATCGAGTTGTTTTATAGTCGTGTTAGTTAAAATTTGATTAAAGTGTGATTGTCGTATTGTCCGTCTTATCTCTGATAATTATACATCTATGATAATTATTACGCAAGAAGTGCTGCTAAAGCGTCGAGAAACTTGGGTCTTTCCTCGATTTTCAGTCTTATTACTGTAAAAAGGAAAAATATTCACTATAATAAATTTCATTCTGACTTATGCTTATAAAATTCCATTTCATACTTACTTGTACTATCAAAGTAGTCTGCCTCAATGTAACAATTTTTATTTTTTGCAGTTTGCTCGAATGCTTTCCCAAATAAACTGTAACAAAAAAAATCATGGTTAAATAATATAAATCTTTTGTTTACACTTATAAATATTACCTTCTGGGTTGATCTTCACAAACTGGCGGTATACCAACAAGAAGGCAGGATCCTTCCTCTGCATCAAATATCGCAGAGGCCACAAGAGGCCACTCAGAAGCACGTCTATTTCTTGAAGAATTTACATATGCTTTGAGAGCAAACTGGGCCAGCATAATCAAAGGATGAGGATGTGCAAATAAATAATTATCTACATTCCCATCCGGTACATTGATATATAAAAAGGAACCAAAATTCTTTATTTGTTTAGCTTCTAATATATTCTGTGCAGTTTTAAAGATGTTATGAAGCATAAGTTTTGCTTTTTCAATGCCACTTTCTAGAACATCCTTTTTTGTACGTGATAAACAGTCCAATGCATCTAAGAAACAACGTTGTGGTTGTCTGTCCTTTGTCTGTAAAAGTATGGTGATAGTTAAAAAAGTATTATAACATACCATATTTAATGATTGCTGATTTACCGTCGAATCCAGCAAAGCCAACATAGCATATACCATATCTGATGCACAATATTTAAAACGATAACCATATTGGAGAGTAAAACTAGTGCCAATGATGCTATTGACATTATATTTGCCAGCTAATTTTTCAACCATCTGTTTAAATTCTTGTCTAAAAGTAAGATCCATTGCACGAAATAATTGTCTGGATTGCACCAGAGGTAATCCCATTTCAGCTAAAACTTCCTTCAAACGCTGTTCCCCTCTAATAGACCATAAACGTAATGACACTGCAGTTGGCATTGAATATTTTAAACTGGCTTCAACAGTCCAGTGACGATATAATGCTAATTGCAGACTATTTGTTATCATTAAGAAATTAATATAGCATTCGTCAAATTCAATTATTCAGTAAAAAGTGAATTATATATATATAAAAGGATACTCTTTATCATAAGTAACCTTAACAATACTCTGTTGCTGCTGTTGCTTGTCAATGTCAACTCCTTGTCTGTGTGTTAATCTTGAAACATGTGCCTGAAGAGAACCTTCCTCAAGAACGGTTATTCGTGACTCCACCTTGCTGAGAATAGATTGTTCTGTGGAACTAATTATGGCCCACCATGCCATGTCTAAATTATCCTTTGACATATTCCAAGCCATTTCAAATACCACTATTGCGCTCTGTAATAAAACAAAACAAGTTTTTGAAATAGAATTTTATTATATATTGTTATCAAGATCATAAATTATATGCATACTGATTTGCCATAGTAACTATATTGTGAATAATTAAAAAGAATTGTTTCTCGATTTTCAACCCATTTTCTTCGTTCGCTTCGCTTTAATATATCTTCTTCATTCAACCTTCGCCTTTTACTTTGCCTGCCTTCAGTTTCATCGTCTGATTCATCATTTGTCTCCTCTTCATCTGACTGAATATGATTGAACAGAATTATAGAAAACAGAAAAAGAAAATTAGACTAAATGAAATAATTTGTTACATACACTATCATCTCGATAAATATCATTATATTCTGGAATCTCATTGTCTTCGTCGGGTTTACCAAGAATACGTATTTGACTTTCTGAATATATATTAGTTAAATCATAAGGTCTATGACTGTCGAGAATAAAAAATACCACAGATTCGTTTGGTCGAAATAATTCCACTAAATCTAGAGTACCACCACAATTTATCATAACAACATTTTTTATCTGAAATTTTTCTTAAATTAATTATTTTTGTCAATGTGATAATGACCAGATAGATAATCCTTTTCCTTTATTACCTCTTCACAATTTTCATCAAAAGCATTTATCATATCCTGAATACCTCGAACAGGTACAAGAGTATATATTATGTGATCATTTTTGAAAAGTTGTTGCAATATTCTACAGGCACAGATTGCATCAACATCAAAATTCACTAAAAGTAAACACCTCTGCAAAGGAAAAAATTAAAAATTTCTATAACACACAGAATTATTTAAATAATATTTAAATATTAATATTTTTAAATCACAAAAATGTGAATATTAATTTAACAGAGAATTATTTATTATAAAACATACAACATTAAATATACTATTTACATCGTTTGTTATTAATAAAAAATGAAGAAATCAAACAAAGTCATTTTCTGATTATTAAACAAATATAAGTTTTATATAAATTTAATACATAATATAAATTTAACAAAAATATAAATTTAACAAAAAATTATTTGTCATAAAGTGTACAAAAACAGATGTATTGTTTGCATCATTATTAATAAAAAAATAAAAGAATCATACATGCAAGGTTAGGTAGTGCTAAATTAAAAAATTAAAAGTTGAGTTAATTAACTTAGTTACATTTTTAATTCTTAATTTTTTAACTTTTTAATTTTATTACATTTTATCGATAACTATTAATTTTTAATTTGACTTTTTTGAAGTTAACTCTCAGACACATTGCGAGATAATGAGTATCATTTAGTAATTTTGTCTTTTATATTGTATAATCGTTAGTTATAACAAAGTTATTTTTTAATGAACATGCTGTGTGAAAACAATAAGAAAAATGTAAAACAGTTGAATTTTATTTTTTTTTGGATTTGTTCAAATCAAATTTAAACTTTTAACTTTTCAGTTACTTTTTTTTATTAACTTCTAATTCAATTGATTTCATTATAGATTATAACTTGTATCTTAATTAAGTTAAATTTTCAAGGCTGTTCTTTAATTTAACTTGGTTAAAAAAAAAGTTAACTTGTCTAACCCTACTTTTTACTTATCTAAAGAATGGAAAGATAGAACTATATCTACAGAGAATATAATTTACGAAAAATTATTTATTGTAAAAAATAATACATAAATATATATATAAATAATAATACAATATATATATATATAAAATTTATGTCCACCGTTAAAAAGAAATTTTATTATTAAGATACTTCTATTATTATAAAGAAGGAAAGAACACACACATGAAATTGTGTATCCAAAAAAAAATTTTTAATTATCAATGCAATTATAGATTTAATAAAGAATTATTTATTGTAAAGTGTATAACAGATACATAATTTACGTTAGATTTATTTATTATATTTATTATTATAATATATATATAATAGAAAATACGATAATAGAAAATCAGATATGTATGATACGATTTTCTATTTATCCAAAGGAAAGAGAGAGAATGATGTACAATTATGAGTTAAAGTATAAACTTAATTAAAAAATTATTTGTTGTGAAGCCTATAAGAAACAATACATACTATGTTTATTATTAATAAACACATTTATTGTTAATAAAAAAAGACAAAGAAATGATTAGAGACCTCTATGCAATCCACATCTCCAACTATTCAAAGAAAAGAAAAAATTATGTAACTGCATAATTTATACAGAAAGAAAGAATGAAAAAGCTTAGCGAGAGACTATAACGTTGCAGAAAAGCTGAGATGGCAACCGAGAAGGCTCGAGAAGAGAGACGGTGTAAGCAGGTTGCGGAGTAACCTATACACAACGGATACGCAATATACCGCCGTGAGATAGAACGAAACGTCGACTCACGCTTCTTTGTATCACATCGTAGAAATCCTTCTTCAAGTTCGTTACGAACATGTTGCGACCGTCTACGGCAGGTGAAACATCGCAGGTTTTGCGACGTTCTCGCGCGTGGATCTTAAAACGGGTGATTTAGCGCGAAAAATCCAAACGGTCGGATCATACGGCGTCCCGTTGCGCGCGACGATTGTGCGATTGCCGTCGGCACCGGTGAGAGGAAGTTACTTTTGATACCGTCATGACCTCAGGATTCAGTCCGGTCCAAAAACAGCTGTTGCTCAAGCGTAACAATCGGATGTGATCGGATAGTTAAATCTACGTTTTCTCCATAACAATTGTAAACATGATAGAATTAATACCACCATTCATGTTTAATTCCGTCATGAATTGTAAACAGTGCTGATATCGATACTCGAATCTAAATTCGATGAATCGAGTAAAGGAGCATTTAGGATATATTCACAATTTGAATAAAATTATTCAAAAGATAAATATCCAATCACATTTCTCTCATGAAAACGCATAACGCACAATACATAAGCGAAACAATTAAGCAGAATCTTTCCTTTTCTCCCATTCCCTAAAAAAGAAGGATTTCGGTTGTTTGATTCTCTTATGCATTATGCATTGTGCGTAATGCGAGAGCTGTGCGGCCATTAGGGCAATTCCACATAACTTGTATAGCCGCATAAACATATAAAGAAAATCATTCAATTTTACGTTTGATCTTTATGATAGAAATATGATTGAATAATTTTCTTTATGCATATAATTATTACGGCTACGCAAGTTATGTGGAATGGCCTTTAGGCTTTGGCCGCAAATATATGCATAAAGAAAATTATCCAATCACACTTTACATGCATGTTCATATGAGAAATGCATAATTTTTTTTATGCATACGTTTATGCGATTATGCATTTTGTGTGAATTAAACGGAAAGCAGATTCTTGCATAACACATAAGTCATAAGAAAATGAACCAATCAAAGTTCATTATTTCCTTCCTTTTCGTGATACATAAACAACTCCAAAGAGAAACTATATCGGCTTTCTTCCTGTTACCTTCGAAATCACTTGTACTCTACCGCCAGTACATCCATTTTCAGTTTGGGAACTATAGCTGATTCATAGTCGATTCTTATTTTAAGACTGTCTTAAGTAATGTCTTAAGTCGCTATATCGCCCTCTGATTGGTTCATGATATCTTATAACTGTACTTAGATATAAGATTCGACTATGAATACCGGACTACATGACTACATACATTTTCTGAGACTATCGATAAAATCGTATCGAAAGTAGATATGGTTCGTCTCTGTACTAAATCTTCAGAAGCATGCAGACTATCCATAAGAGGGATAGTTTAATGGGTCCTTGAACGAAAAAATTTTAATTTTGTCTCTTCTACATATGTAAATAAAAGTTGTTGAATTTTAATAAACATAATTGAAAATTTTATTAAGCTGATTTTGTGAATTTTGTCTTATAATATATCTTACAAAATTACGTAGTTTCTTTATGCAAATTTTCAGCCTATTTTTAACAAACATAATTACTAATATATATACTAATATCAAAGTCTTTATAATTACTAGCAATTATAGAGACTTTTAATAAATTCAATCTTTTCTAAACATATATTGTCAATTTAAGATAATTTAACAAAAATGACCTCCACCACCCCCGCCAATTTTAACGGACTTCTTTTCTGCATAAGTGTACTCACCTACAAAACTAATAAATTAAGTAGCTCGTTTTTGTAGTAAGTATATCTTTAATTTATTTTTTTATTTTTATGTATAATTATGTTATTGTATTTCGCTAATGAAATTGCAATAACTTTTTAAATATTATTCTTTATTGTATTATTTTTTATACAATTTGATATTACAATAATAATAATTATTTACAATTATCAATGCTGTTCAAAATATAATAAAAATAATAACATAGGAGCATAATTAACAATTTATGTAATGTGGGATTATACGAAAACGTCGAAAATACATACGATAACACAAATTTTTCTAAACCAATGTTTAATAAAATATTGATAAACGCAAAAGAAATATTAATAACAATTAAATCGTATTTACTATTAATTATTAATTTGCAAATATAAAACTTAATAATATCGATAAAAAATTATTAATATATTTACAATAGCAATATTTCATCGCGTTTAAGATAATTATCTCAATAATTTCATTATATCAAAGTCTCTCCGCCTTGTAATACGCTGATTATCTGATATAAAGAAGAAATTAATCTTCAGGAGAGCGAACTTAAGGTATTCTCATTCTATACATCAAATTCATGAGATCCATTTACAAAGAAAAATTAAGCATTCGTGAAATATCAGTGATCTTATAAGAAGATGTGCATCCTGAATCTTTCAGATTATTTACGATAGTAATAATTTGGATAGTATGTCAATTACAATTACCACTTTTATCACATCTTTAATATAATATTAAAATTCGCGAGAAAATATGTTCTGCCAAAAATCATTTCTTATTAAAAATAAACGGATTTCCTTATGCAATAGTGATTACGAAGGAATATATTCAATAATAATAAAATACATGCGTATTGTAACTTTGTATATGTATAGGTACAAAAGTTTCTCGGGTACCAATTGTTTGAGATAAATCGATACCTGATAATAATGGGATCTTAAAGAACTTTATATTAAAAAATTTATTATATTAATTTATATTAAAAATTTAACAATTCCTTATATTTTGTATTTTCCTTTATATCAAACTTTATATCAAAAAATTTAATTATTAATCCCGTTAATATGAGGGTACCCATTCGACTTATCTCGAATTTTTTTGTACCCATATAATTTTAACTAAATTCGTGTATACACGATAATATTATTAAAAAAATATAAAACATTTTGGTAAAAATTATCTAAATTAACAATCAAAATTTGTTAAATATAATCTTATTACATCTATAGCATGTATTTTATCATGGAAAAGATATATATATATATATAAATTAATAATTAATAATATTCTGACTGGCAGGATGTCCAATACCTAAAAACGATTTTTAAATAATTAGAAAATTAAATATATACATTCGTAATCACATTTTTGTTAAAGCAATCATCAAAAAATAAGCAAATTATTTGTATAAAACTTCAATTTATTTACTTAGTAATTTGATCTTAAACAAATAATCATTCTATCGATATTAATCATACTAAATTCCTATTGTTATTATAAGACAATCTATTATTAACATTATTACTAGTGGGAGAACATT
>Ga0157364_1009240_pt1 | contig 10217 bp, 19 predicted proteins | sample AttsexASBM2_FD_111476 | JGI IMG/M metagenome (GOLD analysis project Ga0157364, IMG submission 111476) | Fungus gardens microbial communities from leaf cutter ant in Ribeirão Preto, State of São Paulo, Brazil - Atta sexdens ASBM2 | ecosystem: Host-associated > Fungi > Mycelium > Unclassified ... | reverse complement strand
TTTTTTGATAGTAGAATTTATGTACTATTATCTAGCAACCTCCACATATGTATTCTCTAGTATAATCATGATTATATCTTAGCCAGCCACTTTAATCAAAACAAAACACTGGAACTCATGTTATGATTGATGCCTCCTGGATACAGTATGGACTTGGGCAAAGGGTAATGATGACATGATCAGCTGCACCGCAAGTATCTCAGTCAGCGCCTCATGTAGTAGGTGCAATATCCTTGCTTTAGCCTTATGGACTATGACTTGTTTGACTCATGTATAATAAACACTTTCCTCATGGAATATCAGTATATAGTGTAAATACTACTCTGTAGTCTTTACGCTTTACCAATTCTAAACATCCCTTATCCATTCTCAAGTCTTTGCCTAAGTGCAACCTAAGCTCTAGCTTAAGGTTATAACATTTGGTAAAGCATCGATGAGCTCACCTTGCAAGAAAGGTACATATGGACAATACTAGACAGAGTTGCCTGTTAGGAACAAAACATGTGTAGTATAAACTATAAAGAGAAACCAAGACGAGTTTCAGAAGGACAAACAATATCGAGGTGTTGTCAGAATGACTAGAATCCTTACAGATCACAAAAGAAGCCTCAAGTGAATATGAACAAATGGACACAGAAATGTCAATAGCACCAGCACCAACAGCTGTAGGAATCAGTGAGAATGTACAGACAGGAATGCTGAAGAACATGGTACTGGACCCAGGGTGGTTTGACAGTAACCAAACGAAATTTGAAGACTAGTGGAGAGGGATAAGATTATTCCTCAAGAGCAATAGAGTCATGGAGACTAATGACAGGATCACAGCAATCCTAGCCCACCTCAGAGGAGGTGTAGCAGACATTTACGTACAGAGAAAGCTTGATGAGCTAGATGAAGAAACCGGAACCCAGGATTGGGAAGACTTTGTTTGAGAAATCAAGACCATGTTCAGTGACAAGACAAAGGCAGCAGATGCTGAATGGAAAATAAAGACCTTCAAACAAGGAAAGAAGAACACAGCAGACTTCATGATCAAGTTCGATGTATTAGCTGTTATAAGACGAGAGTGTGGACAGACTTTGGACTAGGGTTAGGGTTTGGACAAGTATATATTGTAGTGATAATTATTAGTCTACAACAGGAGAAGAGATAGGCACGTAACCTGGAAGTCATGTGATAGAGTCTAGAGCGGTCTGGAAGGACTAATGGTCTAGAAGGATCGAGAGAAGTCTAGATTAGAGTTAGGGTTAGGGATGATGTCAAGAGACAAGGGTTCCTCATGGTATGCACATGTATAGCGGAGATTAAAGGTATGATGTCAGGGCACATGTAGGAAGCATGGTGGCCTTAAGGAAAACACATGTGGATGAGTAATAGGATACGAGGACAATGCATGGACATAAGGGCAGGTAAACACATTGTTGTAGCACGGACCACTTTGTATTTATATAAATAGAGGAGCAATGCAGTGAGGGCTCCTTGTCAAGTTCTCTTGTAATTCTCCCACTCTTTACTTGATAGCCCATTGGAGAGCTTTGCCCATTGTGAGATTATTTGTCCTTGAGTGATGAGTGGTTGCTACAACATTAGCCATGAAGGCTAATACAGATGAGCTGCATGCCATCTTTCTGCTGAAGAAGAACATATGATAGAATATCATTAAAACGATACTAGGGTATCCACCAATAGCTATGCCAGAGTCACTTAAAGAGTGGAAGGTGGCAATAACATCAGTTGGACAAGAATACAAATCCATGGAAGGATGCCACGATTACAAGACAAGCACTGGAACAACATATGGAGGACAAGATCAGCCCATGGACATTGGAAAGTCCAATAATAACTTCAAAGACAAGAAGCCTAAGTGCCTCAACTGTAACAAGTACGGACACATGGCAAAGGAATGCTGAGCAAAGAATGAGAAACCAGCATGTGTTTCAAATATGACAAGGAAGGACATATTGCCAGAGACTGCAAAAGCAAGCAAACAATGAAGAAGAGAAAGGTTCAGGAAGAATCAGACAAAGAAGATAAGAAGAACAAGGAGGGTTTTGGCAAAGATCTTGAATAGGCACAGAACAAGAGATCTCCCATGTAAAGTCCCAGAATAAATATATTATTCTGAATTACAGAAGCAGCGAGGGAAAATGGGAATTAAACATGCAAGCAGATGTGAAGACAAAGAATGGGAAGAAACTCAAGGTCAAAGCATTGGTAGACTCTGGATGTACACACATAGGAATCAATGAACAACTGGTCAAAGACAAAAGGATTCAGACAAAACCAATAAACTTCTCATCTGAAGTTTTTAATGCAGATGGAACAAAGAATGGAGAGGTAACCAGAGTGATGCCTTTGGAAATCGAAATCAATAGCCATAAGGAACAACTGAAAGCAGCTGTAATGGACTTAGATGGGACGGACATGTTTTTGGGTTATAACTGGCTAGTAAAACACAACCCAGAAGTCAATTGGAAAAACAGCACTATCAGGTTTACAAGATGTCTAGGACAGTGTACAATAAAACACAAAGATATTAGGTTCAAAACCAGGAGGACAAAGGCTATGGATACTACAGAATAGGACAATGGTGAAATTGGCAAAGAACAGGATAAGAAAAATCCAGAGGACTTACCAGACTATATTCGACCCTTCACTCATTTGTTCAACAAGAAAAAATTTGAAAAACTACTAGAGAGATGTGAATGGGATCATGAAATAAATCTTACAGAAGAAGCTCCAAAGAAACTGAATGCCAAGGCATATGCAATGACATTAAAAGAAGAAGAAGCTTTGAATCAATGGTTGGACGAACAACTCAAAGCAAGCTTAATAGTGGAATCAAAGTCAAGATATGCAGCACCATGTTTTCATATTCCAAAGAAAGACAGTTCATTATGGCTGGTTTAAGACTATAGGAAACTCAATCAGGTCATGATAAAAGACAAGACTCCATTGCCTCTAATTGGAGAGATGATCGACAAACTCAAGAAGGCAAAATACTTCAATAAATTAGATCTGATCTGGGGGTATAACAATGTCTGAATCAAGAAAGAGGATAAATAGAAAGCCATATTCTTAACCAACAAGGGATTATTTGAGCCACAAGTCATGTATTTCAGGTTATGCAATTTGCTAGGAACATTTTAGAGAATGATGAACAGCATTTTCCAAGAGTTACTGTTATGATCAATACCTCCTGGAGACAGCATGAAGAAGGGCAAAGGGTATGACGATACGATCAGCTGTGCCATAAGTAGTCTCAGTCAACATCTCATGTAGTAAGTGCTATAACCTTACCTGATTCTTATTGCCTCCTCATGTTATTTGCCTCATGGACTGCACATTGCTTCACTTCTAACTAGTATATATAGCATAGATACTATCTTGTATCCTTATGCTTTACTACTTCTATATATCTTCCTTAACTTCTCTCAAGCCTTTGCCTAAGTGCAACCTGAGCTCTAGCTTAAGATCGTAACATTTGGTAAAGCATCAACAAGCTCACCTTACAAGAGAGGTGTATATGAATAATACTAGACAGAGTTACCTGTCGAGAACGAAACATGTGTAGCTGAAGCTATGAGGAAGAACTACGATGAGTTCTAGAAGAACAGAAGATATTGAGGCATTGTCAGAACAACTAGGGTCTTTACAGATCACAGAAGAAGTCTCAACAAACGACAAACAAATGGATACAGAAATGTCAACAGCACCAGCACCAATGGCAGTAACAGGCCAAGAGAACATATAGGCAGGATTGCTGAAAAATATGGTACTGGACCCAGGATGGTTTGATGGCAACCAAATGAAATTTGAAGACTGGTGGAGAGGGATAAGACTATTCCTCAAGAGTAACCAAGTCATGGAGACCGACAACAGAATCACAGCAATCCTAGCTCGCCTCAGAGGAGGTGTAGCAGGAATATATGTGCAATGAAAGCTTGATGAGCTAGATGAAGAATTAGGAACCCAGGATTGGGACAAATTCATAAAAGAGATCAAGACGACGTTCAGCGACAAGACAAAGGCAGCAGATGCTAAATGGAAAATAGAAATGTTCAAGCAAGGAAAGAAGAATACGGCAGATTTTATAATTGAGTTCAAAGCATTAGCCATGAAGGTGGACACAGATGAGCTACATGAGCTACATGTTATTTTCCTATTAAAGAAGAATGCACGACACAATATCATCAAAACAATATTGGGTTATCTACTCATAGCAATGCCCAAGACACTTAAGGAGTGGAAAGTAGCAATCACATCAGTAGGACAAGGATATGAATCCACAGAGGGACAACACAATTACAAAACAAATACTGGAACAACATACGGAGGAAGAGGACAATCTATGGACATTGGAAAGTCTAATGAAAACTTCAAGGATGGGAAGCCCAAGTGCTTCAATTGCAACAAGTATGGTTATATGGCAAAGGAATGCTGATTGGAAAAGAAGGAATGAGAAACATGAACATGCTTTAAATGTGACAAGAAGGGGCACATTGCCAAGGATTGTAAAGAGAAGCAGTCAATGAAGAAACAAAAAGTGCAAGAAGAAATGGATGATGAAGACAACAAGAGCAAACAGGGTTTTGGCAAAGATCTTGAGTAGGCATGGCACAAGAGATCTCCCATGTAAAGTCCTAGAATAAATATATTATTCCGAATCACTGAACTAGTGAGGGAAAGAAGGAATTAAACATGCAAGCAAATGTCAAGACGAAGAACAGCAAGAAATTGAAAGTGAAAGCACTGGTGGACTCTGGATACACACACACAGGGATTGATGAACAACTAGTCAAGGACAAGAGGATTCAAACAAAGCCAATTGTTGTGACAACCACTTATCATGAGGACAAATGATCACATAAGCAATAAATCTTTTAAGATAGATATCAAGTAGGAATTTCACAAGAGAACTCGACAAGGAGCCTCTTCTTAATTAAGGTTCTATTTATACAAATGGTTCATGGTCCATACTACTAATAATTAAACCTGCCCTATAATCCATGCTTCAACCTCATACTTACCTCACTTCTTACTCAAGGCCACTATGCATACTCCATGTGCCCTGATGTCACCTTCTAGATTCTTTCACCAGGCTCTAGGCCTATGACATCATATCATGTAACCTGTCATGTGATTTCATTGTCATGTGCCTTTTTCATCATCTCTAAAGAAAAGAAAAATAAAGAAAAAGAAAAGTAAAATTAGAAAAAATAAAATAAAATGGTTTATGTCCAAAGTGTCCCATAACACCAATAAACTTCTCCTTCGAAGTATTCAACACCAATGGAACAAAGAATGGAGAAGTGACCAAGGTAGCACCTCTAGAAGTTGAAATCAATGAACATAAAGAAATTCTGGAAGCAGCAGTAATGGACTTGGATGGAACAGACATGTTCTTAGGGCACAACTGGCTGGTCAAGCATAATCCAGAAGTCAATTGGAAGAATGGTACCATTAAATTTACAAGATGTTCAGGAAATTGTACAATGAAACACAAGGACATACAATTCAAATCCAGGAGAACCAAGGCAATGGAAACAATAGATAACAAGGAACAGGATAATGAGGAAATCAGAAAGAAACAGGACAAGACAAACCCAGAAGATTTACCAGAGTACATTTAGCCTTTCTATTCAACAAGAAGAAATTTGAAAAGTTACCAGAAAGATGTGAATGAGACCACGAGATAAATCTGACATACGAAGCCCCAAAGGAATTGAATGCAAAAACCTACATAATGACACTGAAGGAGGAAGAAGCCTTAAACCAATGGCTGGATAAGCAACTCAAGGCAGGACTCATTATGGAATCAAAGTCAAGATATACGGCACCCTGCTTCTATATTCCAAAGAAAGATGGCTCATTACAGTTGGTTCAAGACTATAGGAAGTTAAACCAGGTTACAATAAAGAACAAGACGCCACTACCTCTAATTGGAGAAGTAATTGACAAACTCAAAGAGACAAGATACTTCAACAAATTGGACTTGATTTGAGAATATAACAATGTACAGATCAAAGAAAGAGATGAATGGAAGGCCACATTTCTAACCAACAAAGAACTATTTGAACCTCAAGTGATGTACTTTGGACTATGCAACTTACCAGTAACCTTTCAAAGAATGATGAACAGCATTTTCTGGGAATTACTTCATGAAGGCATACTGGCAAACTACATGAACAACTTCATAATACCAGCAAAGACAATGGAAGAACTGGAAAAACGAACAGTCAGATTCCTAAAGATAGCAGAGAAACACAACTTGTGTTTTAAACGATTGAAATGTGACTTTAATATGGAGGAAATTCCCATACTAGGGGTAATAGTCAGAAAAGGACAGATCAAGATGGAACAGGAAAAGATAAAGGCAGTGAAAGAGTGGAAGACACCAACAAGAGTCAAAGATATTGAGAGTTTCCTCAGATTTGCCAACTTCTACTGACAATTTATTCACAACTTCAGTCATATAGCAAAACCTTTGAATGAACTCAAAGACAAGAATGAATGGAAATGGGAAGAAGAACATCAAAAGGTGTTTGAAGAACTCAAGGAAAAGATCACAAGTCAACCAGTCCTTTCTCTACCCAGAAGAGAAGGAAAATTCAGAGTAGAAACAGACACATCAGGACATGCTATAGGAGGAGTACTATTCCAGGAACAGGACGGGAAGTGGAAACCAATAGCATTTTTATCAAGGACAATGCAGCCAGCAGAAAGAAACTATGAAATCTACAACAAGGAGTTACTGGCAATAGTGGAGGCTCTAACCAAGTGGAGACAATACCTATTGGACGCATTGGAAACATTTGAAATCTGGATGGATCATGAAAATCTGAAATATTTCTGGGAACCTCATAAACTAAATGGGAGACAAGCAAGATGGTATTTGAAGTTGCAAGACTATGACTTCACATTACGACACATTCCAGGGAAAACAAATACCAAAGTAGATATTCTTTCCAGAAAAGATCAAGTCAATACAAAAAAAGACAACAAGAACATCCAACTCCTAAAGGAAGGGCTATGGTTAAGAAGAATGACAGCTGAAATCACCATGATAGGAAGGAAGACAATGGCAGAAGAATGCAATGTAATCAAAGAAATTCGAAAAAATAGCACTAGAGAAAAGGAAGTGGTCCAAGCATTGGAAAAACAAAATGGATTAACATGGGAAGAAGATGGAGTGGTTTACATAAAAAGAAGAATCTATGTTCCAAACAACAAGAGAATTAGGGAGGAAATTCTAAAAGAGGATCACAACTTGGTGGATGTGGGTCATTCAGGACAACACAGGATGCTGGAATTACTCAAGAGGACATACTGGTGGCCAGGATTAAAGGAAGATGTCAAGAAATACGTACAAGGATGCTTTAAATGCCAACAAAATAAAGTTCAACATCAAAGGAAGGCAGAAGAATTACATCTACTGGAAATTCCGCAGGGCCCATAGCAAGAAATCAGTATAGACATTATTGGACCCTTACCCAAATTGAATGGAATGGATGCTATAGTGGTCATTGTAGACCGATTCACAAAGATAATTCGACTAAAGGCTACAATGACAAACATATCATCGGAAGGGATTGCAAAAATCTATAAGAATGACATATGGAAGTTACATGGAGTGCCTAAGAAGATTCTCAGTGACAGAGAGCCACAATTTACATTGAAGTTCATGGAGGAATTCACAAAAGTGCTAGAGACAAAGAGACAACTATCAACAGCATACCATCCTCAAACAGATGGTCAAACAGAAAGGATAAACCAGGAGATAGGAATGTTCTTATGGCATTATGTGAATTACCAACAAGACAATTGGACAGACTGGCTAGCCACAGCAGAGTTTCAGTACAATGACAAGAAACATGTGGCAATGGGAAGGACACTATTCAAATTAAACTTTGGAAGACATCCTTGGAAGGGAGACCTCATAGTTCAAACAGAGATTCCACGAGTAAAAGAATTCCTTATCAGAATATAGAAGAGTTGGGAACAGGCAATGAAGACAATAGAAGAAGTGCAGAAAAGGATGAAGAAGCAATTTGACAAGAAAAGGCAGAATCCTCAAGGACTAAAAGTCGGAGACAATGTGTGGCTGGAGAACAAGAATATCCATTCAAATCAACCCTCAAAGAAGTTGGATAATGAAAGATACAGGCCTTTTAGGATTTCAAAGGACATTGGTGTCAAGTTCACAAACAGTAGACTTAGTTTTTCTCTATTTTATTCATTTTTATTTTTATTTTCTTTTTGTTTTATTTTCTCATTTTTCTATTTTAGAACAACTAGGGTTAGGGTTAGAAGTAATTGGTCACACTGTCACATCAGTCACAATCTGATGGTGTGGTCACAACATTGGTCATGAGACTTAGGAGAACGAAGTAGAAGGTTCTAGAATAAATGATGTCATACAACATGGATACCACATGTTGACCTCATGTTCTACATATGGTTATTCAGGGTAGGGTACACAGTAGTGAGCATGGACCATTGATAGTAGTATAAAAGGTAGACTAGTTTGTAAAGATATCTCTATTGAGTTCTCTTATGTTACTCAATACAAGAGTTGTTCTACTGTCCAATCCTAAGGGCTTTAGTTTATAACAATTGGCTTAGGAGCATTTCAACTAGAACTTCCAGAAGGATGGATGATTCATAACATTTTCAACAAAGACTTGCTGACACAATATGTGAAGCCGAAGTTCAAAGAACAACATAAGGAACCAGTACCTCTGCCAACAATTATTAATGAAGAAGAGGAATATGAAGTAGAAGAAGTCAGGAAGTATAGGAAATGTGGAAGAGGGACATAATACCTGGTATATTGGAAGGGCTATGGAGATGAACATAACCAATGGATAGCAGAAATGGGGTTGTTTTATGTAAAAGAGGCAATAAAAGACTATTGGACAAGGTGTTTGAGTTGAAACCTATAAAGAGGGGGGGTAAAATCCCATTTCGACAGCTCAAAGAAATCACTCAAACTCTTAAAACACCCACACAAGCAAATGTCTTCTCAAATCTCTAACAACTACTACGCTACAGCATCTGCATCCCTAAACCTATACATCTCCAGAAAGCTAAACAACATAAACTAGGCTCAAGCCATGAAGAAGGAAAGAGAAGATTAGACAAGATTATACCACAAGACATTGAAGGGGTTGGAGACGATGATAGACATACAAAGGATGGTGAAGGATATCAAGAGGTTAGCAGAAGAAGCAAACACAACAATAATGGAAGTGGAAGGATCTGTTTTAAAGGCAAGCATCAACAACAGAACAATGAATGCCACAAATATTGCTCAAATATTGGAAGACCTCTGGTACCTGGTTCAAAGTGATATGAACAAACAAGCATTCCAGATCCAAAGAATGTTAGCCGACAAATTGAATCATTACAAAGAAAGAGGCAACATATATGTGGACAATAATATTCGAGAGATCCAAGAGCTATATATTGAAGAAGAAAAGAAGGAAGGAAAAGAAAAGGTGGAAGATGAGGAGGTGATACTGATCAAGCCATATGAGATTTCCACAATGACATCTTTACCATTGACAACAAGTTTCATAACAGATGAAGTCAAAAATCTCATCAAATACATGAAGTTTGTTCGGAGTCCAACACAAACGAGACTGTTCAAACTGCTGCCATATTATCAATCCCTCAAATCTAGAGGTGACTGAGACCCCAAATTTTGGAAAGAAATTGCAAGGGCTCTAGTGGATTAAAAGCACAACACAGAAACAACAAGGAACAGTTATCCAATCTACATGTTTCAAGGAAGTCCACTACATGAACCATACTTCATAACAATTGACAATAGGGGACAGATCATCATTGGCCCAAGCAAGAAAACAGTGGCTACATATGTAGTAGGAGAACTGGAGGTCTTAGTCTAAATTCATGGGAACATGAATCCTGAAATGGGAGTATTGTTACAATTGATGCCTCCTGGATGCAGTATGGACTTGGGCAAAGAGTAATAACAATATGATCGGCTGCACCACAAGTATCTCAGTCAGCACCTTATATAGTAGGTGCAATATCCTTGCTTTAGCCTTATGGACTATAACTTGTTTGACTCATGTATAATAAACACTTTCCTCATGGGATATTAGTATATATAGTGTAGATACTACTCTGTAGTCTTTACGCTTTACCAATTCTAAACATCCCTTATCCATTCTCAAGTCTTTGCCTAAGTG
>Ga0157364_1009238_pt1 | contig 10217 bp, 4 predicted proteins | sample AttsexASBM2_FD_111476 | JGI IMG/M metagenome (GOLD analysis project Ga0157364, IMG submission 111476) | Fungus gardens microbial communities from leaf cutter ant in Ribeirão Preto, State of São Paulo, Brazil - Atta sexdens ASBM2 | ecosystem: Host-associated > Fungi > Mycelium > Unclassified ... | reverse complement strand
TACATATCTATATACATGCAATATTTATGCAGTATAATTGTATAGTATGAAACATATATATATATATATATGTTTCATACTATACAATTATACTGCATAAATATTGCATGTATATAGATATGTATTATATACGTATGTAATTATGTATATCTTAAATAATGTGCGTTCTATGATTATTAGTGCGAGATTAGGAATATATCGGACTATCGCTGGATGTGAGAAATAATAGGTCATCATTCAATCATACTGCAATAGTATCGTTCGCGTTTACTTTGTCCTCATTTTTCCCATTCACTCCTAATAATTTGTGCATTATCAGGTAGATAAAAGTAATTTAAATCGTCATTTTACTAAACGCGCAGTATATACTTATTTTTAAATATATAATATATTTTTTTAGATACAATATTTATATTTGATATTCGATATTTGATATTTGAGAAGATAACATATGATTGATGAATAATGATTTTTTTAAAGAAGTACAATATCGATTTTCTTGATTGTGTAAACATATCTATTTAGTAGTAAAATTTTTATCTTTATTATTACTTGATTTTTATTTTAATAACAACATAGTAGTATCGCGATCAAGAGCATAAAAATATTAAACAAATCATGTGATGCGTGAACGTCACGTACATGTTTGTGTCACCAAGCTCGCTAGTTTTATCTGAAGCTTTTTACATCGACAAATTTTTAATTAAAATTATTTAGAAGCTAAAATCATAATAAAAAATTCAACAACATTTTTCTTATACTTCTACTTTTTATGTTTTTAATTTATTTAATAAAATTAGTAAAACAGTTGTTTCTTTGCAAATAGATTTATCATAATACAAAAACCACTAATGTATACACCTTCACTCATGATTAATTTAAACATTAAAACTTTTATCAAATATATTTTATTTATTATGGATTTAAACTAAGTTTAGAGAAAGAATTTGTATATAAATAATTTTTTATTTTCAAAGAAAAATATCACTAAAATATAGTATTTGGTCAAAATTTATAAAACTTCTTTGAGATAATTGATATTTGTATATCATTATAGGTAACATCAGTTTATACATACGTGAAAGATACATATTAATGTATAAGAAATGAAAATAATTAATTTGCTGTTACATCAATTTAGAGAGACAGCGATGTTGTATCAAGAAGGCATCTCGACCAGTGGTAGCAAGCAACGGGTAGCCGTCGTGGTATCTCATGAGCTCGCGCATCAGTGGTTTGGAAATTTAGTGACTCCAAGTTGGTGGACGGATCTTTGGTTGAATGAGGGTTTCGCCAGTTACATGGAGTACATTGGCATGGACGCGGTAAGCCTTTTAATCAACGGAATTACATATTGTTTGTAATGTCAAAATTATTATTATAGTGTATTATAGTGTATTATAGTGTAACATTTCATTGGTAAATTAACGATAAAAAATTTGATTTATTGGGTTGTCCGGAAAGTTCGTGCCGACTTCGAAGGAAAATTGAAACGCAGAAAATTTAAATTTTAGTATACATTTATTAAATTATATAGGTTAGTCGGCACAAACTTTCCGGACAACCCAATAGAAAAAATTAAATGCCTTGAATGTTTAAATATATTTTATATGTATATTATATTATAATATAAATTTTTTACATCTTTAAAACATACAGGTTGAACCGACGTGGAAAGCTCTTGAACAATTTGTTGTTCACGATCTTCAAAATGTTTTCGGTTTAGACGCTTTGGAATCTTCTCATCCTATATCCATTGAAGTCGGTCATCCAGATGAAATCAGTGAAATCTTCGACAAGATTTCTTATGGAAAAGGTACTTATCAATTTACGTGAATTATGACGATTCTAAATGAAATTAATGTAACTATATCTACGTTAAAATTACTCAGGTGCTTCCATAATAAGAATGATGGATCATTTCCTCACGACAGAAGTTTTCAAGAAGGGTCTAAGTAATTATTTAAATGGAAAGTAAGTAACGATTAATTAATTGATCTTAAACTTCTGCTCAATTAAATATAAAGTAATTTAGTAAGTTTTTTAATCAATAATAATTAATATTTTATAACGTAATTATAACTATAAATAAATTATAACTATAAATAAAAATATTTTTTAATAAATTTTAATATAATGCAAAAATAATTAATTTATTATTTATTGTCTTTTTGTATATCCAACAGAGCCTATCAAAGTGCCGAACAAAATGATTTATGGTCCGCTTTGACCAAACAAGCTTACAAAGACAAAGTACTTGACTCAAGTGTATCCGTTAAAGAAATAATGGATACTTGGACTCTGCAAACCGGCTTTCCTTTAATTACTGTCACACGAAACTACGACAATGGGAGTATTACACTAACACAGGTATATCAACAATTATAAATAAAATAATAATTGAATAAAGTATGATTTATTATAAATTTAATAAATAAAAATTTAATAAATAAAAGTCAATGTGTTTAGTTCGTACAGTCATTTTCTATCTGTTACATCTTCTATTACACACAGATATTTAAAAAAAATGATAAAATATTACATTATAGTAGGATGATATAATATTACATTATAGTAGGATATTTGATTAACGAATGCTTATTTATATTTTAAGCGACTTATAATTGCCTTATACGCATTAACTATTTCTCGTAGGAACGCTTTCTGCTTCGTAATAGCGGCACGAGCGTCACATCTGAAGCGGAACCATTATGGTGGGTACCTATCACTTATACGAGCGAAAAGCAATTAAATTTCAATAACACTCAACCTACAAAATGGATGAAAGCGGAACGCTCGATCATCCTTAACGATTTGAATGTAAGCCCATCTGAGTGGATACTTTTCAACATTCAAGAAACTGGTAATTATATCTGATAAAATATCCACGATGAAAGAAATATATTTCTCTGTGATAAAAATAAAATATCTTTACAATAGATTTATTTTCCGATGTTATGAAAATATAAATCATTAGATAATATTATATTTATACAATATTATATTTAAAAACAGGGTACTATAGAGTGACTTATGATAGAGCAAACTGGCAGATGATAATTAAACAATTGAATAAGGAAAATTTTAAAGATATTTCGACGATTAACCGAGCGCAGTTGATTGATGACGCTCTTAATTTAGCTAGAGCTGGCAAACTCGACTACACTATCGCTTTCGATGTTACATCTTATTTAGCTCACGAAATCGAGTACTTGCCTTGGAATGCAGCTTTCAATGCCATGGATTATCTCAATGATATGTTAATTAAGACACAAGGTTATGACAAATTCAGGGTATGTATTATCAAATTGCATTAATGATAGATATTGAATAGAGATTGTAAGAAAAATATTAATAATTACATATTAGATGTACCATGATGTTAGCATAAAATATAAATAATATTATTTTTTTTTATTGATTTTTTTTTTATTTAATTTTTAATATTTTTTAGTTATACATATTAAAATTGCTCGACAATGTGTATAAGCAAGTTGGCTTCATTGACAAAGTGGGAGATCCTCAACTGACAGTCTTCACTCGAATTGACGTTTTAAATTGGGCATGTAATTTTAATCATGAGGATTGCATTATGAATGCCGTGCAACAATTCAAGAATTGGCGTAATACTCCTAATCCGGACATTAACAATCCGTAAATATCATATTATTCAAGATTATTCTAGATTATTTATGCATTGTACTGTTGCATTCTTTGATGCACAAGATGATTACAATAATCAAGATGCATATTAATCTTTATGTTCTAAATTCATCGTTACTTTTAGAGAATTAATAAAATCATTTATGTATATCTTAATTACATTAACGATTATATATTATAAATTTTATATTTAGGATTTCGCCGAATTTGAGACGCGTAGTTTATTGTACAGCCATTCGAGTGGGTGGACAAAGCGAATGGGAATTCGCTTGGCAGCGATACCTAGCGACCAATGTAGGATCGGAGAAGGATCTGCTTTTGCAAGCATTAGCTTGTACAAGAGAGATATGGCTGTTGAATCGATATTTGGATTGGGCTGTGACGGAAAATTCGGGAATTAGAAAACAGGATGCTACCCGAGTTTTCGGATCAGTTGCCAACAACATTGTCGGGCAACCGCTCACATTTGATTACTTCAGAAACAAATGGACGCATCTTAGGGAATAGTAAGTTGTCACTCTTTTATTTTTATTTATAAGTTTGTATATTCTGTATTTGTATGTTTCTATAACAGAAAGTTTTATTTATACAAATAGGGAACATTAATAATTAAAATTTCAATCACTAATTAAGAAATATCAGATTTTTATTATTGGTTATGATTTTTATTACTGAGTCTTGTCTTGGATTAAATTATTTTATTTGTGAAAATTTGATATGATAAAATTTTATTATTTCTAGTTTTGGAACGTCGTTATCAACTGTTAACACTATCGTTAAGTCAGCGACAAGAGGAATAAGTACAAGATACGAAATGAAAGATGTAAGTCTTTTTGTAAGTTGAGTAGTAATAACGTGAATATATTTTGGAAATGATCTAAAACTAGCTTAAAAATAATTTTAGTGAAAAACAAATGACGCGCAAATATTAATATAATTATTTTCTTAAATAAAATACATACTTGATAAATGGATTAATATACATAATTTTCACAAGAATGTCGTGTTACTCTTTCAGAAAAATAATTCTGTAATGTATTCACTCTTTTCATATTATTTTTTCAGTTGGTAGAGTTTGCAAAGGAGCACTTGGATGAACTTGGTACTGCAACGCGAACCATACAGCAAGCGGTAGAGCGAGCAGAATCCAACATAAGATGGCTCGACAATTATCATGCGACAATTCGCGATTGGTTACAGAGGAATACCGCATAATCATCGATATTGAAAATTATTCGAATTTCCCTCACGGTGTCGAATCGTGAGTGCAACATAGATGGGTTGTTCGATTTTTCGCCGAATTCATCGTAGCGTGAAAGTGACGCGCGAAAAATCTTTATACGATAAAGGGCACTAAATTATAAATGGACGAGGAAATTGCAAAATAGTCTATCGTTGAATCGTACAAGAGTATTATGTGTTTTTGTATGTATTTGTAAATATACAGCCAGCATAATTAATGCGATATTTATAATACAGAGCGAAATATGACGCTCACAGCGTTCTGTGTTCACATTCTTGATTATTCCGCCAGAGATTATGGAGTATATTTTAAATATGGAAAAAGTGATAATGTTATTAATTCTTTTATAAGCTTTTCGATTACAATTGCACATTAGCCTAAGCCTGAAGAACTTTATCATGAAGTCATTAGATACCAAAGGAGCAGGAAAGAGAATTCATGTTCGAAGTAATCGAACATTATTGAAGGTAGCGACTTGTTGCAAAATTCTTATGGTGTGTTCTAAAGTTGTACGTTTTCTTGGTAAATTAAATATTACTGGAAATCAGTTTATAGTTATGCCATTATAGATAATTGTTTATTAGATCAAAATAATTAGTAAGTAATGATTGATAAATACTCATGTATAATTACTAGAAATCGAATTTTCAACAACCGTTATAAAACATTGAATATAATACATGTTGAAAGTAACTAGATATTTTTAATCGCTCATTAATAAAGACAATAAAGATATTTATAATATATAATGTGGCAAATATATTATACATACAAAAGTTTTTTGCTTAAAATTTAAATATTGTCTATAGCATAAGTCAATGCTTCACATGTACTTAGAATATTAAAGAATTCTCTATTCTTAATACATGAATATCCGTTATATAACTAATTGCTGACAATGCGATTTAATTTATTCATTAAAGATTTGCAGTCCGGCTATTATGTGACAGTCTATGTTTTATAACGCCAAAAATTTAGAAAATATAATACTGCTTTATTTTGAAAATATTGATATATATATCATATAGATACAATAAAATCATATAGATTTTTTTATAAACTATGTCGTATGCCTATTTTATTCTTTATTAATAGAGAAACAAAGATATGCTTTTTTAATATTAATTTTCAAACTTTAAAACTTTGAAATAAACTTTTTAAATTAAATTAGTATGAAGAAAGAATTTCTTTAATTACACTTATGAATTTGAAGCTACAATAAAATCAATACAATTATTTAATCTGTTATTGTTAATATAAAGTAGTGTGTATCATTATTTATATCATGGTCCTACTTTACGGTAAGTATAAACGTTATATTAAATAATTTTGTAAGTATTGTTTAAAAATTGTATTTTGATAATTTTTTATTAAATTGAATTATTAATAAATGTGAATGTAATAATAAATGTAATAATAAATGTAATAATAAAAAGTAAAAATTAAAGTATAATTAATAAAGTATAATTATATAAATTCAATCTTTTAATAAACGAATATTACATTATTATTTCATGTTTATTTCATATTTATATTTCATTTATATTTACTCGTATTTATATTATCTTTTTATTTAAAAAAAATTTTTCTATTTTACTATATTATTTTATTCATTGTTAAAAATTGATTAAAAGTACAGCATTTTGCATTAAGTAATGCCAAAGCGTTGTAAAAAAAGAATTCATTGTTCTTAATTAAAAAGAAGCAAATTATTACATAAAAGAAGATAGATCATAAAAAATATGTAAAAAAGTATTTTTACTATAGATATATAATAAGAAATTAAAGAGTAGTCTTTCTTATGAAATATTAATAAATCATTTAGTTGAACATTGAGATTTGAATATCAACATAATATATGAGCTACGCACTTAATTTAATTATAAGGTTTTATAATTAATTATAAAGTAAGATATTATGATATAAATTGCTTTTGGGGAACTTATAATAATTTTTATATTTTTTGCATTCTGCATTTCTATATTTTTATAAGATATTATTATATGAATTTTTGTTAAGTGATGTAATAACAAATATCAGTTATTTCTTCTATATATATGTCATACATGAAATTTGTCATTAAGTATACTGAAATTGAAATATTGCAAAGTTGTAGCACATAAATCTCAAATTAATTCATGAATTGTATATTCTACGTTAGAAATAATAAATTTAATAATATCTCTATTTTATGGAAGATTCAACATAAAAAAGCTGATCAATTTATTTAAGAGTAAAAGAGTTGAATGTTAATTAATGTCTCAAATTCATTAAAATAAATTAGATTTTTTTTTATTTGAAGAAAAAAATATTAATTATGTTAAAAGTGAGAAATATGGCTTTTTAAAAATACAATATTATTATATAAACGATTTGTTCTAAACCTGAATTTAAAATATTGCACAACTATATTGTTTCCTCTTCCAGCAGAAAAAACGACAAATGTCACGCTCGGTCTCTTGACAGTTGCACGCGAACCATTGAACGGATGCTCACAATCAGTGTGATGGTCGAAATTACAATACCACCTCAGATTTCTCAAACTATTTAAGGCAGTTATATCTCTTTTGGGATGCAAAATCAATGTAGCTGATTACTTCGCAAATGTTTGTAACGCGGAAACGTATAAGTGCAACAAACTTACATAAGTGTAAATAATTCCTCAGTAAAAAGTGAATTGTCTGCAAATAAAAAACACGTAGTCAAATATTATTTGATTTGTGATATTAAAGTGTTTGTTAAATTTAACATAGCGCTTTTCATTGAAATACAAATTTGGCAATTACGCGTAAGATTATAGTTTATCTTGCGTGATTACGGCAAATATACATATCATTCAGTACACATTACTTAATTTAGTATATATTATTTAATGGTCAAAGATTTATACCTAATGATTCATGATTTTAATAATTTAAATGATTCATTTTATGATAAAATACGAGAACTTCATCAATTTAGATCCATATTCGCGTTTCTTTGATATACTCGTTCGAATCGTTTAGAATGTAAAATTACTTTTAACGATTGCTCTTATCTGGTATACGCAGAACGAAAAGTTTTCTTTGTACAATAATTTTATGAAAAAACTGTTATTTTTATTTTAATACGTACTAATAAAATTTTTGTCGATTAGGAGAGCCAAATAATTTCACAATTTCCAAATTTATAAATGATATACATTTATATAAAATAAGCAAATTTGGCAAACGTTACTTTATTATTTTTTATACTAAATAATTTGATATTGATGTTACAATTTTTTATGACGCTAATGCTAACTAATTAAACGCTAAGATTAGAAAAATTACTGTGAAAAGTAATTTGTCATCATTATGCCTTACTGAAAAAAATAATAAGTAACGAGTAACGCATAACAATATCCATTACAAGTAATGTAAAAAGTAAAAATTTGTAACGCGTTACAAATTAACAATTATTTTTTTTAAAAACGAATTTTTTCAATCCATTACAAGTAACGATTAACTTTTCTAATTCTGATATTAGCATTTGATGTTATAAGAAAAAATTTACAATGTCATTAGCAAATCGTTATTATAACAAAGTATTATAACAATCAACAAAGTAACGTCTTTACAAGTAACATGTTATTTGCCAATACTGCAAAAAGACTAGTTAAAACGTGAAAAATTTTTGTCATTGATTTTATCATTATCTTTTATCTTTCTTTGTATCTGTTTTAAACATTTTAACAAATTCATGTAGATAATATTTGTTTTAAAGTAAAATGTTATTAAATTAAAATGAATTTAAGTTATTTAATATAAGTTAGGATATCTCGGAGCTTTTGGAAAGGTTGATCATCTAGTTATTCGCTTTAAGATTAAGTTTTATTCTATACATGTCGTCTCTTCACGTCGAAGTCTCGCAGACGAAACTTCAGTTGTCATCTCGCGATCAATCGGAAAGATTCTTTCGGAAAGAATTTATCTTCTTGCTTGTCTTATTCGAAAAGGCTTTATAAATTTAAGCTTTTAAAATCGAGCAACATTTTGAAATTCGTTTGTTCGTCCTTGCAATCTGTACACTAAGAAAAAAAATTGTTCATTTGATTAAATTAATTTAGTTCATTTATATTTTTTTCTAATGAAAAATGTATGTATGTAAATCAAACATATTATATTTGATTTATATATATTTTTCAACGAAAGAAATCAAGACAACTAAATTAATTAAATTCAATAAACAATTTTTTTTTCTCAGTGTAGTGATTATATTTAATGACGTTTATTGTTATTAAAATGCTATTATTCCTCTTAATAGGTAGTGTCTCTTTGAGACTCCTAACTAGGCGCGTAACTGTTATATATCGACTGCATTTTCTATTTGTCCGAGAAAATATGAGCTGTGAAATAAATGCTATTTATAAAGCGTTGAGAAAATCGTTACGCTTTGTCTCGCTATGCGTGACCGACCCACCTGTCTCGTGTGTCTCTATTTCGTATTTTCTTCCTCCGGATAGTTTAGTCTACTCGCAGATATGTATTTAATGTATATAATTCTCGTGAATTTTCATATCTTAAAGACTTTTGCAACTAGAATTTGCAATGCAGACTTTTGCAATCGGAATAGTGATGATGCAATCACTACATGAATATTCATATTTGATAAAAAATATATTTCATATTTATTCTTTGTATATTGATATTAGAAGAAAAAGTATGTAATGCCGAAAAAGTATACTTATTATAATACTTTTTATATAAACATTTGAGTAACATTTCATAAAAACATTTTGTATAAATAGTTAAAGCATATTATAAATTTTAAAATGAGTATTGAAGTTGAAGTTTAAATGAGTATGTCCTCTCTTTCTGCGTCATTACATAAGAAGGTATTGTAGGTATAACATTTCCATAGCAATTAGGTTCGTATGATATCGCATTAGCTTTGCAATTGTTTCGACCGACTTTTGCTTGCTATTTCATTGCAAAAGATACTAATTCTAAGAATTAAAAAAAAATGAAGAGTAAATTGTACCGAGATTAAAATTAATCTACATTGATGAAAGCGAATATTATAGTGTCTATATTGAGACACTTTCTTTTTCTTTATTTTCCTTAAAATTAGAGAGAAAAGACTCGTATGCTAAGCGTGACTAATTTCGTGGCTTTATTTTCCTTCTCGTATTTATTCGTTGGCATAGATAATAATAAATACGCATCCAATATAAATATGTACAATACATGCAGATTCACTGTCTATATGTATATGTATGTACATTTAAAGCAGCCGTTAATTACTATTGCATTTGTAGAAGTCTGTATTTACCTTACACACACACACACAC
>Ga0157364_1009237_pt1 | contig 10218 bp, 6 predicted proteins | sample AttsexASBM2_FD_111476 | JGI IMG/M metagenome (GOLD analysis project Ga0157364, IMG submission 111476) | Fungus gardens microbial communities from leaf cutter ant in Ribeirão Preto, State of São Paulo, Brazil - Atta sexdens ASBM2 | ecosystem: Host-associated > Fungi > Mycelium > Unclassified ... | reverse complement strand
TTATACGTCATTTTTTACGTCAATTTACTTGATATTATAATATATTTCTAATTCTTCTCAAATGTATTCATATTATTTTGCATGTAAAATTAAAAAATTGAAAAATTTCTTTTTTTCTCAAGAATTTTGCAATATCTAGTCTTATTGGAAGATAAATCGATCTGCCTATAATTTTTTTTACTTATTTCTTTCAATTTATCTTGTTTTAAAATAAAATTATATTTATTTTATACGTCATTTTTAATTTACTTGATATTATAATATATTTCTAATTCTTCTCAAATATCGTATTATCTCGCAAAATTAAAAAATTGAAAAATTTCTTTTTTCTCAAGAATTTTGTAATATCTAGTCTTATTGGAAGATAGATCGATTTGCCTATAATTTCTTTTATTTATTTCTTTCAATTCGTGATTTAATCTCTTCTTAATTTTCATCAATAACAAACAAATGGATTCGAACGTGTAAGTTCTTTCCTTCTCTTTTTAGAAATTAATTCTTTACCTTTAAAATGTGTGAAGGTAATTTGCGGTGAAATTTAATAAATAATGAAAGGTGAGGTACAGAGAGGGCGAGGCTATTGGAAACGTTATTCTTCATCAGTGATGCGAACCAAAGTGCCGATTGGTTAATTTGACGATAACGACTCCCAGGTATTAATCGGTAACTTAGCCTGTGGCGCTTGTACAATGTATTATTAGTTGCAAACGTTCGTAATTATACGAGGCGGGGTGTACTTCAATATAACATAGCTGTGTGCAACCTCCGATTACATACGCATATGATATAACTCGCGATATACGCGAGGCTTGTTGATCATATAGACGCATTAGAAAGTTCGATACAATCTATGTGCAATGATAATATAATGACATATTATATAATATGTAATGACACGCACGCGCGCACATAATTGTCCAATGTTTAGACAAGATAGACAAAGATAAAGAGCGATGTATCACTGCGTGGAGAAAGTTAATAGTTTATTTAATTCAATAATAGATTCAGCAGGAACGATAATAGTAATTCAATTTTTAATAATATATAAAACAAAATTGTATTTTTTTTTTATAAAATCATTTAAGAATGTTAATTAAAATGTTAATAAATCTTCAATTTTCCATGTAATGAAGATTCTCGTGTAAATCGAACACGCGTGGTGCGTCGTTGACTTGTCCTCCCACAAAGAAGATCTTTACTCTTCAGTAATATCGTATCGGTCCTCTTTCTCTTTCTCTTTCTCTTTCTCTCTCTCTCTCTCTCTCTCTCTCTCTCTTTCTCAGTCTCGATCATTAGCATAAGCTGTTTGCTTATGTAACAGAATACTTTCTTTTCAAATCTTGGCCAGCGCGCATCATTTCTTCTTCATTACTCAGTGGTATAATTCGTGTCAGACAATAAGATATTCATGTGTCATCGATCAAAGATATATAACGAGAAAGCTCAGATTTCTTCTATTTTTACGAAGAATCTTATTATTGACTATCAATTTGACTATTTGACTGCCATTTGAATATTGATTTCGATTTCAAACAAAAGATATTTAAGATATAGTGGAGAATTAGAAACCAGATCAAAAATTTTGTTACAAAAAGTGGTGAAATAAAATAAAATAAAATACTTTCTTGATATCGTGATAAATTCTACTTGTATTAGTCAAATAGACAACAATTTTCCGTGACTTTGAAGGGCCTGGCAATTGATGTGATTGAAAAGAATGTTGCTTAAAACAATTAAAATAGTTCTATAACTGATATTCATAATCGATTCTTATTTTTAAGACCATTTTAAGTTCAGCCTTAAAATGTCGTAAGTCAATAATTTAGCTATTATTTTAGCATCTTAAGATATTAAAATGATTTTGAAATAAAAATCGACTTGAATATCGATCTAAAATACATTTATATAGTTCCATTTATCATAAAGATTATGCGTTTCGTGGGTTTTCTCCGTGAGAAAAGAGATCCGTCCAGTTCCATTTATCATTTTAGAAAAAAATTATATTTTTATACAATTGCTTATTATTAAAAAAATTTTTATAAAATAATATAAATTAAACATATTTTTATATTTTTATTTTTAGCCAATCGGTGGATGCATCCGTCAATTTATTAATCCAACAAAGAAGTTCCAATAATAATTCACGAGCTCGTGCACCTATAATTTTCTCTTAATTTTATTACACGCTAAATGAAATGTTTTGCTCAGTGGATTTCGATGAATCGTAACGTGATGCAACAGGAGTCATGTATGATTGATTACCGACTTGGATTCACAAAAAATTTAGTTAATTGATCAAATACATTAGAGCTGCATGCACACATGCGCGTTAATATTCGCATCGGATGAGCCTGTGCATATATTGCATAACATAAAAACATAGTAAAGACCAATGGATTAAGATTTAACGAGGACATACGAGGTAAAGGATTTACGTGTAACCTTTAGAGCTTATCTCTCAAAGTGCATTTGAAATTGCTCCCAGATTAATCCGTGACTATTAACTCTAGAATTACGACAGCGCTTGGACCAATGCAAATGGTACAATGGTTTCTCGACAAGCAAATATCGTAAATGCATTATTACAATCGTTGCGTTCGCATATCGAAAAACAAAATTCCGCAGAAAATTGACAATTAAATCTCTCGTAACTTTCTTCACACTTCCTTGATTTACAAAGGACGTAAATCATCCTTTGTAGCGGGCATAGGGTTGAGCGAGGAATTAGATGATGCTTTCCAAAAAAAGACGAGTGTAACACAGTGATTTCATCTTTGTTTAACAGCAAACAACAAGGTATATAATGAATCATTGTGTTATATTGTGTCATCTGTGGGTGCCTTCCAACAATTAGATAGACATGGTATCTTTGTTTGCCAATGTTAAACAAAGATGAAACGATGACTGTGTTATACAGTGTCGCTTGTTGGAAAGCTCCCACTGTCTCTTACTGAAAAGCACTCAGAGTTTCGATCGCGACCTGTTCAGGTGAAACCTCTCCGTCCCAAGTCTGACATTCTCGACTGCGCGTAACATGTCGTTGTGCCATCGCTTGCCATCCGGTCGACCGGTCATTTAAGAATTTCGACACATGAACATGAAGATTTTGGCAACGCCATGGATGATGGTAGGGCGCAATTTACATCGCACAATTCTGGCTATATATAATCGCCAACTGGCATGGTACATCGAATCAGTTTAGTGAGCCATCTCAAGTCAGATCGCCACTTGTTCTCTGAGAAAAAAGAACCTGTAGCCATGAAACTGGTGCGTGTTCTACGAAAAATCAGTAAATGACGTTTTTCCAAAAGAGATAAACGAGTGTCGCTCTCTCTCGGCTAATTTTTGGGATAAACTCTCGGTGAATCTCGCGATGTGGTGATTTCTCGGAAACTTTCGCTTGTTCGGAACCTCGAGGATTACGAAATATCACATCGTCATGTTATCAAGCGATACACCAATTAAGGACATTATCATTTTCCAGAGGAATGTACAAAATGTCTTGAGAATGTATTAGAATGACAGTTATATTATTGTCATCACGAGAGTTTTTATCTTGTGTAAAGAGAGAAATATGTGTCTTCATCTCGTTATCTCGTATCTATTTTATTAATTTGTAAATTATTCTTTATATTTTTTATACTTTTACACGAAATTCGTGAAAAAAGGAATATATTGTAACTTTACAAGAATCAGAGAATAGGATCAGATTGTCATAGGTTGCGAAAGAAGTGTTAAATTTATCAAAATATTATTTTATCACTAATGACGAATCGTCCCAGACAACGCAAAGTTTAAAAATTAGGATAGATGTCTTAAAGATATATTTACGAAAAGCGTCTAAGAAACGTCTTAAAAACTTCTTGAAGACAAAGACGTCTTTTGTCTTGTATCCCAATTTTAGATTTTGAATAGACTAGGACAGATCATTTGACAAATCATTTTATTATTTTGCACGTTACTTCAGATTATCGCCTTCGCCGCCGTCGTCGCCGTCGCCCTCGCGGCTCCTCCTCAAAACTACCATGACCAGGCGGTCGTCGTGAAAGAGACTCCACTGGATAACATCGGCCTCGATGGATACCAGTTTGGCTATGAGCTCTCCAACGGCCAGGCTCATCAAGAGTCAGCCCAATTGCAAAACGCTGGCCATGAAAACGAAGCTCTTGTAGTCCGTGGTACCTTCACTTACGTCGATCCGGCGACCAACGTCAGGTACACCGTCAACTACATCGCTGACGAGAATGGATTCCACCCTGAGGGAGCGCATCTGCCAGTTGCTTAAATCCTGACGAGAATTCTACCTGCCAATCTCATATCTGTGTTCTTATAATTTTTCGTCCAATTTCATATTTGAAGAGAACCTCAACTCTCTTGATCTCTCGATCACAGCGATCACACAGACAAATATGACAAACCTAGTTTTAAATAAATTGATTTTTACTTAATCCTTGATATCTAAATTATTTCACAACTCATCCATTTTCAATACATTACTTTGATCGTTGGATAAGAAACGTTCTCGATAAATCAAAATTGAATCTTGAAAATGTAATGAATTCTACGAATCAATAAACGAGCAATTTAAATTAATCCCAGCAAAACATGATAATGAAATCGACATCAACTGGATTTGACTTCGAAATCATCAAATCGATATTCGACATCGATTTTACTTTCATTTTTCACTGGGGATCGTTATTTGATTTGATTAATTTAATTGATTTTATAATATTGATTAACAATATGTATTATAGAAATAATTTGTAATTTTTTATAGAACAATAAAGATATAAATCATAATACCCATATTTTATTAATTGGTCTATAGTTTATATTACTCAATCATAATTCAATATTATGTAAGTATTAAATATATATTCAAATATATATTTATTACTATTATATATATTGAAATAATGCAAACGCGTTTTGAAACACACAATAATATGTTCCAATTATTTTTATTTTGCATTCAATTATGTCTTATTAGACAATATGTTGAAAAACAATGAAAAATCAAATGTTAAAAATTTATAATTTTCTTGAGTTGCTTATTTGTCAAATTTTTCTCATAATTTAACATATTTACAGATCTATTTTACATTTTTTAATTTGCAGCAACTAATTGTAAGTTGCGGCTTTTGCGAAAACTAAATATTATTTATTCACATATTTTTACAAAAATAATAAAAATCTATCGATAATATATTTAATAATATTAATAATATATTTACTAATAATATTAATAATATGCTTAATAATACATTTAATAAAATAGTTTTGTATTAAAAAATGCTTTAGTATAAATTATTATTTCCATTATTATATAAAAAAAAATCTTTTAATTATAACTAATATGTTAATATTTCAAAATATCTTTTATAAGCATATAACGAATTTAATTCTTTTTTTCTTAAATATTAAAATTTATTTTCTTAAATAACATTATAAATCATTAATAAATTGATTTTAATTTAAGTGATTCAGAACTTAAAAAATTCATCGCCATCAACACAACCATTAAGTTAAAGATGATACGTTTCGCAACAAAATGTAGACCGAAAGAATCCGAATAGATTAATCAAGTAGTTTCTCTTGATCATATCGAAGGTTGTGTTATTTTTATGTTGCTATTATTTTCAAGGCTTTAGCTAGTAGTGTTCCTTGAGGGCGGCTAGAAATCTCATCACGAGACCACAACGTGATGCCGCATGCAGACTAAAAAGACGAGTGCCGAGGATCAAATTTAAATTTATTGGTACTTTACAGACCAGGGTCGTCTTAATTTATAGGACTGAGAATTTACAAAATTACGTCTCTATAAAGGTTACATCAATAATTAATGATTGGAAATTCCTTAAATAGATTCTTGAAGAAAAATGGAATTCCATCTTGCATATCCTTAAAAACTGCAAGAGAATTTTTTAACAAACTCAGCGAACATACTTCCGTCTAGACATTTGTTTATTAAATGAGATTTAATTGATATTATTGTTTATATATTTAAATAAATCTATATGACCCGATCGTATAAATCATATTTTAAAATAAATTTTACTTTAAAATAATTATTTTTAAATTATGTTAATATCTCGGGAAAAAATGTTTTATATATAATTATATATAAGCTTAGTATAATTATATATAAAATTATATATAATCATACAGAGAGAATTATACATAAAATATGTTCATTTATAAGCAAATATATAAAATTATATATAATTTCATATAATTTTTTTAATTATATATAATAATAAATACTTTTTCCCAGAATTACATAATCTTATATAAAATGTCTGAAATAAGATTTATTTTATATATATATATATTTTATATATAATATATATTAAAAAAAAAATATATATATATATATTTTTTTTATTTGACCCAAAATTCGTTTATTAATTACGTAGTTTTTGTCAACATTAGGTTTTTGATAAATAATTAAATTCTATTATTGATAATAAAAAAATTATTTCTATAAAATAAGTACGATAAAATTTGCAAAAATCTCTATTAGTCTAATAGTTATCTAGGAGTGTGCGATTTTAAATGAATAAAGTTTCTCAGATCGTTCGCGAAAAATTCTTATGAAGGTCGAAATTTGGACAATCGGTAGATGTATTAACTAACAAAAATACGAAGAAGAAAGGTGAGAGGTGAATTAGTGTACACCCAGTCAAATTTTGGCAGTAGGAGGAACACTATAAAATCCCTGCTGATTTCGACTATCCACATCAGTCTTCTTCTTCAAACGAGAGTAGCTGTACACCGCCTCCACATTCAACATGAAAACAGTGGGTATATACAAGATTCTCCCGAATTATAATTTACAATGAGTCAATTCTTGTTTTTTGGACGAGCGTATAAAATTTATCGCTAATTAATTCGAAGATTATGAGTCATAGCATCAAAATAGATACATCGGAATGCTATTATACTATTCGCACTACCAGTTATTAATAACTTCAATCACTTTCATCAACAATTGTGAAAAATGAAAATTAAACCAAATAACAAGTCGATTAACGTTCTCTTCCTGTAGATCATCGCCCTCTGCACCCTCATGGCCGTCGCCATCGCAGCACCCCCTCACGATGAGACGGTCATCGTGAAAGAGACACCACTGGACAACATTGGTGTTGATGGATACCAGTATGGTTACGAGCTCTCCAATGGCCAGGCCCATCAAGAGTCTGCCCAGTTGGTGAACGCCGGCCATGAGAACGAGGCTCTCGTCGTCCGCGGTAGCTTCTCCTACGTCGACCCGGAGACCAACGTCAGGTACACCGTCAACTACGTCGCCGATGAGAACGGATTCCACCCCGAGGGAGCGCATCTGCCGTCTGTCTAAATGTATTAATTACCAGCGAGATACTAAAGTCGATATGAAAAACAATTAGCTCTGGATAAATTTGTCTGATGATCATCAAGTGGGCCTGGTGAGCCCGAAGAAATTGAAGAGTACAGACATTCTCTCAGATCGTTTTAACCATCTGATATAAATATCTGCATAATTGGCTTATAGTGCAATAAATATTAAATTCACGATTTATTAATTATATACAAATGCTTCGTGGATGAATATACTAATTTATGTAATGATATCGAACGTATAACTACGAAGCTGTATTTTTTCAACAGTCATTATTTGAATGATCGAGTACGAACGATATTGTTTTAAAAAATTGAATGTTATGTTTTCACGTCGCGGATGTATAATGTACATATCTATGTTATAATAAATCGTAAAATTAATATATCGTATTATGAGTTAACATGAAATTTTTAATCGGTCTTTAATTACCTTATTGAAAATTGATTATAAATCGCAGCTCACAACATGAATCGATTAATCGTATTTGGACTGCACAGCTATATTTGGAAAAATTCCAGCGATATTGCGATCTCTACAATTTCGTCATCACAGCGATGCGCGCAATTCTACCTTTTGCATTGTAATACAATACAATTCTGCATTTGTATTACAGTAGCTTTATCGATCTTAAATTAACAAGAATTTTATTAAAAATATACGCATAAATAATTATTTCCTTCCCTAATTACAATCGTCCTGAGAAACTCAATCGAGAAACTCTGTTGCAGCATTTGATTTTTCCCTTTTTCTTTTTCTCAAAAAAAATTTGTTGTTAAAACTTAATTTTTTAAAATAAAATGTGTACACATTTCGTACTCTTAATTTTTTTAAATAAAATACAAATATGTACACATATTTGTATTTTATTTTAAAAAATTAAGAGTACGAGTTAGTATAATCTTGTTAAATTATTTGAATAGTTAAGGGATTATTTTACAACTTTAATAGTCTAACTTACAATTTAGTAGCGTTTAGAAATACTGTAAAATTTATGGAATTCTTGAATTTATGTATGTTAATTTTTACATTAATAATTAAATTCTGGTAAAAGTGTCTGAATAATTCATACATTTTTTGAACCCGTCGTAATATATTTGTTATTTAAAAATACGTATATTATTATACACATAATTAATCAATTTTAATTATTAATTATATTTAATTGTTATAAATGATTAATTATTTATATCTCTGCTTTAGTTATTTATATTTCTGCATATTTGTTTTTATGCTGTTAAATTAATTAAAGTAGATCGCGTTGCTTGAAATCCCCAAAAATGTTTGCACTTAAAATGAGATAAATATATATTTGGGTGTGGAAGAGATCAAAGAATTAAGCAAAAAGAGAAGTGCTGAATACAAAAAGTGAGCAACGAAATAGTGAATAGACTTATTATTTATATATTGTTCACTTAAAACCAATTTAATGGTAAATTATCATTAATTCGAATTTATTTATTTATTTATTTTCTATCATATTCAGTTCTATTTTCTATCTTTAGTTTGTGATTGAAAGTGATTTGTCAATTGAATTATATAATTCCTATTAACAATTTATTGGCAAAAAATATATATATAGATATTAGTTAAATGTTAGGGATTAATATTAGGAATTCCTATTAACAATTTATTGGCAAAAAAGTATATATATAGATATTAGTCAAATGTATATTGTGGATCAATATTTACTTAAATTGAATTTATTAATTAATAAATTATGAACGGGGACTAAGTACATACATATCTAAACGCGGATACAGCTCATTCATTAACCATTCTTAGGACTTAGGCTTCCCTCTGTCGGGATCGATCGTGTTGACACGTCGAATTGTCTTCGTGGTTCTCACGTCTTGTCGTTAGTAATGACGTTTAATTGCGATTTCTAACATTAGTGTAAAGTGTTTATCTGTGCGGGCGCATAAATACAATCCCGATGATCCCGATTGTTTTACCGTTACGTACAAACGGTACATCATCAACATTCGTTATTCTACGACAGTGTAGAGGTTAGAAATCTGCGTACTCCACATACTGCATACGATACGCTAGCTCGCGTTTGTCGACGTTTTCTTTTTCTCATTTTTCCACGCGTTCATAAACTTATAAGCGAGGAAGGATCAGCTGACCAGGAACGTACCGAGCCTGGGCGATGAGATGATCATTGGCGGTCGTTAAACTTGGTCGATTTGACGGTGCCTGGAGATCGACAATGGCAAAATTCAGGATGTTACCGCGCACGTCGCGCATCGTGGCCCTCTGCTCGGCTGCGAATTTCATAAACGCCGCGGACAGGGTCATCATGCCCATTGCCATCGTGCTGATGACCGATGAGTTTAAGTGGAATCTATATTGGCAGGGATGGATACTGTCTGCGTTTGCTTTCGGATATTTCACTAGTCAGGTAGATAATTCGTATGCTTTGTGTCACCGCTAATGAAAATGCAGCGCTTATAATGTGTCTTCTCTCCTTCAAGATCATCGGCGCGAGCACAGCAAGTCGTTTTGGCTGCAAAACTGTACTTATGCTAGCGGTTCTACTATGGTCCATTAGTACGGTCATCACACCATTGCTAGCACAGTCGGTACCATTACTCATACTCTGTAGGGTGATCCTAGGACTAGGAGAAGGATTAGGTAAGGATAAAAAAAGAATGGAATATTCGAAGCAGATGTGAGGTCTGTTCTTCTTTGAAAAGTATTGAATTGGTGCAATAAATTGGAGTGAAATAAATTTAATTATTTCACTCCAACTTATTGCAACCATTGCAGTATATACCAATTCAAAACATTACTATATTTATTTCACTCCAACTTATTGTTCCATTATATACCTG
>Ga0157364_1009236_pt1 | contig 10219 bp, 12 predicted proteins | sample AttsexASBM2_FD_111476 | JGI IMG/M metagenome (GOLD analysis project Ga0157364, IMG submission 111476) | Fungus gardens microbial communities from leaf cutter ant in Ribeirão Preto, State of São Paulo, Brazil - Atta sexdens ASBM2 | ecosystem: Host-associated > Fungi > Mycelium > Unclassified ... | reverse complement strand
TGTGAGCATTAAAACGGAACGCACTCATAATACATGTGTCTTATATTTTTTATATTATGAGATACCAAATTCATTTTGAATAAATACTAGAAGATGACTTAAATTCTGTCTATAGACAGAATTTAAAAAAATAATAAGTCATTTTGGAGGGAATTTAATAAGCTTTAAGATAACATATAAAATTTAATTTTCAAATTTAATTTTTTTTGAAAATTAAAGAAATATAAAAAGTGAGCAAATCGTAAAGTCAAAAAATTGTGCTCCTAATATGAGACACTCCGAGAGAAATCAATAGTAAAACGCAAAATATATCAATATTGCAATTTAAAAACTTTATATATATCAATATTGTAATTAAAAAACTTTATTTCATGTTTCTAAAATGCAAACAAACACAGCCAGCGTACATGAAAAATGAGTATGCAATAGATTATATCCAGAACTCGTCTTCAGGTAGATGGAATCATCGCAGAAATAAGCACTTGATGTTTCATTCCGATTGTTCTTTTTATTATTATATACAATAACATTTACTCTTTAGCAATGATTTTCACTATAACATAAGCGCATGGGTTATTTCATATTAAAAATATTCTGGATATCTCATATTATAATTTTCACACCTTATGGTTTTACGATCATCAAATCGAACTTCTGTAATTAAACAATTCAACATATCCTGTATTTTTCTATTAGTACGACCTTATCATTACATGAAGAATTTATTGTCAAATATTTATTTTTTAAATAATAAACAAGGTTTAAAGGCTCATCTCAATGAAACTTGAAGACATCCAAATTCTAAAATCTTTTTACAATGACTACAGGTATGATTTAATAATGAATTTTCTACTAAATAGTTTTTAATCCAAGAGCAATAAATTCATGGTGGAACCAATAGATAGCATTTATTAATTTAGCAGAAACGTTGCTATATCATAATAGGGGGCTTTCCTCTGTATATCGTGTGCGCGCGCGCGCGCGCGCGTATGTGTGTAGTGATGTGTATTATTTTATTATTGTTTTGGAGAACATACTTTATTTTAGAATTCCACTTCTATTAATTTCATTATTATGTTAAGATGTATGCAGAATATATTTATTTATTAAAATTTAATTGAAAAATATATATAACATAATTATTACAATAATTATAAAGATAATTATTACAAAATAATCTACAATATTTATATTTTATATTTTATATTTTAATATATCTTGTGGATTATTTTGTAATAATTATCATTTTTATAAAAGAGAAAGGAAAAGAAAATAAAAAATAAAAGACTAAATTTTTCAAAAATTGCAGGATATCCTGCATAAATTGGCTTCCTTTTGAATAAGGATATATTCAAGATTAATATGTTATTTCTAAATGTTGGCCAGCATTAGGAGCACAATGGCATATAATCGTGGAGTGAAAAGAGATTCCTTTAATCGAGGAACTTTCAATCGGAGTGTTAGCGGAGGCAGTGGTAACAGAGTTGGCAGTAACAGTGGCATGGGAAGTAACATGGGCGGAGGACTAAGTGGGAGTGGTGGTATGGGTGGAATGAATCCCTGGGAGGGTGGCATGATGCCTGGCAGAGGCATCCTACCTACACCCAATAACAATCTCTCCTTGGCATCACCGCAGGCACAACTAGCAATCGCCAGCAACCTCCTTACAAATTTACTCCGTAGTCAGCAAGAGGCGCAGCCACAGGTAACAGAATCGTTTCCACTTGATAATTCAGTTTTCATGCCCAGTAGCAGAATTCTTTAATGTCTTATCGGCCATTGTCGCTATTGTTAATTAATAACAGTCAATGAAAGCCATGCTTTTTTCCTTGTCAATAGTCCTTGTCATTGGCTATCGCTAGTTAACAATAGCGACGATCGCCAATAAGATGTTAGAGAATCCCAATGGACTTATTTAACTGGACTCATTTAATTCATTCATTTTAAAGCAGGTACCGTCTCTTATGAGCCTAGGAAATAATTATTCTGGACCTGGACCAAATTATCCCACTCAGCAGAATTATTCCTCCGGACGATTTGGATCTAATGATCGACCGGCACGGCATCCCATGAAGAATCAACGTCCTCAGCCATACAACAAGGTAAGAAATTTCGATTATAGACTACGTCACTTTTTTTACAAACCAAGGTAATCTTTAAGACAATTCTTTTGACACCTGCTTATGATTTTCTTCTGTATCGTAAACAGGAGTTATAAAATGACAATCTGTAGTCCACGCTTTCTCGCATGGACACAAACTGTCTTTAACTATTTCCGAACGTTATAAATTCCCTTTCTTAAACCAATCGATTATATAGGATATATCGCTCACTCAATTAGACATGGCTGGCGAACATTAAGATATAATAATTCTTGTTGATAATCAGCTTTGTCTGAAACGGCTTCTAAATATCATCCATAAAAATATTTCATTAAAAGAGCACTGTTGAAAAACGTGTTGATTTCAGAATGTAAATCTCAATTTACTACTGGAAGTTCACTGAAGGTTTTTGCAGGACCGAATTTATATATTGTCTCACATTACAATCCGTGTAACCAAAGTCTTCTGTCCACTAATGTGATATTAAAATCAATGTGGTTGCACTTTATTCAAAATACTACCACTTGTATACACGAGTTGCATTTTTCACTTGATTTCTTCACGTTTATTAGCATTCACCAAGTTTTACTCAAGTATTTTTAGTGGTAAAAAATCACGTCTACTTTTCATAATTATGATCGTATCTTATGATCATTGCGATCGCGCCTGTATATATACAATGCGTTTTCAACTTGAAATCGGGATGCACTCTAGTTTTCTCCTTTTCCTTCCATACTTGGTGTGGAAATGGAAGAAAGAGCTTCGGTATTTTACCGGCTCCGTCCTGTTTCCATTTATCGATTGTAGAACTGTTCTCTACCTCAAATCTCAAAGTGGTTTCTAGAACCAGTATCTCGATTTGAGAAGACTCACAGTTACGTCAGATACTTCTCATGATGCTTTTGGTCGTTTGACCTCTACTACTTAACTAGATGGGCAATCGAGCCCGAGATGGCCCCGCTGGGCGACGTGGCCCATCCGCACAACAATCTCGTGCACCCCAGTCTGGCAGTCAACGTATGAACGGAAACCAAATACAACATCGCAACGATAAATCTTCTAAACCAATTCCTGCCTCTAAACAAAATCAGACTGCCAAAAAGGAACAGCAGGATGTTAAGACCTCTGATAGCGAAAAAGCAGAACCGCCTGTTCCGAAAAGGTAAGCTCCCGATTACCTGTGATTGGTATAGTTTCTTCAAATTTCTGTAAGTCTTCAGTCTCTCCAGATTATTTGCCTAAATACATATATATATATATATATATATACATATATTTTATATACGTTTCTTAATGTTAGCTACATATGTTTTTGTATCAGTCTCAGAAAAAATTTTTTCTCTCTTTTATCTATATCTTTCTTTTTATATATTTATCCTATACCGTCAATGCAATTCAACTTATATTTCACAGACATTGGTCAGAGTGCAATGAAATTTTGCTGTTGCTTTTCGTAATTTCTTCTCCCTGTACATTCATCAAAATGTATTTTGACGTATATTGTTCCAATCGGTGATAATATACTTTAGATTCTAATAAGATGTATGTATTACATCTTCTTATATACTTCTATATCGGTAATTTTTTTATTCGTAAAGGGATTTTATATGAATCGAGATAAATATTATGACTTGCAAAACTATATAATTAAATTATATAATTAGAAGTTAAAGTTTTCATAACAAGTTTAATATACTCAGCTGTTTAAATTGATTATAAAACTTTTCTTGGAACATAAGTTTTATCTTAGATTATTTATAATGTAACAGCAGTGATGCAGATGAATCTGAAGATAAGAAGCGCGATTGGAAGGATGAGAAAAACACGGAAGAAGTGAAAGTTGAAAATGTGGAAGATGAAAAAATGGACGATAGCGAGAAAAACGTGGAGAAGTTGGCTGAAGATTCTACGAAAGAAGCAAAGGATACATCTGAAAAAACTGAAAAAGAGAACATGAAAACAACTGGCAAGAAATCGGAAGTTAGACACGCTGAAAGTCGTTACTCCGAAGTTCCGATGAACCATATGTTTTGTCATATTTGCAATAAGCATATGTGGGATGGATTTGTATGCATCATCGATGAAATTACCAAATCTTCTACGTAATCGTCAAGAATTGATTAATTTTTATATTTTTTCGCAGTCCTTCGAAAATCATTTACGCGGACGTGCACATCAACTGATGATGGAAAAGTTGGATGAATCGTACAAATTGAAAGTCGATTTGATGAGACACGAGCTACGAGTTGCCGAGGAGCAGCGTGAGCTTAGCTTGAACAACTCGAAACGACGCGGCAAAAAAGTAAGAATTATATTTTCTAGAAGAGTTGAATATATGTATATACAGATTTAATAGTAAGTATTTATATTTATTTATAATTTCTTATAGGTCTCTGTAGATTTCAATGTGAGAGAATATTGTACGATGTGCGATTTGAACTTTTATGGAACCTTATCTACACATAGGAAGAGCGAAAAGCATCAACAATTGAAAACATTCTTGCATCCTAGATGCTTTCCTTGTTTAAAAGAATTTCCGTCTCGCATAGAATATGACGAGCACTGTTTAACACCGGCTCATATGAAGAATGCCGTTCAATGCGAGGAACAACGGAAAAATAAAAAGAAAGGTAGTGAAGAAAACGAATGAAAGAAAACGTTTGCGAATTAATATTTCGAAGAAAATTTTTAATTGATAAATTGTTTGTAGAAAAACTGGCAAAGGGAGAGGCCGAAGTTCGTACTGCAGAAGACGAGGAGAAAGATGTATGTCATGATTCCAAGAACGAAAAAGAAGAGGATTCAGGAGAACAAGAATATATCACAGATATTATAGAAAATTTAACTGAAAAGAAACTCAAGATACCGTCTTACAAATATTGCCGTCAAAATCATATCTTTATTGGTATGGATTATATGAAATTGGAAAAATATAATTTTAATTTACATGAAATAAAAAAGTAAATATACGCGCATTTCTTTTATACTAGCTTTACAAGAAATTATACTTATACAGGTAAATCTATGGTCAAGGAGGTCCAAGGATTTTATTGCGAGCGTTGCCGAAGATTTATGCTCTTAACTGAAGATATGAACGCTCATCTACGCAGCATCACGCACTATCGGAACTTTGTGGCAGAAGTAAAGTCATTAACATTGAACGTGCCAGCTACAGAGTCGAAAGAGGCTGAACAAATTGACGTAAGTAATTATATCCCGTAAAATAAAATAAAGAAACTCGTTTTCAAAATCTTGTAAAATTCTTGTATTGTATTTACAGAATGAGAAAAATGTTGAAGCTAAGGAGGAATGTGATGTACATTGGAAACGTCGCAAAATTAGTCATGATGAAAATGATGATGATGATAAGCCAAAGGAGCAGCAAGAGAGTAGTGCTGATAATGTAAATGCGACACCGAAGAGATCGGACGGAGAGGAGAAGTATGATCCATTGGAAGCTGATGCTGCCGAATCGGAGGAGGAGGAAAATCGCGAAGCGGAGGAGGATACGAAAGAGACTGCCGTGGAAGACGCTACTAATATACAGGATGTAAAACCTTCAGTTGACGAAGTGTGGGCAGATATGGATAATGATAATGATGTTGAAATGGGTAATCTGATCGATGAAGCGGATGAAAAAGAACATGCCGAACCTGAAAAGTCTGTACCGAAAATAGAACGAAATCATAGTCCTCAAATGAAACAACCTAGAGGTCGCGGATTCGTACGCGGTCGCGGTGGTCCGCGTGCCAGGAGATCCCGGCGATAAGATAATGCCGCGATTTATGGAAATGAAAGTAAACGTGAGAAAAAATAACGTTGACATAAAAAAAATTTAATTCCGTATCTCATATTCATTCGGATAAGTTTTAATGAATAGAACACGTTTTTATCACCGAATGGGATATTAATATACATATTAATATTGCACATTATATTAACATTAACATTAACATTATAATAGAACATACATCCTTGGTCAAAATATTAGGCACCTATATTCTTTTTATTAATCAGAAATTATATCGCCGAAAAATTATATATTTGCTGCAGCGACGACCGAACTTGATCGAAAACTTTTTAAGTTCCAAATTAAAAATATCGATAACAGTGACATTTTAAATTCAATTCTTACATTATTATTCTGTCTTAAACACATACATCTGTCCTTATTTAACATTGCAACGTCATTTTTTGCAAGATCGAGTAACTACTAGTAGATCGAGTAATCTACTAGTCATAATTACTGCTTTGTACCATTCCGAGTCTTCGCTAAGCATATACATATACATGCAATTTGCAAATCAATAAAAATCTTTTTTTAAGCTTTTAATCTTAGTTTTATAAACGTAATATTGTTCGTTCACATAATCGAACAAATAATGCAATGTTTTGTTCATAAAACTATTGTATTAAGGAAACGTTTATATCAGGTGAGCTCTAAGAGTTGAAAAATAAGTAAGCTTATAACTTTTTTCGATTTTAGATTAAAATATACACTACACCTAAAATATACACTACATCTTCTAATTTTGCGTCTACTTTAATCCTGTAAAAGGATTTTGTATTTCATTCAGTCAATTTTGAGAAGATTTTTATATGACTGTAATGTCTCGATAATTTGACTACTTCAGGTACTCTATTCTGTAACTCGTAATAAAACAGTAACATCATTGCGCAGCTTTTTATACTATAAAATATCTGCGCAACGATATTGTTACTGCTTAACGAGTTACAGAACTCGGAAGGGGGGGGGGAGAGGAATAGCGTCATCTAAGAGTGGAAATTTTTATGTATATACGTATGTATGTATGTATGAGGTACATATACACACATATACAGGTGTTTCTTAAATAGCGGACACTAATCATATAGCGTTATTCCTAATTAAAAATTGAGTCGAAAAGTCTTCCAATTTTGCAATTTTCACAATGTTGACGAAATATTAATTTTTAAATATTGCCGAATAAGCGCGTATCCGATCATTAATTATCGAAAATTGCAAAATGTAGAGGATTTTTCGACTCGATTTTTAATCAGGAATAGCGTTATATGATTAGTGTCCGCTATTTTAAGAAATACTCTTATAGTGTATATATATATATATATATATATAGATATAAATATATATATATATTTACAAATGGCATGCAAGAAACTTCAACATGCTATTCATTATTTGTGATGTCAGATTCAATGTGGTCACAGCAGCTACTCGAGCAGCACGTTTTCGTTAGGCAAAAAGTTACATGATCGCTACCCAGACATCCCCTTAAGTTCTCGAATAGCTGCTGCCACATTGAATTTGACATCATAAGTGATGAATGATATGTTGAAGTTTCTTATATGCCATTTGTAAATAAAGAGAATTTGGGTAAAAAAAAAAATAATAAGATCGCTTTAAAAATGAGCTGCCCTTCTTCTTTACAATCAGTTGTAAAAGTAGCATGTAAAGTGAAAATAGGTTATGCATGTGCATTAAGAGTTTATTCAAACAGCAAATAACATAAATCAATTTTTGAACTTGAACGTTAAATAATGGTTAAAGTGCCTAATATTTTTTGATCAAGATTGTACATGATAATTGATGGCAACTCAGAGCAAACAAGTTAATGTTTTTTATCGTCATTTTGATGTCAGTGACGATAGATAGCTTGTTTGCTAGGTTCTTAATTATAAGTTCATAACTATAAACAACTTAGGGAACGTTTATTGACCGTAACCGTATATTGTAATGTGTAAAAATTAACCAATCACCTTTGAGTATTCCCTTCTTAGAGTTGAATGAGAGGGAAATACTTGACCGTGATTCTTACAGATTACGGTATACGGTTACAGCCAATATAAACGCTCTCCCTTACTGCATTAGCATGGAGAGATTCAGAATTTTTTTTATATAAATGATGAGCTCTTTTCTTTAGCTATAATCATGATAACCTTTCTATTAGTATATTCTATTAGTGTATTCGATTTACTGATTCAATCCGACTTTGAATCAATGGTCTGTTTAGCTGCAAAAGAAGAGCTGAATTGTGCAAAAAATGTTAAAAAGAACAGATCGTTGACTTGGAGTCGGATCGAGTCGGTAAATCGAATACGCTATATTTCATATTTTAAAATCATTGCTGACTACATACACACACACACACACACACACACACACACACACACACACACACACACACACACACACACACACAAATGATAAATATTGGATATGTCACTAAATAATTAAAAGTTATGAATATGATACCAAGAAAAAAGACGTTGTTTTAAATGTAAAGAAGAAATTTCATGGAATTCTAAACACATAACTAATATGATATACATAATCGAAATACATAATGTCAAATTTAGGTATTTGTCTCTTTGTTTTCCATACACAATATATATCCATAAGAATATTCTTATATTATTTATTAATATAAGTGGTAAAGATTATACAAGAATTTCTAACCTTAATATGTTCCTCACAACAAAGTAAATACATCCCTCTTATTAATTCAATTTCTTTAAAAGATCATTAATGATTTTTCATTGTAACATTTATGTATTCAAGAGATATTGGAAGTGATAATGTTATAAATTTTCAACTTTGTATTTTATTTTAATTGCATGCATGAGTGTTATCATTTTTAATAATAAAACAGAATAATGTTTTCATATATGAAGAAATAGATCAATTGTGATCTCGTTATATGTAAAGATAGGACATTTTAATGAAGCAAGCTTTTTGTATCTATTTAAAAAATGTGCTATACATTTTTGAAAAAATTGAAACATGATATTATATTAAGATTTGAATGATTTAAAAAAAGAATTTGTATGATTACAGATAATAAATATAGGCAATATGAATACATACAATATTAGAAAATAAAGCATAATCATGTACTGTATATGTACTATATATGTAATATTCATATTAAAAGGATAGTTTATTAAGAGTTCAATAGAAATAATATCATGTAATGTAATATTTCTTAATTTTAATCCTTAGAAAGATGAGTTGACAGAAATTCATCTACAGAGTCTGTATCCCATTTGTGTATATCGAGTACATCTTCAACTTTATTTTCTGCATCATACAACTTAATGATCGGATCTAAACCTCTTATATACTTTATGTTGAGGTTCTTATACTTTTTTGGTCGGTCGCTTTTGATGAAAGCTAAAAGAAATGTAGTAGACATGGATTTATATTGAATTTGAAGTTGCAATATTATATTACTTTTATCAGAAGTGATTGTAAGATACCTTGTATTTGTGGATATTGTCCAAATTTGCACGTACATACTTCAAGGATGGCTTTGGGATAACGTTTTGATCCAGACAATTCATAATCGTTATCTTTTAGACAACATTCCTTACATATAGTACTAGAAAAAAAAGATACATTTACATTCTGGAGACTCGTAATAATTTTTGATGGAATAGATTTTTACATACTAAATTTTTTCTAGATTAGATTCGGTAAAATGTTTGCAGGTCGAGCAGAGCACATTAGCTTTATTAAATCCCAAAATCTTACAATCATTTGCCGAAAACTCTGTGACAGCAATGTCTATCTATAAAATTAATTATTAGTACTTATTATAATGATTCCAATAAATTTCACAGTAATTTACTTTTTATTTATGGTACATATGTATAAATTATTTAAAATAAGAAAAATATGAGATAATAAAATTTACATACATGATCAGTTTGTTATATACAAATATAAAGTTATATTTTTTATTACTTACTGTAATGATAAATAAAAATAAAACCGTATGTAATAAGTGATTCATTTTATCACCACATATGTTTAATTAAATAAAGAACTAATTTTATTTTGTCATTAGAGAAGATCTTTATTATTATAAAGGTAATGTTTAGCTCCACCAGCTAAAAAATCGATAAAATTATACTACTTTAATACGTTTTTATCCGAAAAGAACTTGAAAAAAAGCGTTATTTTGTTCGATAAAGCGAGATATTAATTGTTGAATTTTGCCACTATCAACCACTATCAGCCACTATTGAGGATATGGTGAAAGAACTTTCCTCTATCATAAATCATGAGGTTATAAAAGCATCGATATAAGACCCTGTGCACAATATTGCTACATAGT
>Ga0157364_1009233_pt1 | contig 10221 bp, 3 predicted proteins | sample AttsexASBM2_FD_111476 | JGI IMG/M metagenome (GOLD analysis project Ga0157364, IMG submission 111476) | Fungus gardens microbial communities from leaf cutter ant in Ribeirão Preto, State of São Paulo, Brazil - Atta sexdens ASBM2 | ecosystem: Host-associated > Fungi > Mycelium > Unclassified ... | reverse complement strand
GAAGTGGCTGCATTAAACGCGCAGCTGAATTATATCCCGTAATTAAAGAGCCTACACTCTCTCACCAGAAAACTCAATTAAAGAGACAATTAAATCTAACCGACGACAAAATGCAATTTGATATGCGTTGCAGTATTAGCTATGCATCGGAATTCGCGCTCATATTCGTTTTCACATGCAACACATGACGTTGCATTTTGCAAATAACATCTTTAATATACAAAAATTACATATTTAATTATTATATGTTTCTGTTCATTTCTTGCAAGACTTAAAAAATTTCAGTACCGATTCTAAATAGCTAATTATTGTAAACTTGTTTTCTTCAATTTTATAGTATCTAATTATGTACATGCGTTAGAAGTTTCGCGTAGGCTTGTCAGAAATAAAAGATAAGTTGCCATGTGTTTGTGATATTCAGTGATTTCGTAATAATTACGCATACACATTATGATAAATTTGGATTTCTATGAGTAAATATAAATGACATTTCTGACATAGTCCAACTACTGATTATGTGCTCTAATTTTACAAGAAGATAACGTTGTTCTATGTCGTGTTACTTTTGCAATAGTTAAATCGGACTTGCGCGTAACATGCGTCTAATTTCTTAAAAGAGAAAATAGGAAGAGAGAAACGGGAGCGGATTCCGGCAAATAAATTAGTAGTTAACCAGAAGCAATCCTCGACTTTCAGTTGGCGAAGTTAACTTTCGTAATTACCCTTCCATTTTCCGACTTTTGTGGTGAAACGCACGATAAGTGCTCGTAAAACTCTAATATTCGTTTAAACAGATTATACTCATAGTATCCTCGACAGTGCTTTCATTTTTTTCTCTTTTTTTTATGGAGCTACACAATCTCGCCAACCCGTTGTTATATTTATATAATGTAGATAGTATGCTGATTACCTTCATATTTACGAAAAGGAGAAATTGACCTCATTATTTTTCAAATAATGTATACCAATATTTTTTTTATTCTGGAGATAGGTGCAATTTATTATATTCTTGGCACGCTAAATTATTATGATGCGCACGTGCTTTTTTATTGCATAAAAAATTAATTATCCCACAAAAGGAGCTTTATATGAGTTTCATTAGGTCAATCCAAAAATTAAACTGTTGCAAGCTGCTGCGGCATTGACGCAACAAAAGCTGGTATTTTTCAATTATAAATTAAACTACACAAACCAACTGATTGTGAATGATACTCCATGATTTTGTAAATCCATTTTGTTTAAAAATTTATTAAGGACGCGCGATTTAGCTGCGCAGGTTTTTGTGAACTCTCCGACGGGTCCAAATAAAACGCAAATATCGCGAGAATCTTTTTCTTTCCTATGTCCCACCATTACCTGTGACATTTACAGGTCGTGCGTCATTGCTAGAGGTGAATACGTTCTGATATAACAGTCACACTCGTCAATGGTCGATCGATCTAGGTCGATTCTCTTGCTCGGACAAAAGGGGTTTGAAACGGGTTAGGACTTGACAAATTGGGACTGATTTGATCGGTTTACTATTGCTCTACTTTATAAATTAAAATTGACAATTATTTTTAAATGCATGGGTAATAAAAACCAGACCAATTTTAAATAAATGGTTACTTTAATTTTTATGAAAAAATTCATTATATACTTGTTTCATAAGTATTAATTATGCATATTGTAAATTACTTGTATTCATTTTATGCGAAAAATTTAATTGAAATAAATAATAAGAGAAGAAAGATTAAAAGATTAAAAGATTAATAAAAAATTTGTCATGTAATTACTAATTCAATAATAGATAAAACCGTTACATTTTTACCGTTTCATTTTTTAGCTATGTATGTAATATAATTCGTTTACACTAATAATAAATTATGATAAATTGATTTATACTTTTAAAAGAAATATAATTGCACTATTTTGACAATAGAAATGTGCGCAGATTCAGTGATGAGATTTATTTTTGATAAATTATTTAATTACATATACATATATATTTTTTAAATTTTAATAGCTGTACTAAAAACAATAAAGAGATTACAACTTTGACCGCTTTCACGTGCGAAAGCATTTGCTTTCAAATAAACCTTATCTCTTTACGAATAATCCTATTTCTCGGGTCGCAAAATACCTATTTCATAAATGTGTTTCATCTTAAAAAAGAAGAAAACAGTATATTTTCTGAAACTCGATCCGACGAATTTGTCATTTAATTGCACTACTGTTGAGAAGCCGGCAGTTAAAACGTCGTTGATCTTTCTGGAGCACGACGTTTTTCCGGGAACCGGATTTATTCTAATGATTCCCTTTGTGCAATTAAAATCCCTATTATAATCCAGGCAGCTCTTGAGAAGGATGCGGTAGAACACGGGACAATGAGAGAATCAGAGACGAAAAGCTTGTCGCGGCAGTCCGATTAATTATCGTGCCACTGTCGACCTATAGGGTCATCTCGTGATACCACTTGTTTCAGTAGTATCTTATCCGAAATATCTTGTGTTGTCATAATATACACATATATTCTAACTATATTTTAGATGCGATATAATCATTATAATATAGTCTCTATATAATACATATATGTATATAATAATGTGTTCAAATATATTGCGTTGCAATAAGCACGACAATTAACTAGCATTCTATTTATCAGTTTTATTGTAATGCATAACAAAATCTGATAGACGAATTTTTGCATATTTTTGAGTAAGTTTTTGAGTAAGTCTTGATAAAGACTTTTTGTTTTAAATGTAGAATTAAGTATTTTCGCGATGTATGTAAATTAAAGCAACTACATATTAACTACGTAATTAAGTATAACTATTAAATGTCCGATATTTTTGTCGAAAGTGACTCACACGTCTATTAAAAAAGCAAATTAAGATATTAAAAATGCATATTCTTCAACGGGGAGAAATCTCGATTCTATATACGAATATATATGATCCATAGAAAAACTTGCAAGTAAGTTAAATTATTGTTTCTTGCAGCTGTTGTCTCCAATTTATATAGGCGTGATTTATGAGATTGGTTTTGATTCACGAGAGTGAGTCTTCAATAATTATCCGCATTGTTAAATATGTAAGAAATGAAAAAGAAAAATAAATAAATTAAATAAGATAAACATTTGATGTGCCAATAACAGATCAATACTGATTATATTTTACAAAATCCTTTTTGAAATGTTTTATAAAAAAGTGATAAATTTTTTTTTCAAATTTTTTAAACAGTATACAATAAACATTGATGTTAAAAAATACGTAATAATAAATGCCATGATATTAAATGATGTTATTCTTTTTTAAGATTCATGTAAAATCTATAGGATAAATTTTGGAAAGTTACAAACGAAATTTTCTGATGTTATATAAAATTGTTTTTTTGCGATAACTATAGAATATTTTAGTTATTTATCACTTAACTTCACCGTGAGAAACAGTCTTACATCGCGTAGCCAACAGTGCATGAATATGCGTATGTAATTTAACTTCCAACTTAGTGGAATATTCTTGTCACATGTAGCTACATGCGATACATTAAACCACGTTGAAATGCATACGCTTTGCGTTTCTTGTTGAAACAGTATTGTTACGAACAAGTATTAACACGGAAGTATCGTTACAGCCCTTTAATTTACTCGCCTTGCTATATTATTCGCGCATTGACTTTAACGCTGACATTTACGTGTGTTTTTACGGTGGCACACCAGAATTCACATGAGAATACTGCGTCACAACACCGATAATTACGTCAGATTTTACGATCGACGTGCGATAATGCGACTGTGGCAACGCACCAGCTGATCAGTGGCACGCGTTGCGATGAGTCGAACGAAGGACTCGTGCGAACATTTTACAACACCATGTCATCGGACATATATTATTGCGCAAATTCGATCAGTTTATCGACTTTCAGAACGATAACGAGACTGTTGATGATAATGTTTTTTGCATATATATAATTTCAGCTTATGATTATATAGTAGATTGTAGGTTCACAAAATACATATTCGAATATAAAAGATCTGCAAATTAATTGTAATTAAAAATTGATGGATGATGCTTACAGAAAATCATAGAGGACATGAAGATATATTTGGAAGAAGAGATATCAATCTTTCTTATTTTAAAGAAAATTCATGCTCTGTTAATATGAAAAACTCGATAACCAGTTGAGAAGATATGATTAAGTTATTAGCAAAAAGGAGCGTTCCGTATTTAAAAATAAGTATAAAAAAAAATAAGTAAATGTAGACAAATATAAAACTGAAAATCCAACAGAGAAAATAATAAATATAGATATTATCGTAATATCAAAATAATGTATTTTTTTACTCAATTAAAAAAATAAGAAGAGAATGCGAAAAGAATACAAGAGAGAAAATAGCAATATAAAAATGTAAGAAGAAGAATGAAAATAAAAATATTGAATATCCATAAAAAATCGCGGATCGACAAATGATGAAAAGACATTAATCAAATCATATCAAATATTGATTCATAATCACATGTAACGGTCATAACAGGGGAAAAATATGGGAGACATAAAATACAATAAAAGTAAGGATCAAATTGCATCAGACAGGAAAATTCAACCGCTTGCTTTCTCACAACCGCGAAGATTTCCTTCAAACATGAGACATGCTTTTACGTCTAGCTGTTTGTTTAGAAATCAATAAGCAGTTTAACGGTATCTTGTAATTTGAGAACGTATTGCAGCGGTGAAAATTCCAGTTTCGATATCGATACCCCGCGAACGGAGGATGTCTGCAGTGCAGCGGTGATAAAATTCGACCATAAAATGTTTCACCGTCACGGTGGACTGTCTGTCGCTAAATTGCTAGAACGTGCACGAGACGCGTGAGCAAACACGCGCGAGCTCTTTTCCAGAGTATTTAAATTTTATTTCATCAACGTACGCGCAGTGTTGCTTTAAAAATACTAGAATATGCTTGCAGTTTCCCTGTGGGGTTGGCATAACTTTTCTGTTCTGCGAATATTTTGTGGGGGATAAATTTAATAAAGTGGCATTAATTTTAATGTTAGTTTGAATTAGTACATACAATTGCGGTTGGAAGTTGGAGACAAATAAACGAGTGAACATATTTTATGTTAATTAATATTTCATATTATTTGACAGTAAAAAAGTGAGGATAATTTATTTGTGCTGAATCTTTACATTCCATAAAAATAAGAGGGATAAATAATATAATTAAAATAGGTAAGAGTTCTGTAACATTTATTTTTGCAAGCTTTTACTGTTTTTTCTTGGAGAAATGCACACGATTATCGAGATAGTTGCCGAAGAAGAGTAACAAGTATCGAAAATTTGTGCGAGGAAACGAGAATCCGACAAGATCCAATAACTTCCGCAATGGTGTTCCCGATAGTAAATCAGTGGATGATTAATCACTCACTGCATCGATAATTATGCTTGATGTCGAGGTTACGCTAAACAGTAACATCGCTATGAATCCTATAATTCGCGCAACGGATTAAAGAAGTTTATTCGCTGGTTAATATAATATCTAATCAGATATTTATGTCTATGCACAATTACTCCATTCAGAATCTCGTTCTTCGACCGCTGTATGTATACAAATGGAACACGCAATGAGAAACATCGTCGTAAAAGCTTCGTATAAAATTGATAAGCATTAATTGCTGACACACTAAACTGGAATCGTAAATTGCATTGCATTAAAATTTGTGAGATTATTCGTATACCAATTTGAGTGAAATATATAATAAGAATTAAGTCTGCCAATTAAAAAAAAATTAAAAAAAGATTTATATATCAAATATTCAAATTATTTATATGTTAACTTAATCTAATATTATTTTTACATTTTTAATATTTTTAATTCCCTTATTTGCATAAATGGATAAATTCTATAATCTTAATTCTTAATCTTGAAAGAATATTCTTTCCAAAGATTTATGGCATTATAATAGTGTAAATATGTGGTGAATATAAGATTATAGAATTATTCATTTATTTATATTATGATTTAGAATTTATTTATTTATATGCAAATAAGGAAATAAAAAAATATTAAAAATAATAAGATACATTAGATTAAGTTAACATATAAGTAATTTAAGTTTTTTGATATATACATTTAAAAAATTTTTTTTACATAATTGACAGACTTAATTCTTAACTAATGATTAATCACAAATTTTATTGTCAGGAATATGATACAGTACCAATTCTATTTAGTCATTCTATTTAATCATCCAAGTCTTTAATCACATTAAGAAAGTGTCTTTTCAACACATTGTCATTTTATGATTTGAGAGGGTAGTCTGTTGATCATAAATCTCTTAAACTCTTGGCTGTATATTAAAACCTTGTTTGGGCAGGTTAACGCCTTTGAGCATGTAAATTAAATGATTCAAGAGGGATTGATTGATGCCGGTGCTGATTGGTGAATGAGACGTGCGCGGGACGAAAAGTTCTTGTGAAAATACGAGCTCCGTATATTCGTGTAGAATAACGTAACGTCATAAATAGTGAGGTTTTGAATTAAAATGTACGATACCCACTCCGGATTAAAAGCGCATGAGTGAAGTATACGAATGTAAGTATGTAATAGTAGTATGAGCACGTGTATGAGTGTGGATTGTTAACAACTGCTCGGATACAGGCACGCCCGTTTACAAGTATAACTCCTACTAAATTTCCAGAGAAATTCTCATGGGACGATGTTACACGGAACAATGTTTCGTGAGATATTATACCAGATATATGAACCGCATGGTCATAACGAGAAAAGAAAAAAGATTCGAAGATTGGATGACTAAGATTCATAGAACTCGAATTCGTTGAGTACGCAAACTGTCGATATAACTGTCAATATAATATGTTTATAAAAGTTTATTTTCGTTTAATAACACATTGGGATGACATTTCATATAATTATAAATCAAACTGGACAGAGAATAAATCAAATTATTGAGTAAAATAATTAAATTAATTTATATTAATATATTTGTGATTTATTAAATGAATTTATAATTAAATATTCATTTAATAAATGTCTTAGATGACACTTCTGTTAAATTTTATAAACGTTACTCTTATTTCAGATAAATATGATATTTGTGATGGAAAGTGATGGAATTTACATTTTCAAAGAAGCATAGTAATAAATATTATCTGTTCTAGTCATGAAATATGAATATGGAATCAGGTTTCAAAGAATTTTGCTGCGATGTAAACAGTGCTAAACAGCTGATAATGATTCATCTTTGTGAAAAATATGCGTCCGAGCGATTCGTGAATTAACTTCTGAGAATGTAAATACCTCTCTTGTCCTCATGATTCGCCCTTAATTAACTTGCGTTTCTGCTTTGTGAGACGTTTTCTCGACGAATGATGCTCTGTGAATTAATGAAAAAAGTTGAGGCGCGTGCCATAACGTCAAGAAGCGTTTTTCTCAAGCGTAATACTTAGATATGAATTCTCATTTTGCATCGTGACTAAATGAATATATGTATATATTCATTAACGATATAAACGATTTTATGTTAAATCTTATTATGTGTTCTTTCTACATTTTTAGAATTTTCAATTCTATAGAGGGTTTTATTTTTAAATTTATAAATCTAAATATTTCTGAATTATTAATTTACGTATATCTTATAATTTCATATTAAAATTATTTTTCACTTTATGCTAGCGTATAATTTATATTGATAATTTATATTGATAAGACGAAATTTTCGTTATCACACGTTTGCTTAAAATTGAAGACATCAGAACAAGACAATTTAAAGACATTAGATCCTAAAATCTTATTTCTACGTGTATTTGTGAATAATTTGTATCTGCCCTCATTCTTTGATCAAGTTACATTTGCTGAAATAGGAATATCTGTTCAAAAATTATGGCAAGAATAGCCTTTTATCTCGCTTTCGTGAAACATTAAGAAAACATGGATATTTAATGCTAAAGTCTTCAACCGATCTACAATTTCTCAAGCTAAATTGAGTATCCGCATGCCCGGAAGTACCATGTCGAGAAATATCTGCATTTCGTTCGTGGGCCTTACATGCAATATCGGTCGCGAATCTCGGTCGGTGAAAGGCGATGGCGTCGCGGTATGCCACAAGGAAGGTAGGCTGACGTTTTAATTCAAAACCGCGTGTAACTGCGACTCGCACTGCACCGCACCGGTCGGTTACAAGGCTGGAATCATTTCGGAGCGCATGAATAAGTGATCGGCCCGTTGCGCCGGCTTCCCTCGTTTCTGAACGTCGAGACAGACACAGCGTCGCCAGCTCGACCTCACTCTTGCCCCTCGGCGTCTTTACCCTCGTCATCCTCGAGCCCTCCCGACTCGTCTCTACCTCGCACGTATATATGTATACGGGGTGTTTAAATCAATTTCTTGACAATGAACGGCTTGCAATTTCTTTAAGTAAATTATGAAATCAATTTCAGCTTGTAAAGATATCATTGGTTTTTTTAACCTAGATAATAGCTGACTGTTTGTCAAATGATTGAGATAATTTAATTATTATTTTTTATTAATTATTTAATTTAAAACATTTTTATGTTTTGCTTAACTTTAAAGTAGTCAATCAATAGATTTATGAAGCTTTAATTTTACTTCGTGATAATTAATGATAAAAAATATAAGGAAAAATAAGAGATTATAAAAAATGTTCTATTTTTTTGTTTAAAAAAAAATTGATTTAAAATATATAATGATTTACAGATATTTCTCATAGTCTCTCTCTTTCTCGGGGGACACCCAGTATATTCTTTTCTTTTCTTCCTGGTCTTCCTTTATTCCTTTTTTTTCTTTTTTTCACTTTGTCTCTCTTTTTCTGCTCTCCTTCTTTTCTCTCTCTCTCTCTCTCTCTCTCTCTCTCTCTCTCTCTTTCTTTTTCTATGTGTGTGTGCGTAAGTGTCTGTTGTAAGTTCAATCATTTTCCACTTCTCGATTCTATCCTTCTCTTACTGTTTCCTTTGCGATTCTTTCATCTCTTCACTTCTTTCACCCTTCCGTCTTTCTTGACAGAACACAGGGATTCTCCCTTCTCTTTTTCTTTCACTCCATTGCACTCCTTTCCACAGTGTTACCCTTTCCTTCCTCGAACCCTTTTCTATATTCTTTTTTCTTCTTTTTCTATTCTTTTTTCTTTATCTGCTTATTCTTTACTGTTGTCTTTCACTTGCAGCATCCTCTTTGCTCGACTTACTTTCTTTCTCCTTTCACTCAATTGCTCAATACAGACTGTTTTCTTTTCTTTTCTTGTTTATTCTATTTCCTCTTACTACTTTCGTCCCTTCACTTCTCACTCATCTTTTGATTTTATTTCTCTCACACTTGTGAATACTTTTTCTCTTCTTATTTTCTTATTTTCTTTCTTCTTCATTTTGTATAGATCTATCCTCGTCTCATGTACTCTTTTCTTTTACATTCTTCTTCTCTTTTCCTCTATCTTTCTTCTCTCCTATCTTCTTCTTTTTTATAATTCTATCTTTCTCAGTCATAGACATTCTTTTTCTCTCTGTCTCTTTTCGTTTCATTATACGAATATACCTCTGTTCCTTTTCTCAAACATTTTCTTCCTCTTTTTAGCGTTCTCTATTCTCACTTATTCAGTTGCTTACTCTCTCTCTCTCTCTCTCGCTCTCTCTCTCTTTCTCTTTCTTTTTCGATTTGCCTCTCTTTATTACTTGCCTTCAACTGTACATTCATAGTAGCTTCAGGCCCTGAGCTCTATACTGTTTCATGTCCGTGCCTTCCCTTAGAATTTCTTACATCGACGAAACATTCACCGCGAACTTTTCTCTCTTGACTCGACAGTGGGAGAACTTTCTTTCAGTCTGTCGACCATGCCGTTAATAATGAACTATGCTATTACGACAGATGCACGCATCTCATCGCAAACACGTGTAAATTCAATGAAATATATTTCTCTCAAAAGCAAAGTCAACGATACTTATACTAAATCGATACTTAATTTCATGTATCTTATTGAAAAATATTGAAGTACGATAAATAAGGTAAATAAAATATTTATTATATATGTTTTCATTATGTTTTTAAACAATTTAATATAATTTTACACAACAATGTTGCATTTACGGTAGAAACTAATTATTTCAAATATATCTATATAGTAATATATATGTATATAAAAACTGATTGAATTAACTTTCCACATTATTCATCGACTTGGAATCGATGTCTATGATTGATTCATTTTCTAT
>Ga0157364_1009232_pt1 | contig 10223 bp, 7 predicted proteins | sample AttsexASBM2_FD_111476 | JGI IMG/M metagenome (GOLD analysis project Ga0157364, IMG submission 111476) | Fungus gardens microbial communities from leaf cutter ant in Ribeirão Preto, State of São Paulo, Brazil - Atta sexdens ASBM2 | ecosystem: Host-associated > Fungi > Mycelium > Unclassified ... | reverse complement strand
CGTGCGTGCGTGTGTACGTGTGTGTGCGTGCGTACGTGTGTGTGTGTGTGTGTGTGTGTGTGTGTGTGTGTGTGTGTGTGTGTGTGTGTGTGTGTGTGTGTACACATATATATATATATATATACACACACATATATATGATCTTTGCTTACTACTTTTCTGTTCTCCGTCTACTCTCCGTAACGAATTTGTCGACTTTCTTTACAAGATTCTGCTTTTTCGATCCAAACGTTTTCGCAAAGGTAAAAGACGGAATTGTTTTGTCGTAGAAATTCTCTTGCAAAGAATATACTTATCTATTACTAGCAAGTTCATAGCAAGACGTTGCAAAAGTAAAGATAAAAAGATGATCAATTATGCCAAAATAAGCATGCTTTTTAATTGAAAAACTACGAAAGTAAATCGGTACAACATGAATAATGAATTATTTTTTTTATTTGATGTATTACTGTTAAAGTTGAATTTTTTGTATCACAGGAACATCTCCTATAATTCGTGTGGTACATGATTCGAAGAGTGCCTTAATTGGAGATACTCTGCCCCGTAATTGCAACTTCTCGTTCTATAATGAATTATTGAATGGATTGCGCTCTGGTGCAAGCGAGTTGTTTGAAGTTTCGCTTCTAATATCTTATTTATTTCTCTTTAGTTAATGCATTTGGTTCTCTCATACAAACCGACAATGTTTACTGTTCACTCGCAATCATCATTGTTTCCAATAACTCGTATCAAACGTTATGTCGCCAATAGTTAAAAGTTTGAATTTTTCTTTGCGACAGAATGAAGTCACTTCTGCTCTTTTGCTGTTAAAACACAATAAATATTTTATATTTGTTGTTCGAATGTCAAATTGACGTATTGAAAGTAAGTAGTTCAAAGTTGATAATGCTTATCAAAACTGATAATGCTTGTGTGAAAGTCATCAGCCTAAAAATTTTTGACGGAAGTTGTTACGTTTATTCTTCGCTTGAAAAATCTTTTAACGCAAACTTAAGCCACCGAGAGTTTAAGATTAAAGTGCCTGCGAGTCCATGCAGCCAGCTCGGAGTCTCTCCCTGGGACACTTCTAATGACCGACTTTAGTTTCTGTCACGCTGCTTTTTTTTCTCGACGTTTCTTTCATTTATTTTCAAACTATGAAACGCGAAAGAAAGCCTCGCGAAGTAATCGTAAAGGTAATTATTATTTACCGCCACGCAAATATCATGAAATGCAAAAATTTCAGCAATTTGTTAAAGCAAAAACATAGGAGGTTTCGAAGAAAAAACACGAAATTATCTAAGTAAGGCAAGAAATGCTGTATATTCTTGGAAATATCGTTAAAAAATTAAATTAAATGCTTAAGATTATTTCAATAAAATTTTGATTCACATATTAATCAAAATGTTTTTAATGAATACAAATGTTCGAATCTATCATTGCGATAGAAATTGTGACAAGTATGTAATCATCTCTTATCTCTCACATAATTCCGGTCGTTTGGTAAGACAGCATCTCTCACCAATTGCGGAGCACATTGCTGTTAATGCAGTCGATAAGTCTTGTTTCCTCGCGCGCGATCTACCACATTATGCGAAGCTAGACAGGAGATCGCCACGGTAGAAAGTTTGTCTCGCAGAAAGGCTATTCGTCTCCTTTACTTCCGCCGGGAGACGTGCATGTATCTCTCGTCGTTCTAATCTCTCCTGGAAAGGAGACTGACGGGGCTCGCTTGTCCTGAAGGAAATACCGAGACAAAGACAACTGCTTTTCTCATTTCTCCCTCTCTCTCTCTTTCTCTTCCTCCCTCCCCCCTCTCTCTCTCTCTCTTTCTCTCTCCGTTTGTCTCGTTTTCTCTTATTCATTTGCTGCCATCCTATACGCGTGTTCGATCTCAGAAGAGACTGAAATAAATATGAATTTCACTTGACAAAAGCTGGAGGCACCGAGATACTCAGGGCGATTCGAACATAGAAAGAGAAAAAAGAGAGAGAGATTGCAAGGATAGAAGAGCAGAGCATTCCTGCATCCTACGTACGTAGAAGGCGCTTCCAATCGACCGGAAAATCCGATTTTCCTGAGAATTAAGCCCGTAAGGGCGGATAAGAAAGAAGAACGGACTAAACGGAAACTTAAGCGAGACGGGTCACTTCCGAAAACTTGAACCGCACAATATGTACTGGCATAAGAGATGGCCTACGTAACGAGAGATTCGAAGAAAACGACCGAAAGTTTTTGTTTTCAATAGAGAGAAAAACATAAAAATTTAAGACGAGATATAAAATTTTCAATTTCCGCAGAAAAATTTTTGAATAGTCAGTCTGTATAATATATTTGACAATAATATATAAAATGATAAGCGAAAATATTATTGATAAATTGTCTATTTTAATGTTTATTTTTATAGGATTAAAAATATATATATATATTTTTTTTCTGCTGAACATACGATGTTTCTAAAATCAGTATGTTGACGATGCAACGATACATCAAAGCCGTCTGCGATTATGCGGAATAATTCACGGAATTACGCGTTGAATATGCATTGTGATATGCGATGACGTCAACTCAAAAACGACAGAATTGTAGGATTCGCGTATATTTCGATGGACAAAGTTCGATCGCTCTTTGGACCGCCATTTACGCTTGATTATTACTATTACGGCTGTTATTATTATTATTATCATCGTCATTATCATCATTATTCTACATTACCCCGACATGTTGCTATTCTATGTGCACGGCAAAAATGTCGACAAAACAGACGGACAAATAATATGTTGAATTATTGAATCGATTATAAAAGTCATATCAAAATTTCATCGCGCATTGTTTCGACGGAAAACAAAATGCGCGGAATACATTGTTCGGACCGTTATAATCGATAATTAATATTTTGAACGAGTTATTTACTCGGCTGCTGACATTATTTGCCGCACAATATAAATCAATCATGAGTCATACACGCGTTACATTTTGATTTTATACGATTCTTTGAATCGTGGTTATCCAAAATCGAATATAGAATATAGCGATTTTAAGGATACGTTATAAAAAAAACGTCACAGAACGTCGAGGTACAGAAAATATTTACGGAAGAAGAATCCATTTTACTGAAGTACCTAAAAATTTAGCTAAATATGAATTTAAATATAATTTTATTGGACCATCAAAATAATTATATAGAAATCAAGCATGATGAGCAATACTGCAAAAAGTTTTGATATTCTAATAATTATTTTGCTAGTCCAATTCTAGATTTTCTAACTAAGCTTTTAGCTACATACAGAAAAATATTTTATTACTAAAAAAAATAATTACTCAATTTACTTTCTTTTAAATAACGGTTATTGTTAACAAAGAACATTTTTTTTATAATTATGTTAAAATATATTTAATACAAATTTTAGAAAAACTTATTATTATATACTCGAAACAAGAATTCCTTTTAAGAATATTATAAAATTGATCGAAGAAACGATTTTATATAATAAACAAGTCGGATTTATTTCAATTTAATATTCTTGATTAAAGTATTAAATTAGAATTCAGAATACATTTTAAATTTTTTACATTTTAAAAATTTGATATCTATGATGAATTTATGATAGATTTATGGATATATGAATTTTTGAAATATTTGAACCAAATAATTATATATATTTTTTACATACAGTATATATTTTTCTATGTGTACTTCGGAAAACCATTTTTCCACGTAAGGCTTTTCCTTGATTAGAAAGATGTGTGAAAGAAAACGCGAATAAGAGAATGCTGGAAGTCGAATAAAAAAGAAAGAATAAGCTTAAGATTTTCGAAGAATTGCCGGAGATGAAGCGACAAGAAGGGGTACTAAAATTCGAATATCCAGGACTAATTCTGTAGGTGTTCATCCCTCGTGGCGCGAATGCTGACTCGATTTAGTTTGTAAATTGAATCATGCCATCTAAAAAAAGCGAATTCTTTTTTTCAAGAGAACTCGGCGGATCTGAGAAGAGGAGACATTCTCTTGATCATGAGCCATCTCCGCTCTCTTGACACGACTTCCCGTATTTCTACCCTTCGCATTCCCTTTTACGCCATATCGACTTCGCACGACCCTGCGGAAGTAGGTACTTATCAGATGATTTCTTTCGCATTTTGCTTGCTTCGGCATCCTATCCTCCGACTAGAGCCTAAGGCGAAATTGTTTCTTCTGTTATACAATTATAAGGGTTGGCATTCGATTACTTTTTCTACTGTAGTAAAAACTGACGAAGTAATGTTTATACATACTTTATTAAGACCATGGTCGTAAGTTTTTTCGGGGAAATTTTTATCAATTTTGTTATTACATAGCAATTTTTGCGTTAATGAATTGTTTTTTTGGATATTTTGGAGCTTAGTCCTCTTTTTATTTTTGATAGGAAAAATATTTAAGTTTTATAAATCATGACTTTTAAATTTTTCTTGATGAAAGAAAATGGATAAAATATAGTTATTAAAAAGGAAATATGTAATATGATATAATAGTAATTGCAGTTACTATCTCATTAATATCTCAAAATATATTTTGTTTTCCGACTCAAAAATATTGCGGATTTTTTTATCGAACACTCAAAGCTCTAACTAATGTTGAAAGTTCCAGAAATTACTTACGTTGTCATACAGGGAGAAAAAGAAATTTTATGTGACAATAAAAAATTTACTTAGAATAAAAAATAAAGTTGTATTTATTATAATTAAAAATGATGATATAAATAAAAAAATTGAGAGTTTAGGCAACTGTCATCTTCTTATAAAGAAATAAAGAAAACCTATCTGCAATCCTGCTGCTTATATAATAAATGTATTTGTTATAAAAGGACGTTTAAGTATAAGTAAAAGAAATGTTCAAATTAATGAAAGATGTTTAGCAGTATATAATTTTAGCGAAAGTAATACGATGAAGTAATTTCACACAAACATAGCTTTTTGCGATCTGTGAATTTCGCGATAAACGACAAAAAATATCGTTTTGAAATTGAAATTGTGGTTTAATCATCATTTTAATGATCGCAAGTGCAATTATACGTGACAATGCAATTTTTACGTTAACTATCATTAATGCATTAATCATTTTGTAATGTAATGAGATAAAAAAATGTCATACTATTATATACATAGATGAGACATTAATTTACAGCATTCTGCTTAAAATAAGCTAATCCACTTTTACGTTATATAAAATGTTTTAACTGTTATTCTTTATTAATTAAAAAAGCTATTCTCTCGTATTCTTGAAGTATGCGCCGCTTGTGTGCAACATACAAGCTCGTTTATTTCAACTGTATACTAAATTCAACTTGGCTACTAATATTTATCTCGCTCGCGATATATGTTGCATTAGGTGAATGGAAAGTTTCCCCAAATGGAAACTGTCGTGTCCGTCATCATTGTTCTTGTTCTCTTACGAAGCGAAGCCAGACGAACCTTTTCTCTTCCCCCTGAGACTCGAAAGGTATAGAATTGTCTGTCGGGCCCCCCTCCCCCCTCTAGTCACGAAGACCGAGGCGTAAGAAGTACGAACCCGAACCGGAAAACTCGGAAGCTCGCCAAAGTACCGGACTTTCCATCTTATTTCCGGAGTTTCCCTTCGGTTCTCTCTCGGAGACTTTAACGGCGCAAAGGAAACCGATTCGCTGACCCTCCGCGGAATTGATAGCGGGGAATCCTAATTGCGCGCACGTAGATGTGGATCGTCATGGACCATCGACTGAGAAACGAAGAACGGACGGACGCAATCCCGCGAGATGGAAGAGTCTCCCGCGGGTAAAGCGGCATCGCAGAAAACGTACGCTATTTAAATCAAAGGTAGAGCGCACGATGCCGGAAATGCTGGCACAGCTGGCGGGCATTGTCCAGTAATGAGGGCAATCAGTCGGTGAAATGATATCTCATCATATTTTCATTAGAATAATGGACGAATGAGCTAGAGAGAGGAAGAGGATGGATCCGGAAATAGAAACAGAGGAAGAGCAATGAGAGATAGAAAGGGGGAGAAAAGAGGGAAAAAAAAGAGTTTGAGTGAATCAAATTGGAGAAAGAGCAAGAGAGATTTTTGCGAGCGAAAAATAGATTAGAAATTGGTAGCGCACAAGTGATGAAAAAAGAACATTGAAAAATTCACTACGGGCACTCCGGCATCTAGAATTCACATCGAGGGGATATTCGGAGAACGCTGGTCGTCTTTATTTGTGAGTTCTGATAAGTTGGCTTCCGAGCTGTCGACACTGAACTCGAGTGCCTCGTTACCGATGTTCAATCTTCGCGCAATATCCCGAAGAGGTGGGGATGGCAGGAGGAGAAACCCTGGCTTTAATTTCACGCTGTAACGACGTCCGACTTCGCGAAACTCGATAATCGGACGACTTTGCTCGTAGTCTGCAAACGAAGACAGAAAACGTTCCGAGAGTTTCTCTTTCGGCACGAGGCATAACGTCCTTTACCTCCGCGAAGTTTTCCGCTATCATTGAATGCATGAGAATGTATCTAGCATACTCTCGTTCTGATGTTGTGTGCGTCGGATTCTATCTTTTTTTGGATTATTACATTATAAATGGCTTGTTAGAATTTATGAGATCAGAAAAACTTCATGAATTGAAAATATAATTGCTACACGAAGGGATGATTTTGTTGAAGTATCTAAAAATGTATCTAGATATCTGAAAATAATTTTGTTGGACTATCAAAATAATTATGTAGAACACTCAAGCTGATTGTTACAATTTCCAAACTTTTTGAAGCATTGCTCATCATGTTTGGATAATTTCTACATAATTATTTTGCTAAGCCAACACAATTATTTTCAAATCTGTATATACAGCTAAATATTTAAATACTTGAACAAAATCATTCTTTTTATAGAATTAATATATAATTTTTGATAGTAAATTCTCTTGTCTACGTCGAGATTCAAACAGTTTGAGAAATTTGTGTAATATTTGCATTATCAAACAACACATTATTCTACTATTAACTATAATTCGATTTATTAATGATACTATGATTACCTCATGATTCAACGAATCTATTCTTGTATACACGTGTTATATTGTACTATAGTCTTCGACCTATGTATCACAAATTTAATATTCTCTAATACAGAATTTCATTCTCTCCTTTAATATGTAGAGATTATATTTCATATTAAATACGCATCCTATAGTGCGAAATGCATGGTATAAATGCGGCCTTTAATATATGTGTGCAGCATTGCAATAGAGAGTATAAATTTCAGAATATTCCTGAAATATTCCCCAATCAATTACGGCGAATCGTGTTCAACATCAGCTCACATGATATTGCATCTTGCGGATGGTTGCACGCAGTCGAATTTAGATTTATATTCGTTCAGATTTATAAACATTCAGTGTATTCATGTGCGACTTTTTTTTGCGTTACGCGACAAATGCATCCACATGTATCCTCCATTTTTGCTGCAATGACTCCATAGGATACTCCACGTCTTGGACGAGGTTGGTTCCAGCACTTTTGGGCTGCGTGCGGTACGACGAATTTCACGTTTTAGCCGGATCCCACGTACTCTCATAAACATGGAGGACGAGCGCTCTTCTCGAATTTCCATCTTCGTCGGTGTAACTGGTAGGTAACTCTGACACGGCGCGGCCGAGGGAGTCAAGGGGGTCGAAGATTTAAGGATGCGGTCCCCAGCACCAAATGGCCACACGAATAAGTTGCGGGCTGAAGGATGGGCTCCCATCTCTCCTCGCCAGTAGGAGGTAGGATCGACGGGGGGTCCGATGCCCAGCTACTTAATATGACCGATAGGAGTCTTGGTAAGCCATCAAAGTGTACCGTCCACGCCGAAGCTATCCCATATCTGGAGGATGCTGGGTCAGCCATATTAGTTATCGTCAGGAACCGAGCCGTGTTCCTCTCTCTCTCTCTCTCTCTCGCTCTCTCTCTCTCTCTCTCTCTCTCTCTCTCTCTCTCTCGGCATTTCCATCACCAGCTATGTCCCCGCCGTCCGGAATATGCAACGTCGATGGAAAACGCCGAGCGACGCTTTTACGTCCTCAAATTACCGAGTCTGAAACGGGATTCGGAGCATTTTGAAAATTTTACAAGCTCCAACTCGCGTTCATCGCAATATCGCCGCTATGGAGCCTGTGCATAAACGGTGGATTAAAATAACGCAAAGCGAGAAAGACAGATAAAGAGAGATGAAGAGATGGGTGTCGGTTGAAATCGTACGTATGCTGAAGCAGTTTATTCGCCGTATATAAATTTCGCGAAAGGACGGCAGTGTTTGACTGGCGCTGGAGAAATCCGTGAAATTCTTACGGCGTTTATGTACGATCGCCGGCATTCTTCATGTTTATATGCATCAAGAAGGGGTGGACCGTTCGCGGCGAAAAGGGTAATAAATAGCCCGTTGCTCGGCGACGGTGTTCCTGGCCACCGATGGAAATCCACGTCCAAATAGCCGTTGAATACATTCCTGAATTTGTACTGTGTCCCGCGCTACTACGAGTTTTATTTACGCGGTTGTTTACGAGGGCGAAATGTGATGGTAAGTACGTACGTGCATGTCGATCGACATTCGCGTTTTCTCGAAGCTACTTTCGTCGGATTTTCACTCGTCTCGTTATTCCCGACGCTTCGAGATATTTCCAAATAGTCGATCAAAGTTACGCGATTACCATTGTGTTTTTATTCATTTTTTCCGTTCCTTCTATTTTTCGTAACACTGAAGCATTCAATAATATTGACGGTTATTTTGAAAAATAGTTTTCCATTCTGTATAGAGGAAAGAAAGCAGAGAACTTTGTCTTTTTTTCCTCACATTTATCCTCTCGTTTACACATATTTGATGTAAACTAAATTGTTATTTTGAAATATAAGATAAAAACGTATATGTTCATATAAAGAGATCAAAATATAAATTTAATATTCTCGATGAAAAAAAACTAACAGTCAAAATATAATCGGCTCAACCGTTTTAGCGTTAAGTTAGATTTTAGAGATTTGGCGAGAAATTTTAGTCAAGAGCGGAGAAGCTACATCGAACTTTATATGCTTTTAAAGGTGGTTTTTTTGCGTGAACCGTTTTTCGAAGCAGCTCGGATGCATTCGTTAGCGACTGCTGCGCATGCAACGAGACCATCGGCCTCAGCCTGCTGTAAAATCGATATAAAAGTATTGCCACGTCGAAATGCAACTCCCAGGCAAATGTGTGCCCAGCACAGAAGAATTCATAAGAATCGACCAAAGAACCGTCGTTGAAATTGTAAAAAGGAGACCGGCGTTACCGCATATAGAAAAAGACAAAGAAATCGACTTTGAATAATGAGAAGAATAATTCCGAAGATTGTCTCTCTTTGCTGAAATTCCACCCTTTTCTCTTCGCTTGTTCTCTCTTTCTTTCTCTTTTTCTCTCGCTTTTTCTTGTTCTGTTGCTTATTTTCCCTCTATTACTTCCTTTCTGTGATATTCTAATCTACTATAACTTTACTGAAAAACGGCTGAGAGAGAAGCACCGAATTCTCTACTGATATTATTAAATCTTGCGCACACACACACACACACACACACACACACACACACACACACACACACACATACACACACACACACACACATACATGAATACTTAATCATATTATACTTATTATATAACAATATATGAACCAAGAGAACAATAACTCAGAAAAGCATCGGCTACTCTTATACAACTAATATTGCCGGTCTCGTCTCGCACTTGAAATTCTGCGGAGAACTACTCCTCGTAGATTAAATCGGGTAACTTGTTCGCCGGATCGAGCTCTCGTTTCCTTCCGTCCATCTATTCGTCCAAGAGAAAATTCCCGCGAGCCCGATTCGCTGCATGACGAACTCGAGCCTGAGGGCTCTCTCGCGAGAAAGGGGCGCGGACGTGGCTGTCTGATGAAGATGGCAGATAATCATATTCGATTAGAATCATCCCCGTGGCCGGATCCTTTGTCCCAAGCGAATCTTCGAGTTGAAACGAACGGAGACGGGAGAAGAGAGGCCACAGGATAGTAGAAGGGCTCACAGGTGCTAGAGGATGGGCTGTTCGAGAATCCTTCATCTCGTACTCAGGTACTTGAGTTCCTTTCATCTCTCCACCCTTCTCTCCTTTCTTCTATTCTCGCTTCTTCCTTTTCTATATCTATATCTATCGCCGTTTGCATTCCCTTGCTTTCTGTTTCTCTGTCTTTCTCTTTCTCTATTTCTCCTTT
>Ga0157364_1009231_pt1 | contig 10223 bp, 3 predicted proteins | sample AttsexASBM2_FD_111476 | JGI IMG/M metagenome (GOLD analysis project Ga0157364, IMG submission 111476) | Fungus gardens microbial communities from leaf cutter ant in Ribeirão Preto, State of São Paulo, Brazil - Atta sexdens ASBM2 | ecosystem: Host-associated > Fungi > Mycelium > Unclassified ... | reverse complement strand
TGTGTGTGTGTGTGTGTGTGTTTGTGTGTGTGTGTGTGTGTGTGTGTGTGTGTGTGTGTGTGTGTGTGTGTGTGTGTGTGTGTGTGTGTGTGTAAGTTACTACATAGATATTATATGTGTAAGAAAAATCTTCTATATCTTTAATACAATCGAAGAAAAGACTTTTGTAGACTTAAACAATTGCAAATAATTTGTTCAAATTTCTAACGAATCTAATTTTACTGAATGGATAATGTAATAATTATTGTAATAATTCTTCAGAATAATAATGCAATAGTAATCATGATAATTTTCTTTTCAATTATTATTATGAGAAATATTAACAATATCCGTTTGAGTTTTTCTAATTAATAAATGTTTTCATTACGAATAATTAATTCTCGATCCTATATAGGATTAATCGAATAGTTAACATTTCTATTAATAGTTTCATAAAAACAATTACAATAGTGGTAATTAAAGCATTTACAAGACAAGCGTTATTAACATATCTATGACAAAAAGACATAGTTTGCATTCTTGAAATATATGGTTGCATATAAGTGCAGCAAGGCGCGCTATAGAAAATTCTAAGATATGAAACATGATCTTTCTTTACACGTGAAAATACACGATTCTTTACACGTGGAATATATCATGACAATGTCAACGGAAGAAAAAAGGCATCATCGGAATTCTCGCCTTGAATCGATAAAAGGAAAACGAAATTCACATGTAGAGGAAGGTTATACATGTACACGTCAAAGCCTGTATAATATTCATGTCGCACTTATAATTTATTCAATTCAATGTTATTATATGCAAACATTATTGGATAAAAAGCAAAGAAAAAAGAGCGAGCTATTTAATTTTAATATACACTGAGATGCCGTTATTAAAATTTGAAATATGATTTTAATAAAATTTATAATTTAATTTACTCTTTTTATGACTAAATTGTGATAATATTAAACTTATTATTATCTCGTGAGCATTTTTATGATAATAATCGTTAACATTAATTTTTGTGATTTTTTTAACAATTTATAGTTCGTGATTTTTATAATAATTTTAAATCAAAAATAATTTTCTTAATATTTGACAAGATTAATTTTCCGACTTGCATTGATTTTTTAATTTTTTAACGAGTACTGTCTATCGTTCCAACTTTGCGGATTTTTAAATATTTTGTATAATAAAGTAGATCAATTACAATCGGAATTGATAATAAGTGCTTAATAAATGTATGGTAATGTCGAAATTTGTTAATGTGAGCGCGGATTGCTTAAGCGGGTTTCTCTCTTTAATAATTATCACAATTTAAATAATGTGTTTACGTAATATCGACAAATCTGGAACAAATATATAGCTAGCTAAAATGAATTTCTAATTATTTATATTGTTATAATATCGTATTATAGCAATAAAAGTTTTAATTCTTTATTAATTCACCGTGTAATTTGTTAGACTAAAAACAGTTTCCGTGATTCACACTTCGTGTCGACACTCACCTTATCACTCTGTTCTGTTTGATTTTCTATTTGTTTTCGACAATTCAATTTCAGAGAGAGTTAACACTTTTACTTCGTTGCTCGCTACCAACGACTATCGAAATACAACACTTCTGACTCCCTTTCACTCGTATGTATACTTTGTTTTCTTGCCTTTTGATCGAACACTCGACTCTACTCGGTAGTTTCTTTCTGAAAGCACGCACTTCTCGTTAATTTTTTCTGTTCCTTTTATTGTCTCTCCTAGTTTTCTTTGTTCTCATTAGATGATTTCTTTCCAATTATACCGGTTATTTTTTGACTCTTCTTCTTCGTGACGCGATAATCAGACAACTTGGCGACGCGGTTTTTGTACTCAACGCGACCTTAATGTTTGGTCATCAGCGGGCTGGTTACTAAGAGAGAATGTCTCCTCCGGTTGATATGGCTGGTACTCTTATATAGAACCGACTACGGATTCTGAATTGTCCCTCATACCGCCACCACTATTATTATTATCTTTACTATTCTACACTACTCTGTCCGTTGTCTGCCCCCCGTCAATATCTTCTGGGATATCTTGCGAGCAGGATTTAAGATTTTTTCCCATATTTTATATATAATTTCCGAGAATCAGAAAATTTTGTTCATATTTTACACAGTTTTAAGATTAATTTTTTTATTTCATTATGATTTTATTTTTTTTATTATGGTATGTAAACCATGACGTACGATTAAATTTTTTTCTTTCCAGCATAAAAATTATGCCTAAATTATATAGTTTTTATTATATAATCTTTACTAAATGAAACTTGATATTAATTATTTATTCATATGATGATTTCATAGCATATTAATGATCTGTTTACAAAAGATTGAAGTTTTCTTAGTTCGTATGTAATTTAAATCCGTATAATTTGAATTTATAATAAAATTTCCATCATAAATCACACGCTAATACAAGCCAACTATGTTTTTTAAGATAATTATGAAATAATTAATGTATATATGTGATATCAATATTGTGATGCCAGTGGAAAAATATATATTGAGAAATAGGAATGAAATAGAACGTTTAATTAATTATGAGTAACGCTCGTGACATAACATCTAATTTCTCAGTTAAGAAGAGTGCGTAGAAGAATGCAACTTCTAGACTAAAAGGTAACACGCATGACGTTTCTAGTTTGTCATTTAAGCGTGCATAGAAGAATGCGTGGAAGTTCCAAGTTGAAAGATATAATGGGAAGTCCCCAACGTAGGTGATCTCTTTCGCCGAAATATCTTTTCCTCCTAAGTTTCTTCTACATTGAAGAATTACTAGAATATATGGAATATACGGAAATGATTAAACGATTGAATATTGAATATGTAATAAAAAAATAATTAATATATTACATATTTTTTGCATGAAAACTATGAGTTTTTAAAAATAAAAAGTATATTATTTTTTAAGATATTTTATTATCTTTTATTGAAAACAAACGATAAAATGTTTGTTTTCTTTTTTCAATTATTTACAGTTTAATAAAAGAAACAGAATAAACAATTTAAATGTAAACTCTCAATACTTTTATTTGCATAATAACAGATCTTTTCTGTTATAATCCTTAAATTATAATTTACTCCTATAATGTATTTATATAAATAAAATATTATATTTATTGTTTAGCATTTATTATTTAAGAACACACTAAAACTATCATAAACAATAAATTGTAAACCACAATTTATAGCTATAACGTTCTTTACGTAATTTTTCCTTTATTTTTGTATCCCATTAAAAACTGGAAGTCGTTCTTATCGTTATTGCGATATAAATTGTAATAAAAATCGCATTATCATTAAATTAAGCTTGTATAGTCTGCTATAATATAATGGCATTGAATTGTTTGTTAAAATTGGTTTTCCCGAGATTTATAATTGAGGGGATGGGCGAAATAAAGGCACAATTCTACTTAGGCCCTTTTTTCATCAATTAGCTTTTTCATGTAATATTGATCGTAATAGAAAAGTATTGTAACATATAACTTCTTAAAGATATTATATAAATTTATTTGATATTATTCGTTTGTGAATAAAAAAGTAGCAAATTATTTTAATTTTTGTTAATATCAAGATTTCATAATTAGGCCTTTATTCCGCCCATCTCCTCATTTGTAAACACAGTCTTCCTTAGGAAGTAAGAGAGGAAAAGCTTATGTGATATCGCAAATAGTAATCAAAATATTACATCAGTTTTTGCATTGACTGCATTCACTGCAGCATTATTGGTCATCAAGTTCGTAAACTCGTGCTAATGTGATGAAAAGGGGAGAATTCAAGATAATGAGATAACATTCATTTTCCTATTGCATCACAATCTTCCTACTACTACAATAGATGCAATCAATACGAATTTTCATAATGCCGGAGAAAATGAAACTTAATATTGTTTCTTATCAATAAAGTATCACTTTATAATCGTAATACATACAGAGATTCTAAATTTAGATGACATTTTTTATTAAACTTATAAATTCTTTATGTCATCTGCGTAAATAAATTTCTACTGTTCACAGTTTTTATTTTAAGATCGTTTTAAATAATGACCATTTTAAGATATTAATACAGCTCTCTGATTAGTTTATGACTGTATCTTAAGACTGTACTTTTTTAATATATAAGAACCTACTATGAATACTGACCAATGTATTGAGAATGAATTAATTTTTATTTATTCTCAATCAACACACATATATTTATATAAAATATAATGTTAAAATGGATAAAAAGTATATATATTGTAACTCGTAATAATTATATATGTGTAATAATTATATATAACATAAAAGTAGAAAATGAGGGAGCAAATAAGCAATATATGGTCAAAGTGTATGAAGAAAGGAAAAAATAGAAGTAAAACAAGAATTTTGATAAAAAAATCAATTGAATTTGTTAATTGAATTCGGTTCGTATATCAAAGGTGTTAATCAAAGAAATACACAATAGCAGTTATAGCGCTTATTTAAAATTTAAATCAACAGAATTGATCATGAACGAGAGCTCAGCAACTTCGGATGCTTTTTTTTAATACATCTATAATTAATTTTATTTTTAACTTATTTTGGTAAATATTATTTTTAAATATTATTATTTCAATATTTTAATCATATATTTAACAATGATTATGTATACATGCACTTATTAAAGAATTAAGTTTTAATTTGCAATTTTAAATCTATATGTTTTAATGTTTTTTGTTATTATTTGTTTTATCTTAAAATGCTTACGTTGTAATAATGTTAGAAACTTTTATTTTTTTTTCTTTCCTCTTTACTGCTCATACAAAAGTTTTGGAAACGAAGTAGTTTATTTTTGTTTTTTATGAAATATATCTAAGCAAATTCGTAAGTTTTGTAATAATATGTTAATAATTAATCATTTTTACAATAGAATCATTATCTACATTAAAAAGAATTTATTACATCCGAGAGAAAAGTAGTAGAACTCAAGGTCTATATACGCTTACTTTCATATTTCATAAAACCTCGTCCTCAATTTTTTAATGCGATGGATTTGCAATAATAATACATAAAATTTGTCTTGCTTATAATGATTATTTTAATTTGGTATTTCTATTAATAATGTATATGTATATATAGTGTTTACTTTAGAATATTATACTATCATTATAATTTGTTTATATCATATACATATATATATAAAATTATTTATATCGTTAATTTTGCAATGCAACGAAATATATATATATATATATATACAAGGTGTTAGTTAAGTATGTTGCCATACTTAACAGTTTATTTCAAGTAAAAAAGTTTCAAGTAAAAAATATAAACATATATCCTAAAGTTTTCGAAATAACAAAATTTAAACGTGTAATAATTTGTTTATTTGAAAGAAATACAGTTTAAACTAGTCAGAAACAGAAAAAACAGGCTATTCCTTACGAAAGAATCCTTTTCTCGAAGATAGCGGTGAATACTTGCGAATGTTTTATGACATAGTAAATTGCGTTGGGGATATCTTTCTGCATAAATATGCTTTGCCTCATGTTTCGTCAAATATTTGCGAACATTCACCTGTATTTCAGAAACTAAGCCGTTTAAGACACATGTTTATATGGACTTTTTTACTTGAAATAATCGCTCTGTTGAGTATGGCAACATACTTAATTAATATCATGTATATATATATATATATATATATATATATATATATGTGTATATATATATAAAAGATTTTTATTTAAATTCTTCTAGGAGTTATAAATATAAAAATTTATATTTTAACAAATGATACATTTTTATGTTTAAAATATATTATATATGTATATATTACAAAACATAACTAAAAATTTTCTTATAATAATTCATTGCATAATATTTGCAAATCACGTTATACTTTCAAAGTAAGAGAATCCTAATGCAATAGCTATTAATCACTTCTAATCAAATTTTTTCTAATATCTGAATAAAATCATACTGATTCTCAGAAAACCGTTATATGCATTTATGAATGATGAGATGTATTCTGAAGGAAATACATATATATGTTTATATTATACATCAGTTTTTTTACGATTTATATAATGAAATGAAAATAGTAGATTACTGTGAACACTTATGTGAATTATCGTGACATTATCTTATCCGTGAATTATCGTGACATTATCTTATCCGTGAATTATTAATCTTGGTATTATTGAATTAATCTCTGAATCTCAAAATTTGGCGTCAAATTTCTAATTTGAATCTCAAAATTAGGCGTAAAAATGTATATATATAAAAATAAAAGTTAATGTAATAATTTATGCAGTTTTTTATTATATTGATTTAAAAATAAACGACTTCGTAAATTTGAAAATTTAAAAAATGTTAAATTATAAAATTTTATTCGACTAATTTTAAATAAATGTTCAATATGTTCAACTGGAAAATTATTAGAAATTATATGTGTAAACATCATCTCTCTCTCTCTCTCTCTCTCTCTCTCTCTGTTTCCCTCTCCCTTCCTCCCTTTTTCTGTCTCTATCTTTTTTATCTATTTATATATTTTATCTATTTATTTATTTATATTTCATATCTTTCTTATGATGTAAATTTAAGATAATATATATTGTTCTCTTTGCATTAAAAATTATTATGATATTTTATTTTGAGAATTTATGTTTTATATTTAGGTTTATAACTGTTTTTTGTTTCATAAGTTTTATAAATCATGTGCAAAATATCAATTAATTAAAACACGTGATAAATCATTTACATATTTTAAAATTGTTTTAAAAACGAGGTAATTGTGAACACCAACTTTTTTTTAGCAATATCAAAGGTCAGATCTTATTTTGTCATTTTATATATATCGTATTCATAAACTTTTCTGAGATACCTTTGCTATGTCATCGCTTGAAGCTAATCTATCGTTATTAAATATTATATCAAGTCAACTTGTGCGTTGAACGCTGTTCATTGCTTAAACTACAATATTATACCAACAACATGAACATATGCATCAACCAAGTAGTACACTCACTAAGGCAGAGATGAAATCGAAAAATATCAACGACATCAGATATTTCTTTAATGTCTCATTATATTATTATTATAGCAAGAAAATTTGTTTTATTCACTTTAGCTGTATATTATTGACATATAAAATGGATAAAAATTAATTGATCAAATCTATTATTTAATTGAATTAAAAGAATGCCTTAACAATTTTATTATATTTATACATTTCTACATAATATTAGGTACTTAAATATTAAAATTTAATTGATTTAAAAAATTTAATTGAGATATTTATATAATATTATTATTTTAAACTTATATTATTTTGCATAGGTATATAAAAGTAATGAATATTTTGTATTAAATATTGAACAAAAATATTCGTTCATGTGACGTTAGATTACTGTATGCATACTTACAAGTTTTTATGAATGAACTTTTGTTTCTATCTCTCTATTTCTCTAATTGAAGAAAGTATTACGTTTTTCATGTGATAATATTCGCGATATAATGTATTAGGCCTAGAATCTATTTCTATTATCTGTTATAACAATGTACAATACGTTAGATAGATATTTTACATGTTACGTAACCTTGATTGGCTGTTTGATTGTGTCAAGTGGCGAGAACAATAGCCCATATCTATCCATCTATCCAGTCGGAGGCATAACCCCAGGCATTTTACCATCTTAATCTGTCACATCCGCGGTAATCTTGTATGTATAACTCTCCATTGTATGGCGTGCGCTACCACGTGCCGGAAATTTTATATGTGAAGGGTGTTATACATAACTTTAATAGCATATTTTATGTGTGCACGCATAAATATTAGACATTAATTAGAAAATAAAAAAATACAATAGCTTCTGATTATAGCACTCGAAAAGTTTGCCAATTCGTTCGCATGAAATTCGCAAATTTGTTAATTAGAATAAGACGATTCAAAAGTACTTTTCCTGCCATTAACAATTGTACAAGAACTCTATCAGTAAAGTGTTGTTTAAGTTATTCCTTAAAGTTTGGACTAAAAGTTTATTAAGTATCAATGTAGTATTAATATTTATTTTTACAGGAAATTAAATTTATTAAATTTACTAAAAGATAAAAATACTTTTGGACAAGTGATTTCTCAACAGTACGCACTATTAAAAAAGTATCGCTTATTGTAAAAACAGTGTTGATTAAGATAAAAAAAGGATTTATTTTTTTATTGATTGATATAAATTTTTATAAATATTTAAAAGATTTTTTATATGCAGAGTTTACGTAAGAAAGTTTTCGACTAACAGTTAACCCTAATAATCGAGATGGCTGGCCTACAGCTTTGGCACCCAATCCAATTTTCACCGAGAGAATTTAGAATTTAAATATAGATCATTGCAGAATATGTAAGCTGCATTATTGTTGTCGTCATCTTGTAAGAAATAAGCGACAACACAAAAAAAAAACCGGGCACTCCGGAATTCAAACTGAGATATTAGTAGACTTCCGTTCTGCCACCAAACCATACAATCCTTAGATAGTTTTTCTGTTGTTTCTGATAGTTTTTCCTATTTCCTCTAAATTTCTTATAATTTACAGCATTACTATTTTTTTACAAGCTGAGTCAACCTTTTAAGTACGTACTTTTAGGCCATTCCGTTACTTTTTATTTTTAATCGTATAAAAAATTATATGTAAATATTAAGTAAATATATGATTAAATATGAAGCAAAGACATTATGCACAATATAAATTATATAGATTTACAAAACAGCAATTTAATTTTAATGTAAAAATTAATTTATTCGTGATAAGTATATGTAATAAGAAAATGATCAAGATTACAAAATTTAACGTACCTCCCTTATCACTGCAACGATCACAACTATCTCTCATACACAAATTGATAAACTAAAACGGTACGTGTGAGTTGCGGCTGCTACGATCTAATAATTGCGTTGTAAAACTATATTCTTGGGCGGGATCTTACTCTAAATTTATGTGTTTATAAATGTATTTATTACAAATTTTTACAGAGTTTAAATAATATTAATTTTTAAATTGCAAACAAGTTATCGTGATTCTAAAATTCTCCACCTATTTTATAACAATCATCTTTCTTCTATTAATAAATAAAATTAGACTTCAATAACACAAAGAAATAAAAAGCGTCAAATTATCGAAACTTGGTGCCTAATAATATTTCTATCTAAATTTTAAGTACATTTTTTAGTCATATAAACTGCATCAGTTATACTGTCAAATTTAAAATATAATTATATAAAGTTGAAATAATAATTTCACAAATTAAACTAATCGCAATTTAATAATGATAATTAACATTTCAAAGACTTATTGCGAAAATTATACATATATATAAGTTTTGATCAATGTTCCCCTTTACATAGCCAATCCCAAAACCTCTCCAAGACACGAGTGATCTTGATCTTGATTTCTTTGAAGAAAGTCATTGATTTTTTCCGTCACTCGGTATTCATTAAAAAGTTATTAATGAAAACATTTTTATGAATAGGACACTTTTTCAATACATTCCAACATGAAGAATGTATAACATTTTATTCATTATTTAACGATACATCGTTTAATGGATATAAAGAAGACATTAATTTAAAAAATTGCGGTATTCTATCATTAAAATTATATCGTTTTTTAAACATAAATTCTGCTAAATAATGTTCATGGTTCGAATAGTGTTCTTCTCGTATCAAATCGTGGTAAAGCAGAACGCATATCACGCCGTAATCGCTCAATTTTTGTGGTGTACACTAGATTCAGGGTTAACAAAATGAAAATTAGAGTGATTAATGGTCTAATGCACATAATCAAGTTCTTTTACATATCCTTTTCACGAATCAAAATGTAAATTATACTGCCTAGTGCAATACATTCCTGAATTATTTTTGTTAATGTTTGTGCAGTACGATCTTTCACAGGAACAATAAAAAAAAATTTCTCGCACGGAATGCAAAAGATCCGGATTTTGAGGCAATATTTTTCGCAATAAATTTATTACAATTTTTTAAGATTAAATTTGAGAAATTTGAAGGATTATTAATATTTCAGATTGATTGCGTTGAAAGTCCGATAATCATATCGGCACGCAATTATCATTTCTGAAATTAATTCATTTATATGAATATATATAATAATTCAACATCTTAACATTCAGACCGTAGTGGCACTATTTAAAGTAAAAAGAAGTATTATGAAAAAAAGATGTATTATTACGTTCGATAACACC
>Ga0157364_1009230_pt1 | contig 10224 bp, 9 predicted proteins | sample AttsexASBM2_FD_111476 | JGI IMG/M metagenome (GOLD analysis project Ga0157364, IMG submission 111476) | Fungus gardens microbial communities from leaf cutter ant in Ribeirão Preto, State of São Paulo, Brazil - Atta sexdens ASBM2 | ecosystem: Host-associated > Fungi > Mycelium > Unclassified ... | reverse complement strand
GCAAACTGAAAAGGAGCTTGCAGAACAGCTTGGCGTTACGCAGCAAGCCATTTCCATACGATTACATACGAATAAAGATTGAATTTTACAAAAAAAGCTCAGAACTTTTTTGTACACCTAATAAACGAGTTCAATTTTCTATCGCCGTTAAACGCCTTGTTATCGACAAAGCCGATTATTAATCGTTTTGACAGCTGTCCGAGTATTGCATTATCGATTCTCCCAGAACTCCAGCATGTATGTTTTAATTTCGATTCTCGTAAAGAGATATTTGGCAGTAGTTTTACTCAGCATTCTAGCGTGTGCGAATAACACACATGCGCTTATTTTCGATCTTCGAGTAAACTGACATCAAGAATACGTATCTTTGATATCATTTTACTTTCCATAAGGCAAAATGAATCTTTTGAGTATGAGCATATGGCAATGGTTGACACATCCGTAGAGATTATTCACATCGTAGTATATCAAATACGACAACGGTTTCGATGGGTCGTACGAAAGCATGTACTTGTTATTAGCCTGCGTGTGTCTGTTTGAACATTGGCTGAGGCCCCCGCGTATATTTGCGCTCGATGAACATAATCATATCAATGTCTGTGACTCACTTTACGCATGTATATTTTAACATCGCGTCCCACGTGAAATCAGATAATGTGTAATAATGCGCGAGATCGAGACTGTAACTCGCAACACAACTATTGCAGAAATTTTCGAAAATGTCGGCCAATAATGTAGACAATAAGACATTGATTTTTAAGTACAAATCACTCGCCGAGTATTCGGATGGAGAATCGCTTCCAGATGTTCGCGGCGTGAGCGTAATCGCTCTCGGATACTGTATCGCCCGTTAATTGTAAAATGATTCGCGCGGTGGTAAATGCATGACCTGCAATTTTTCGACACAGTCAACGTATTTGGAAAGACACCTTTTCATGTGAGTAATTCAAATTCTTCATCTGATAATGTTGGAAATTTGAAACGTATGATTTTTAATTTATCTTTGTCGAGATACGACGCCAATTTATCGAGGCTTGCATTTGAAAATTTAAAAGAATCGATAAATCGTAATTTTATGCATTTTCGCGAATCTGCTCTCTCGGCAGTATTTTATACATATTTATGAACGAAATATATTTTTTGTTGGTTATCGGTAACACATCTTCATATTCTTCCTCCGTACGCGATAGCAATTTCTTTAATTACAAAGTGTGCGTCATAGTTCGATAAATTGTGAAAAATAATCGGAATATAAAACGAATTTTTATAATTAAGATTGCAATTTGCATGCGCTGGACCACAGTACTGCCCGGTGAAATGGCAATGATCGCGGACCCGTGTGTCGTCCGAACGCGAATGATTTCTCGCAAATGTGATAACGCGTCGCGTTACGGTACGCCTCCCATTGTTCTTGCGATAGCGTTTCCATGGGCACGTTAGTGGATACGATTTTATTTTTCATTCGATGCGCCAAATTGTTGAATTGTCGCGAATCACGTTATACATTCTTCATTGCGACGGAACCGATATGACGATAACGCGTCATATGAACATCGCATGTAATATCCTATACTAAATATCTCGTGCCGTTGATGCGTATATGACGATGCATCTTCCCTAACGGGTTCCATCTTCCATAGAACGCACTCCAAGTCAGATGAATAGGACGCGCTCCTTATTGCAGTTCCCAAATTCGCCACTTGTCGTCCACATTTGACAGTCGGATAACGAAGTCGTTGACCTTCTGGCAGTCCATTACGTGCGACTGCAATTTTTCGTTCGTACTAAAGTAATGAAGGTATCTGTAAATAATAGAGAAATCATTTTTTGCTATTTCTTTTTATTGTTTTTTTTTTATAGGCTTTTCTTATTATACTTACCAATCGCAGAAAAATTTTGTTCTTGTTCCTAATAATTTTTTATTCTCACGAGACAGATTTTTCATCCACACAAAATGTCTGGCACTGTCATCATGTGGATCTTACACGTACAGCACATTGATGTGTTTCTCCTTCTTGTCACTGGTGAGCCGCAGAGGAAGGACCTGTTTATTCTCGATGCCGTACATGTTGATCGACACCGCATTCAAACGTTCGAATTTAGAAATGTCTTTTAAAGTCATTGGAAACTCAATGTTTGTGAGATTCAATACTATCATGTAATATGGATACGATGATTCCCAATCCGTATTTTTTTGAGCCGGGTACAGAGCGGCAACCATCGATTACGCATTGTCCGTCGTACGCACACTGATCATCATTCGTTTCGTCGCTATTTCCTGCGGCACTTTGATATGGCATCCAGCGCGCATGGGATTTAATTTATTCACGTTGATCAAATTCAATATACGTGACAATGCCAATCCACTGTCGCGTTCCTGGAACTCTTCGAGCGATGCTAGGATAGGCTCGATGACGTACCATTCACGCAAATCGGTGTATTGATATATCTCGTGTTTTTATAATTATGCTCTTATTAGCATGTTTATCCTTCGTCGCGAACTCACCATTGAACACAGTGTTCACTTTTACACTACCGTGTCTTTCTACAGCGTCTCGCACACGCTCGAGCACTATTTCTTTCGCATTTTCCAAAAATCATCGCGGCTCGATATAATCCACATTGACCACAGCGCCTGTCAATACATGGCTTTCGTCAAATGCGGCTTCGATCTCTTTCCATACGAGAGATCTTTCGTTGCTACTCACGTACCCGCCACTAACGAAACGTCGCAATTTTGCACCCGCGAGTCGCGCAATCCTCGCCATCATGGATTGTCTATGTCCATATGTGATGAGAAGCAGACGCTTAGTACGACAAAGTTCTTCGAGCCACTCAATGCATTCGCATAGTTGCAACCACTCAAAATACTCTACTAGAGTAGTAACCTGGTCACATTGCTTCAGCAATTCGCATCCCTCGCTGATTTTCCATGTATTTTTTTTACAGTCTTTAGATCACGTCATACTCTTCCATGGAGTATTTGCACGTGACTCGTTCACACACATTACAGCACCGTGACATATCTAGAATGTCATAACATTCAAACACCTTTTCATTATGTTTGCGAAAGTACTGTTTCACACTCAAAGAATTGATCGTCGCATCTATCAAAAAACAGTATAGCGCGAAACTCCATACATATATTGTCAATAATCAGCAGTTTGACATACTTTTCATTATCCGCGGGAATCTTAATGTACATGCATCAACCTTGGTTCTTATCTGCGATTTTCTTCGCTCAATAATAATTATCCTTTATTACATTGATATTTTTATTTCAGTATCTCTTTTCATACTCATCGTCCTCGTAACATTTGTCTCGTAACCGTGAATACACTTTCTGTCGCGCGAGTAAAAACCAGTCAGAAACGGGCTCTAATAACTATTTCATGTTTCTTACTACGTATACCTAATTCTCGATCGCGTAAGAAATGTACTAGCGATATTCGCACTTACGTCTCTTTTTTGCGGATTACTGAAAACATACAGCACATCATCTATATTACAATCTTCTCACATATTTTCGAACGTCTGACTCACAATACTGTTTACAATAATTTTTTTCAATGTGTGCAGTGTGAGCACTTGTTGCACGGAAATATAATACATACGCTGTAATTCGTGCAAGACTAACCGTTTAGCGATTAATATATTCGATATCATGCTTCCTTACATTCCCACATCAGTGTCAGCCAAACGGATCACGCATGCCGCACATATAATTAAAGCACCACCTGTTGTATAGTAGTATGGATCATGCAATGTTTAGTACGGCCATTCAATGCACAGATTTCTGGAGACGGCACAAATTTTTCTGTGTGATCCGTATCGTGTTCGCTCAAATCACTAACATAACCAGTATCGTCGGATAATACTTCTTTATCGAAATCTTGATCCATTATTTCCTCAAAATCTACTTCCATTTCTTCGAACACTTCGAGCACTTCGTCTCTAATATTTGCGAACTGTTCCGGATCCACGTTTCTAAAACTCGACTACGTTGGCTATGTTCGCAACGTTTGCACGATGATTAGCCATACTTTTTCCATTATTCTTATTGTCAACAACCGAAGCGACCGATTCGTTCGTTTTCCATCAACTATGGAACTGAGCATTTATAACACATTATATATTTTATTTGTTATTTCGACTTCTTTGTCTCTTTGTCCGTTCCTATTGGGTCATACTTTCTTTAAAAGTAGATAAGACAGCATCACGAGCGATTCTGATTTATATTTTTCACATTTCATTGATATGTTTATATAAATAGCATCAACTTCTCTTAACGCATGGCGACATATCACTGATCTGACAGTATATAAACAGTGTGTATATAACTGTGTGTGTATATAGCTTTTTTTTTCATTCAATTGTAAATTGAATTCGATTATGAGCGATAAGATACGGATCGAATAAAAGAATATGTACGTCGAAAATCGATCGAACGCAAGGGGTACTATTCTTTGTCACCAGGTCCGCCAGTTCACGAGGGAAAAAGCGAGAAATTGGGAATGTCTTGATGAAAAAGCAGATCAAAAGCATCAAAATGAACATGCTCATCAACGTCTGTGTGTCCAGATCCATTTTTGGAATGCCAACGTTTCGTGAATCTTGCACTTCATCAGGACGAGGAGCAATCTGATAGTATTACGATTGGCATTCCAAGAATGAATCTGGACATGGAGGAAACCCGCGAAATGCATAATCTTTATACAGAAAGCTTTATTTAGAAATCCGTGGAAATTTCAAGAATATTATCAATGTACAATATAATTATACAATATAATTATACAAGATACAATATAATTATATGAAATAAAGTTAAAAACTAATGTCACGAATTTACCGTTGTATCTGTAGAAAATTTATTATTTATTGCAATGAGACAGAACTATATTTTGTAGCAATTTAATTTTTAATTCTATTATAATAAATGATTGTTGTTATTAAACAATGATTTGGTATTAGCAGTGGATATAAACCGTGCAAGAACGTTTGAAAAAACAATGTATTTATTTTTTAACAGTTTAGGGGTTGACCAACAATGATGATTTCTTATATCTTTAAAAAGAATTCATAACGTTTTCATACTGAATTCTTCGAGATAACTTAGATTTTGGTAGCAAACGTTTGCATGGAAACATTGAAACATATTATTCGTTTTAGCATTTTATACTTACTCATACATTTAGAATTATATTTTTTTTTTATTACGATTTGAAGATGCATCATATCTGTAATATATTTAATGTGAAATTTATTAATGTTAAATAAAATATAAACGTAACAAATTCGGATTAAGTGAAAGAAACTCAGAACGCGTTGAGAGATATCATGATATAACTGTTTTTGCATTCAATAATAAAAAATTACATTATAGCTTACGTATTTATAAAGCATTAATTTAAAGAATTTTAATGTAACAATATTGTAAGTCTTCAATTTTGGTTCCATTCAGTAAGCGTGACAATATTCAACAACAAAGGGATATGTGTGTCATCTCTGAAATCGATTTAAAATCTCTTTGAAATATTGTTAAACACAATGATATAAGGAAAACGCATTTTCTTAATGCACGTCTAATTTAATTGTTTGTACAAGGATTATCATTGAAAGGAAATTTCGTGAAGGAAGTGACGGTGTTGAGAAATGAAACCTCTTTCTCATTACATTTTTTACATGTTTCGTGCTATGGAAATTCTTGAAAAGGACTGCACTTTCTGAGTGCTTGTCACATGGATTACAATGAGAAGACAGGATGATTCCGTACAGCATGGTGAAACGCCTAATTATAATGATTGTAAGTGGTGTGGAAGAAAATGATGACAATAAGGCTCTCATATACGTTAAAGGATTTAGAAAATGCGAATGGCTAGCTGATATACTTAGTAGCGACGATCATTGAGATCCTGATTACGAAGATAGAGATTCTTTACGTAATCTAATTTTACTAATACAATATGTGGAAAACATGTTAAGAATTGTGCGTTATTGAATGTGTTTAAAATATACAATTGGTGGTCACAATACCAGAAAGAAAAGTATCAATGTTTAAAAAAAATGTATAAGATTGCTTTTTAAATATGTTTTGATTTCTTTTCCTGAAATTCATTTTGAAAAGAGAATAGGAACAGACAGACTTTACTGTCGTTGGCGCCGATTCTTTCGATAAAAACGATTCGATATCGTTAGAGTGCCTTCTTATGATGTGTGTCAATTTATCCTTCGATCACATCGCAACTTTTTTCAAAGTATAATGTATATAAAAAAAAGTCTCCATTTTGTGTAAAAAAAAATGTGGAAGAGAACAGTTTAAAAGAAGAACTCCGGACAACGTTATCGCATCAGTCGTTCAGAGAGTCTCAAAAGAATTCAGACAGCAATTGCTAATTATAATTATAAGTTCTCCGAGAAAATAAAATATCTCAAACTATAGATCATTACGTTCCAATTAAACAGGATGCAAGAGACGTGCAAGAGAGTAAGTTTATTTAGTTTTCTAAAATATTTGCTTATACATATTATGCAATAAATAATAAGAATATTTTAAAATTATCAAGAAAGCATTCTTTATAACGATATAATCGTTACTCAAAAAAAGAAGAATAAAAACTGCGTTCTCTCTTAGCACAGAATGATATTTTTCTGCATTTTTTTACACTACCATTCATGGAAGTTCGAACATAATTCACATAAATTTCATCGAATGATCATATAACAAATTAAGACATAAAATAATAATTGTATTATTTTTGAAATATATTCTAGATCACTTATACACATACTTGCAATTGCAAAAGTTTTATAAATTATTTCTAATTTTATATGCCAAAATTGAATTAAAAATATTTTATAAAGCTTTTGCTAGTCTATCCTCCATTTATGTGGATAGGCTGGCAATACACTATAGCGTGAGCCCATATCTCGAATTTTTGTAATTTATTAATTATAGTATCAATGTTGTATGAAATAATTCTTACAGGATTTTTTTTCGTTTCTTTTTTTGTTATTCATTTTTTTTGTTATTCATTTTGTTATTATTTTTTTCTATATTCTTATAAAAAATAAATTAAACATCGAGCGATATATTGGGAGTACAAATAAGTTTCCGCCGTTTGCAAAAGACGGCGCCACTAATAAACTATAGTTAAAATTGTTTGATGTAAAACGACATATCATAAGATTGGACATCCGGCCACCACTATAACCTTGAAATATTAGCGATTTTGTATCAGCATCATATATTTTTTTTTGTACAAAGATGTCGAGTTTTGAGCCAAATAAGCGTCATTTGCGGGAACTTTTGATTTACTTCTTTAATTTGAAGAAATCTGCAGCTGAAGCTCATAGATTGCTTGTAGAATAATGATGCTGCCTTAAGTGAGAGAAGTTGTCGTGAGTGGTTTCAAAAGTTTAAGAATTTGAACGTCGAAGACAAAGAACGTAGCGGAAGACCGAAAGTGTACGAAGACGCGGAATTGGAAGCATTATTGGATGAAGATTCGTGCCAAACGCAAAAAGAACTTGTACTTACATTAGGAGTAACTCAACATACAATTTCATATCGTTTGAAATCATTGGGAATGATTCAAAAGCAAGGGAATTGGGTTCCATATGAACTGAAGCCGAGAAACGTTGAACGCCGATTTTTCACATGTGAAATGCTGCTTGCTAGGCATAAACGAAAGAATTTTTTGCATCGTATAGTCACTGATGATGAAAAATGGATCCACGATAACACAAAAAAGAGGAAATCATGGGGATCATCTGGCCATGCAATATCGACAGCCAAGCCGAATATTCATGGAAAAAAACTCATGTTGTATATTTGATGGGATCAGCTTGGTGTCGTGTATTATGAGTTGCCTAAACCGAACGAGACCATTGCTGGGGGCTCTCTACCGAACACAATTGATGAGATTGAGTCGAGCATTCAAGAAAAAACGCGCCCACTACTACTCCAGGCATGACAAAATTATTCTCCTGCATGATAATGCTCGACCACATGTTGCGGCGCCGGTCAAAACCTACTTAGAAACACTCAAATGGGAAGTTCTACCTCACCCGCCGTATTCTCCAGACATTGCTCCTTCCGACTACCATTTGTTCCGATCGATGACGCATGGCCTGTCTGAGCAGCACTTCACGTCATATGATACCAAAAATTGTATTGATGATTGGATAGCCTCAAAAGATGAAGCATTCTTCCGACGCGGTATCCACATGCTATCGGAAAGATAGGAAAAAGTAGTGGCTAGCGATGGATTACTTTGAATAAAACATTATGGTATGTACCGTTCTTTCACAATAAATGCTTAATTTTTGATAAAAAACGGCGGAAACTTATTTGTGCTCCCAATACTATTCTTTTTATTATCATATACTCGATTAAAAATATCATTAATTCTTTTTGTACAATACATAATTTCATTCTTATTTTTACTGACTATAACGTATTAGTCCAGGATGCTAAGTGTAGGAATTTCTTGAGCAGAAATTTTGATCAGGCTCTGAAATGGATCTGATAAGAGTGTTTTGACATCTAATCAAACCCTAGTAAAAAGTCCTGACTGTAAATGTAACATCGAAAATTAAGATTATCTAATTAGGATTTTCCTTATCAGGCCCTTTGTTGAGTCTAAAAAGTTTGAATCCTGAAAAAAGTTAATAAATCCAGTTTTATTATTAAAATAAGTATTATTATTGATTAATCTTATTCTAGAATACACACGACAAAATTATAATTAAAAAAAACATTTTCCTCTGAACGTGGGAATTAATTTTATGGAAATTATATTTTAAAACGGTCGCCCATTCGAAAGCTGCACCATCTATTACTTGACCTCTACAATCATATACAAATCGTTACTTCAATGATCCACGAACACTAAATGTTAATGAACGTATAGTTATGACATATCAATACAGCCTTGAAAAAATTTGTACAGTTTAACTTAACAGTTAGTCTAGTCAGTTAAAACTATACTCACTATTGAACTCTGATGAAACTTTTTCTCAGAATTTTTCATATAATTTTGCAGAATTTCTATATAATTTTATAACTTTTCCACATTTTTTATACGAATTATAACAGTTTTCAGTAAATCTACATCTTTTCTCAGAATTTTTCATATATGTTAATTATGAGATATAAGATTTTTAAGATTTTTTTGTAAGTATAATTTCTGATGAAATATTGTAAAATCTAAAAATTAAACCCGTATAACAAATCAAACTAATCAGATTATAAGATTTCTTATAAATCAACGAACTGAAAAGGATACGTGCAGTAGAAATCAAGCGCAGAAGACAAAATATAATAATGTATCTATGAAATGTGAAACTTCTTTATTCACTAACGCTATTTACATGTTTCGGCTCACATTTGATTTCTCCACAGAGACAACTCAAACTAACATAAATATATAAAAATTATCCTGTCATGGTGAGCTCCTCTCGAGAAATTAAATGTTAGAATTAAATCCAAAAAGAGTGAAAGAAAAAGAAAAAAAAATAAATGAAAATAAATAAATAAATGAAATAAAGGAAATGGTGGAAATATCGGAATAGAGAATATGAAAAATTTTTCATATTCTCTATTCCGATATTTCCTTATTTTCATTTATTTTTTTTATTTTTATTTAATTAATTTATCAAAAAGACTTTAAGACTATAATTAATTATCCCGAAAATAAGGACATTCACTCTGATCACAAATCACAAACTATATCGCAAACATTAGGTCAACCAGTGTTTTTCGTATGTAATAATGAGCCTTTCTGGCATGACTTTTGATTACTTACCAACTTTTATTTCATGGAATTGATTAGCGTTTTAATTTTATAGCGTTACATCTTTCCATTTGTAATCTTGAATAATACTAGCTCAAACTAAAAATGACTCACTGTGCCTGACACTGACTAGCCAAAATATCAAGACTCGATTTTTTAATAATTCATAATAATGTTTGCGATACAGTTTGAGATTTGTGATCAGGATGAGAATATAATAATAAGAGGGTTCTGGACTACTATATGTTCGTGCGTATACATATATGCGGTGTGTGTGCGTGCGTGCGCGCGCGTGTGTGTGTGTGTGTGTGTGTTTGTGTGTGGTTTGTGTGTGTGTGTGTATGTTTGTGTGTGTGTGTTTTTCTGCTAGATTCTTTCATTTCATATAAAAATGCGTCTGCTGAACATAATCTTGATTATTGGAGTTAAG
>Ga0157364_1009229_pt1 | contig 10224 bp, 3 predicted proteins | sample AttsexASBM2_FD_111476 | JGI IMG/M metagenome (GOLD analysis project Ga0157364, IMG submission 111476) | Fungus gardens microbial communities from leaf cutter ant in Ribeirão Preto, State of São Paulo, Brazil - Atta sexdens ASBM2 | ecosystem: Host-associated > Fungi > Mycelium > Unclassified ... | reverse complement strand
TTACGGAAATTAAAAAAAATATCATTTCTTTATACTTTAATCTAATACCTTAATTAAAGGATTACCTATTTTGCGCCTTGTTTCGTGGACTCGTTGAGTCATTTAAGATAATTAATCTCATTCGATTAAGAATGATACATACAGATATTTTAACACGTATTATAAAATATATACAATGAGAGCAAAAAGTATTTAAAAGGAAATTTTATATAAAAGTCTTATTTGTAGAAAATAAACATTAATTAACAATTTTATACAACAAATATGTTCTGTTCTAACATAAGCAAATGAGCTTTGTATTTTTTATTTTAGAAGCTAAATTTCTTGACTATACGAATACTTTTTGAGCATCCAAACAATACAATTTTTAATTTTCTCGCTTATTTTTAGATTTCTATAATTAATACACATCTTTTTGGTATATATAATTTTAAGAAACATACAGTCTATTTTATTCTTTATGAATAAATTGTTAATTACTCAGCAAGAAATGATCGTCAATTAAACGTCGATGTCAAATTGTTGTTGAAATCATTGTATTGATGTCAATTCAACATTAATTACTCCTTTCTCGGTAGATATTTAAAAATAAAGTTTTTTAAAAAATATTTTCTACTCTACGAATACTTTTTACATTCACTGTATATGTATATTAACCCTTGATATATAATTTTCAATTCTTTAATACACGATAGATTGTTAGTGTCTAATGAAATTAATTTTCATCACTTTTAAGTATATATGTTTAAAAAAATTATTAAGTGATTCTTATATATTCTTATATATTTTAGAGACTCTATATAATAGAGTCTGGCCAATAGAGATGACAAATTTTTGATTGACCGGTCGTTTTTATCAACTTCAGTAAATTAAAATAAATAAGATAATAAAATTAGAATGACATAGCATATACATATAGTCGAACTCTGATATGGGTCTCTAAATTTAACATATTTTTTAAAAGTATTTGTAAAGTTGTGTGTATTTAAAAAAAGAAAAGAATGGAGATTATTATTTAATCAGGTATTTCTAATAGTATTTCCAAGAAAAGAAATCAGAACACGAATAACTCAATCGTACGTACTAAGGATTAAAATATTCATATGTATATATATATGTGCGCGCGCGCGCGCGCGCGTGTGTGTGTGTGTGTGTGTGTGTGTGTGTGTGTGTGTGTGTACGTATTGAATTAGAATTTTAGTAACGCATTTATATTTCTAGGAAGTTCTTAACCCTTTAGTGTTATTCCTAAATGTAGCATACCTGAGCTTTCTTTTACTTTGTTATGTTATACATCTTTTTAATTAATAAAAATAAATATATTTACTTGTTGTCATTATATTCCTTGGTATTGTTATGTTTTTATAGATAATAGCGTTTTAATTGAAAAAAAATTGTTATGTCATTATGTGTTCATTTTTATGCGACATTTTTCACAATGCTCAGATACGCGACAAAATAGAACGGCTTCGAAAGGATAATCTTCTTAATTAAACGACGCAAATGAGTCCATAAACAAAATATGTATATTTTGTCATTATTGCCATAGTCACTTTTAAGTGTATAAATCATAATAAATGTGATTTATTTATAAAATACACACCAAAATTGAAATTAAAATTATAATATAAAAATATTAATAATACTTGTTGAAAAATATGTGATAAGACTTAACGGTGTTATTTAAAAAATTTTTTTACGTCTTTATCGTAGTTTTTAAGAATATATAATTTTAATTTAGATACATAACTTTGTATAAATTGCAAAAGGCGCATCAAATATGACGTCAAACAGAAATATAATTGAAACAATCGCGCGGCAATCTTCATGATCGATCCGTCGCACGACCATCGCAATTATAAGCCTCGGTTTTCGACACGGAATTTCGCTGCAATTCGCCGTTTATCTAGCCGGCCAAGCGAGATGCCATAGATTACCGCGGTCGTTTCACCGCGAGCCAGGAGAGCCGCGTTACCGGGACGATCCAAATATATATCCGAATGTTTCTCATGAATCACTGATAACATCGTGTAGGGCTGAGCACTTTTTCGTTCGTGGCCCGCTCCGGAGCATAGGGTCTCATTTGAACACTGGGAGCTCCGTAGTTGATAGGTGTCGCATGATTGAAAGGTTTGCCTCGATCGGCTATCGATCGATGATTCCATTTTGGGCCGCCCTCCAAGAACTTCACGAACGCTGGACTTTCTTAAACGAACAAGAAGATCTTGTTTGAGATACATCTCGAAGAGTCGGTCTCAGTGTTCTATCGCTCCGTTTCTTTTTCGAGCTCCTCGAAGATATTGAGATATTTAGATACTCGAGACGCGGTCAACGTCTGGAACTCGGGATCGAGAACTGAACCGAGAGGTTCGAGAAATGACCAGTTGTAAAATAGAATTTGGAGAATTGAAAATGATTTAGATACGTTTAATTGATAGAATAATTCTTAATTATAAAATAAAATTAGTAGTACAGTGAGTTATGCACGAAAGGAACAGTTTTATTAAAGTTTTGTCAAAATTTTGTCAAAAAACTCTAGCTCGATGTAGATCTAATAATTTTATTAAAATATTTTATTAAAATACTTTATTGAACTAATTTTATTAAAATAATTTTATTAAACTACTAAAATAATTTTAAATCATATCTAATTTAGGATTATGATTAAATTATCAAAATAATTTCAAAGATACAATTTATTATTAATTTATTATTATTAGTTATTATTATTATTAGTTTTCATAAGACGCTACAGATAATAATGTTATATTATACGTTTTTTAAGGAGAAGTAACGTTTGCTAGAAAAATATTAGATTGCCTAGATAAAAGTTTAAAAAAAGTATCCGTTCGTCGTTAATCGAGGGTGACTATAAGATATAAAAAAAAATTTCTATGAAGAAATGCAACGGTAAAAACAAATACATTGTATTGATACAGAAGACAATGCGACAGGAGATGAATAATAACTGATGTATACACATCAGTAGGAGGGCGAGACGAAGGCGAGAAGAATAAATCTGTCGTGAATGCATCTCTTGCACAACGTGACTTCAGTTAGCCTATTCGCTACTATCGGAGATTAATCCGCCTATTAGGGGTAACTTTGCAGCGTCGAGAGATGACGCTTGCCTTTCGAGGGGTGGGCGGTCTGTATTCAGCGTCCTCGTGCCGTCGTCATAGAGCATCGATACATCAAGCTTTGCATGCCTGATATGGGAACCCGTGTGCCGTCGCGTCCAAACGCGGGGGCGAACTTGCCGTTTAAATCGCGGAATTACGCTAGAAAGCATCGACAGAGATTCATGGGAAACTTTGAACGCCGGCATACATTATGCAGGCCTACAGTTTAAGACTATATTACGCATATATTCCTAATATATCTAAGAATGTATTAAAACTCATGTAGATACACATGAGAGAAATTTAATAAGTAAAATTATACATAGAAATTGTACATTAAAATTAAACATCAAAAGAACGATTTTGGTAAAATATTTAAAAGTTTAGTTTGGTATAAATCTGAAAATAATTTTTGGATCATCAAAATAATTATGTAAAACGTTAATTGTTGATGACAATGCTGCAAAAACATTTTAGCTTTTAATATTCTAGCAACCAATTTGAAGTCTTACATAATCATTTTCAAACTATTTTAAAAATACTTAGCAAAATTTTTTATATATTTCAGCATAACCGTTTTTCTATTATATAATAATTAAATTAGATATAGTAATTAAGAAAATAAAAGTGGTACAAATTCAGATACGAAAAAGAGAAAAAAATAATTAAAAAAATAAATAAAACTATTCACGTTATTAGAAATAATATCTAATATCAAAAAATTAAAATTTTGAGAAATTTTGCTCAAGGATTCCAATTATTTTTTCTTTTTTTTTCATACATTTTTTAGTGTTAATTTAATTTATTAATTAAATCATATTTTATGTGATTTGTGTGTACAAATGATTATAAATGCCCGAGTATGTATTTATTAGTGGCGAAAGGTTTTCAAACAAATGTGATTTTCGGTAGCTGCAAAAGCAGCGGGAACAAATCGCCACTGATCCTAAAGAAACAAACGCTGTATCCTAAGTAAATACTCGAGAATGTTGATTCCGTCCGGGATGAATCGATTGCACGTTAACGTTGGTGACTTGACTCAATTCATCTGGTGAGTCCAGAGCCGGTTACTAAAAGGAAAGTAGGTGGGGATTGTGACAAACCCTGACTTTTATGCACATCGCTGTCAGAAGGGTGCGACCGGCACGTGTCAATCTCTGTGGGATAATTTGGGGAGAAGGGCGCTAAAATCAAACTTATCATAAAGCGTTGACATAGTAGAACTTGAAGAACCGCTTTTGTTATTACTTTGAGATTAAGGAAGTTTCGAAATCGCATAAATAAAATAATACATATTTTATAATAACGTATAAAATAATTGATCGTTTAGTATTTTATTTAATACTTTAGATAAAAAATTTATACTCTGAGTGAAAAATATTTGATGTTTATAACTAGTCATAGTAAATTAATTACAATTAGGAACTTCATTTTTTTATAGTAAAAACATAAGTTGTTAATTATAATATTAATAATAATAGTTATGTATTGTATTTATAGTTTTGTATTTGAAAAAAGTATATAGTCGATACTAAAAATGTCTATAATTTTCAATGTCACCTATATATTTTTTATAAAAATTATTATAAAAATAATTATTATTACACCGAGAAACAAATGCTATTGATTCAATTAAAATCTATATTACGGTCTGTCACTAACATAAGTAATTAATTCATGTATATTTTTATTGACATAAAGGCATTGATTATTGAAATAATAATTTATGTCAATAAAAATATACATGAATTAATCACTTATGTTAGTGACAATTCGCAATATTGACTTTAATTGAGTCAACAGCATTTTTTTCTCAGTATACTAACAATTAAGTACAAAAATAAAGTTTCTAATAATTATTTTATTATGCAATTATATAGTTATAAATATCAGACACTTAATCTCAGTGCACTAGAAACTTTGTTATCACTCTTCTAACAATCTATTAAACATTCCTTTCCTGTATTATTTTGACGAAGTTGAATTATAACATCGGCATACAATTTATGGAGGAGCACCTCTTTCTGCTCGGAAGAAAATCAGATGGTCGGTAACCGGCGAAGGAAGGTAGTCGTGCGAGTGCAGACCGAGGCGTCGCATCAGGTGAGGGTGGAAGGCGCCATCGGGCAGATACATCTCGTAGGTGCAATGTTTAACAATGCGGCTGCAACACACACGCAAGCGAGCGCGTGCGTTCATCTAGTGCGTTCAACCTAGCACCTCAGTCGCCTGCATACGGAGACCAACGATTTATGTACGGAGAAGTCCGCCTACCTCTAGTATCTTCATCTTGGCCGAAGGACGTGCCGTGTCTGGAAGAGGGAGATGAAGGAAGGACTGGAAGGAGAAGAACGTGGCAGCGAAAAAGAAGTGGAAGTGATCGTCCTCTATACTGAAAAAAAAAGTAAAATCAAATGTATTTTGTTCAACAGTTTTTGGTGCAATATTTAATAAATATTATCAAATATATAATAGTAACTATTTAAACAACTATTTAATTAGAAATAAAAAACAGATAATATTTAGAAGATAATAACATATAAGGTAATAATTAGAAAGAAATAACATTTAGAAAAATAAAATTATAGTTTAGTAAGTTTAATTTTATATTTTGATTATATAAATATAAATAAATATATATAATTAATATTTGATTGAAATTACTTCACTAAAGTTTTAATAACTATATGTATATCATTTGGACTTGATTGTTATTATCAAATTGTTTTCTTTTTGTGTTTCAGTAAAACGATGAAGACGGCAGAAATTCTCCGTTTTTGCATTGTTGTACCATGCGATCTTTAATTAATAAGCCGACAACCCGTTCAGCCTCCGGGAACATATGTGTTGGATATGGATATGTGTTGATAGGCGTTGCTCCATCGGTAGAAAAGATTAATTTCCGCAGAGGAGGATTTTAATGTGACGAGGTGACTCGCGTTTCACACGTGCGAAGCCTCTGCTATCAAAAAGTTCATCGGACATGCGCTAGCGGGGGTGAAATAAAATCGCGGGTACCAAATAAATCTGCCTCTCTCGTATATTATTAATGCTGACGTTTATTAATACGTCGAATGCTGTATAGCTGAATAAGCCGAGTATGTGTCAAGCGTAGGTACTTGTAACATTATAATATCATAACCCGATGCCTCTCGCTGAGGCCGTCAAGTCTGCCTACGCGATTAGTTTACCTCGTAATTTTAAATATTCTCTCATGCGAAAGATATATAATAAATATAAAAAGGGGAAAAAAAGAATCTTGCTGGTGATGCTGTTTCCATACCCGGTGGTTATATATCGCGATAAATGCGCTTGCTCTATCGACGACGAGTCGTCCTGACCTCTTCGCGAGAGCGATAGCAAACGATCGAGAGGAGCGATTCTCCAGGCGTGACTTAGTGCATGCACGGCTCCATACGTTATAAATCAGCAAGCAAACCATCCCCGACTAAATCGACTTTGCGTAACCAAAACTACGAAGGGTGACTGCCGCCGGGTAAGAAGGGGCGGGTCGAGGGCGAGGGGGTTCGCGGTGGTTACCGGTGTGAAATGTTCCCATGGGGGGGTCCTGCGGCCGATGGAGAAACGGGACCAACCAACCGACCCCAGTATACGAAATCCTCCTCTCTGACATGGGATCCCAAACAGGACAATATGTTACTCGTCTTTCGTTACGCGAGCCATCAGACATCCGATTATACTTATTATCCTGTATTATCCTGTATTGATCGCTGGTCGGTTTGCGGAGTCGCGAGGCTCTCACGCCGACGCGAAGGACAATCCCGATGATTCGAGGAATCAAAATTATAATGCACAAAATAGTTAGTGTTAGGCCTAGTGTTAGCCTTTTCATTTTCTGATTATGCTTTAGACTTAACCTTACGTAATTTGATCATAATGCAAAAATTGTGTCTTTCTAGCTTAATCACGAATTACTCACTAAATTGATGGTTTTGGTAGCTTTAATCCTAAATTCTGTTGACACAAATTTTAATTTTTACGTATGAATGATAAATGAGCACTATGCCTTCACTGATCATTAGCAGGTTCTGCCCTTTTAAAAACTGAAATAAGCTTTTAAAAATTTTGTCTTTTTATATTAATTTGAATTAATAGTAAAAATTTATGTGTTAGTACTATATCACTTAATAACGATTATATTCTTAGGATTAAAAATTATTTATTATCATCAGTTTAGAGATTAATAATAATTCACAGCTAGAAAAATACAATTTTTATCATCAGGTCTACTCACAAGTTAATTAGAAAATAAAAATCCAGATCTAAGTCTGTCGATTATGAACGGAAGTCTTTATAACGTTATGAAGGTTATAATTCAGAGAAAATTAAATGTATAGATATAACATGAAGAATCGAGAAAATAGAAAATATAAGTTCATAATGGATTATAAAAAAAACACTTTCATTTTCTCACGTCATATTGCGCAGAGTTACGCCACTTCAATTAACAAACAAACGATTGCCGCGTGTCGACGAAAAGTTTCTGGACGTGGGAAGAGTGCGCTTTCGAAATTATAATAATCATAAAAGATTCTTCTATATTTCCTTCGTCATTTTTTTCATAGCTTATGCATTCGTGATCACTATCTCTTTCTTCAAATAAACACACAGTCGTTAGGCGTAATACAGCGGCCCTTAATTAACAGATTCGCACAAATGCTTGATTTCTCTCGTCAGAATTGCTAACGAGCTATTTATTCGACTTAATTCGAGATGATTGACCGCGAAATGCATGTTGACCGTACTCTCAGTAAGAATTCAACGTTAGATGTGTCCGAGTTAATACATAGATGTAAATCTAGTGCAAACATAAATCTTCCGCAGGAAGAAAGAACTAATCATAGAGAGAAAGAGGAAGAACGCGTACTCGTAAATCTTACAATTATCTCTATGTCATTTACGAATCGCAATTCAGCTTTAATAATATTGTACAGAACCGTTTGGCGCAAGCTGTTATTTGGTTAGCTTTGTAACTCTCCAAGGCCAGTCGGGTTTTTTTCATCGAGATATGCAGATTATTTCATATATCTATACTAATCGCGATTTACAGACAAATGTTGGCCGCAAGAGATCCGTTAAGTTATAAGTGGCAAACATTAAAAGTTACGAGAGATGAAACTCGCTACTCACGTTTAAATCGGCTCACGTTAAAATACACATAATTGGATCAAATTAATCAAATGATTGTTCCACCAAGATCGGATATCAGATCATTTTTTTGATCTGCTACATTAATTCTGATTTGAAATTATTTAAATTATGTGGAAGTCAATAAAGCAAGCCATTTACAATCGACATATAATGTAACAGATATAATAATTACTCGAACATTAAATTTTATATTATTGCACATAAACTTAAACAGAAAACCCATTAGCATCAATATTATTAAATTGCCTGTCAATTTAATTTATGATATTACGTACTCCAACTTCAGTCTAGAACTGTATTTCAAAACCGACAAATAAATAATCGATTGCCTGTGCAGTTTGTTTGAATTGGAAATTATAAAATTTACATTAAAAAATATCATTAGGCACCAAGACCCGCTTTGATTAAATTAATATTTATTTGTGTTAAATAAAAAATTTTGCCCGTAAGATACTTTTACTTTTAACATTTATCTTTAGATATTTCCTGATGAGATGGTATTGAGATCTTCGGCAACAAAATAAAATTATAGTTATACGAATCGAACGAGGGCTACGTTGCAGCAACCCCAAAAAATGATTTCATGGGGTGGGCACCGTGATACCACGCAAATCTGGGGTATCGATGACGGAGTTACCCTCGAGTGTATTGGGATTAAAGATTAAATAACCAGCATCCCATCAACCCCCGAGTTAAGCGCCCTTTTAACGTCCGTAGTTCACAAGTGGCCCTCGCGATCTGCCACGGATGTGTCCTCAAATAATGGGAATTACTTCAGTTACGTTTTATATATATATATATATATATATATATATATATATGAATATATTTCGAACAAGACTTATTTAAAAAAATTTTTTTAAACTAGAACTCATTTTTTTAATAAGATAAACTGATGTATATCGATAAAGTGAATATCAATTGCAATAACATTTTAGAAAAAAAAACAAAATGAAAAAATATGGAACAATTCTCCTTATCTTTCTCGTAATCATGCATTTGCTTTCATAAGAACCAATTTTTTCCGTAAAATTTTTTTTAAGTAAGATAAGCTGCGTATATCGGAAAAGTGAATATCGATTGTATTATAGTAACATCTTAGAAAAAACAGATGCAAAAATGTAAAACTATTTTCCTTATCTTCCTTGTAATCATGCATTTGCATTAATTTCTGTAAGTCAACAGTAAGTGCGAGAAGATACGAAGCGTCTGAAGGGCATGAAAATCGAACGTTCTCACCTCGAAGTACGGGAAAGTAAACGAGAAATCGTAATTCCTCGGCAAGCGACATTGATACTATCGTACGTGATCGACGGTGTCGTCCTCACGGCAATCCCGTAATTACGTTAACGTACTTACACGCGCGTGGATACGACACCGTGTGTACACACTGATACCGAACTGAGAGTCGGTTGGCCGGTACGAAAATTTTAATTGGCTTCGGACCTCTAATCTCTTCCTAATGATCTCGGGTTCGCGCGCCCATCTGTTTCCGGCATAAAAAGAAAAAAGAAGCGGACAAGACGCATGGCCATTACAAGCTTACGCGCTCAGATATTGCAACGAGTCGATTGCCTGAAAAAATCGAAACAGCGTCTCCACGATACGTCTATCAAATTTAGATTAAGATATGATACACCATAAAAAAAAAGTCAGTCTTAAATTTTTGCTCTCTTTTAATTTTTCACATATGTAAATGCATTTGCATTTGATTCCTTTTGGAAATATATTTAAAATTGTGTAGTATTTGTAAATTTTTTAGATTTCTTTTCTTTATTCTAATTACTCATGCATTCGATTATTGAAACACACAAAGCAAAAAAAAAACTATTTCTGAATCTTTTTACTTTTTAAATTTTTATATGTACACAGAAAAAAATACTTGATTGAATTAATTGGAATCCAGAATTCCAATCAAATCTATAAGATT
>Ga0157364_1009228_pt1 | contig 10225 bp, 8 predicted proteins | sample AttsexASBM2_FD_111476 | JGI IMG/M metagenome (GOLD analysis project Ga0157364, IMG submission 111476) | Fungus gardens microbial communities from leaf cutter ant in Ribeirão Preto, State of São Paulo, Brazil - Atta sexdens ASBM2 | ecosystem: Host-associated > Fungi > Mycelium > Unclassified ... | reverse complement strand
GTATGTCTTGTCCCTGAAATTCCTTATCCCTCTTTCTTCGCCTCTTTTCATATACCCGAGAACTCAATACTTGGATAAAAATCCAACCGGTGGAAGGCGCGGTCTCGTGGATTTAATATCGTCAATCCTGGGAATCCCACGTGCCCTTTACGAAGGCACAAGGTACAAAACCCAGCGCGATCACCATGACGTTCTGCGTGATAATCCCGGCGCGTATCCGCAAAACTGACGCGACGAACGAGAGATTCTCCGAGCGGATAAATCGAGAGCGGTTGTCGGTTTCTACCGCGCTTCCTGTTCGTCCCGGCACGTTGCGATCCTCTCTTTCTCTTCCTGACGCACAAAAAGTGGAGCCATCGACGCGAGGTTACCTACGGGATCGACTATTATACTGGTATAATCCCCGCGGGGCCTATCCGGGATTTCTCTGTCTCTATGTGGTCATCTCTCTCTCTCTCTCTCTCTGTCTCTCTCTCTTCCTCGCTCTTTCTGTCGATTCTCTTCCATCAGTCGAGGAACACACAAACATATATACATGGACCAGTGTAAGTCCGACCGAAATCTTTTTCTCCACGGTGTGTTCCTGCATTTGGTCTCGCATCTCAGGGGATGCGACGGAGAAAGGTGAGGATTAAAGCCGCAGTATTCGCGGTGTCGGAGCTAAGCCCCCGTTCACGATACGGGATTATATGCACGAGTGAAATATCGCGCGTAGGTATCCATTTCAACCTCGTCGTCCTCTTCACTTCCATCCTGCGTTTTCACTTTAAATTTATATACCGCGATGATAGTTTCCATGATATATTTAGGATAATAATATCAATTCTCTGTAATAACGTTACTTGTGGAGCATGGTTGAATATTTTGATAGTAATCCTAGAATATCGAAGTACCTTTGCAGTAATCACAGAAATTGTGGAATTGTACTAATCTTAGAAGATTTAGTTCATTATTTTAATGTCGTTAATAGCGTATCCTGAAATACGCAGACATATATATTCGAATGAGGCAGTAATCTTAAAATATATTCCAGATACGGCGAGATATCTCATAGAATGGTAGGATCTCTGCTCATTATTTTTTGGACTATCTCTTTATTTTTTGAAATGTGTATATCTGTCTAACTTGGACATAAAGTATCTAAGAGAAAAAAAAGTCTTTTCAAAAGTATACATAGCATGCAACAATACTGCCTAATATGGGATGATATCGATCCTCTCCGAGAGCAGAAATTATGCATCCATCGACAGTCGTCATACATCTCAGGTATATCGAGGTTGTCAGGATCAAAGGCTGTCGGTTCGCTGGCTGTCGGTCCTGCTTTCCGGTGCGCATTTCGCAGCTTCGCATACGAGTCGCGTGTGCTCAATATCAACGTTGCATTGTGCGAACGCATCGGGGTCTCCCTCGCTCTCTATTTTTCTCTCTTCACTCGCTGTGTATACAGGGTGATTCGCATTCATGTCAAAAATCATTATTTTTTATTTAATACACAAGAGAGGGAGGAGAGAAAATCGATCTTTTGTTTTTAAATAAAAAAATTGAAGTGTTTAGTTTATCGCGAGATAAACTTCAGAAGATTGAGCATGGATAAACTTTTAGCAAATTTTAAGTAGAAATTAATTAAATATCATTTATTCATCAAACTGTTTAAATTAAATGTTAAAAGATAATAAAAGATTCGCTCAATAAATATCCTGTTCGAGGAAGAATCGATCAGAAATTAAGGAATCGTTCTATATAAAAAATATAGGCGGGGATTTGGAGACAACCCTTGTGTATGTGTGTGTGTGCATCAAAGCTGAGATATGTGTTTACAGAGGAGCGGCGTCTTCTGGACAGCCTCGGTATTGTGCCGGTGACTGCTGGCTTATACTTATGTAATGTGAGCCCTCCACCGTCACGAATGGCCTCCGTCGCTATTCTATGACTCGCTTTTACCGGGATCTCAGCTGCCATTGAATAACGCGATTCGACATCACCGCGGTAAGAAACCTTCGGACATATTACGTCCGAGGGTTCTCAGTTGATGTAATCCAGTTGCCGAAGACGAGCGAGAAGTGATGCGAGGCGATCCAGCAAGTCCGTCTGGTCTATATAAACCTCCTCTGATCTACGACATCTGGTACGACGTGATCTCTCCGACCACATTGTAATAACACGTACAAAATCGGAAGGCAAGCAGAGTCATGTCGGTGAGCAGATATAAATGACCGCCGCTCGAGATAGAGCTCCCTGAAGTCAATATTCGTGTCCCATGTAGTGCTTTATGAATTGCGCGCATCCTTCTTGGTTACAGATATCGTTAAATCGAGGATTGTGACAATTGCCTCAATTGCTGGAAAGAATGATTTTGCTGAAGTAGCTAGAAGTTTAAATAGGTACAAAAAACTGAAAACAATTTTGATCCATTAAAATAATTATATAGGAAACTCAAACATGATGAGTAATGCTACAAAAAGATTTGACGTTCTAGCATTCAGCTGCGTCCTATACGTATAATTATTTTGATGGTCTAACAAAATTTTTAGATCTGTATCTAATTAAATTTTATAATGGATTCTTCAGAAAAATTTTTTTCGTGTTGTTATTTTTCAACTATTTAACTAAAGTTGGATTAGATATCATGTTAAGATCTTACATTAATTTTGTTAAATATGATATATGATAATAATCAATTTTTATAATACTAATGAGAAAATTGTTAATTTTACTTTTATTATATTTATGTAAAATATTTTTTAAAAACAAAAATTGAAAGAAAAACAAAAGAGAGCAAATGGAGCTGAGATAGAAAAATCTTGATTACACAAACAGTTAGGCATCTCGTAATGGTGTTCAAAAATAGCTAAGTAAAGGATAAAATCTGAAATAAAAAATTACACGCTCAGCAAGCGGTTAATGAAATTTATGTAATCGATGAGAAATTGCGCTTCGAGCATATTACCGTGGAGACTACTTTGAGCGTAGGTCAACGGCAAGTCGTTTCGCCTCCGTTAGAAACTCGACAGGAGTCGCTAATGCCTGTAAAATTCCGAAATTATACGGTTCTTAAGTGCTTCCGCGAGCGCAACGAATTTACGTTAATATCCAACGAAAGTTTCCGCGACGCGTAAAAACTTAGCGTTCTCTCCTCATTTAGGACTTGCAAATGAATTCAGTGTACGCTGTGGAACGACTAGTGCAATTCGAAATTAAAAATCTTAACGAATTTTTACAACACATCGCAAATGTGAAAAAGAAAAACTCCAGGGATCCATTCACAAGTAGCCAGGTCGTAAATGGTGACCTTATTTCTTCTTTGCGTTATTCTTCCTTCCTCTTCGCTAGGTTTTTTTCTTTCCATTCCACATCTTTTTCGTGACCTGTAAAATCGCAAACCTAGCTCGTTGACCCGTGGATATTGGTTCGTATTCTCGCTCCCATTTAGCGCTACATTTAGCGTTGAAAACCTCGTCTAACTCTAGATTTTATCTTAACTCTAATACTACGATCGCGTTCAATATTAATGCGAAGTGAAAATTGGATGTCGCATGTAACGGTGGATATGCGATGAGATTGCTAGCAGTTTGATCAAATAATTGCAAATAGAAACCTTCATTGCCAGTTTGTGGACAGAAAACAAACTTATGAAAATTAATTTTGCGATAAAAAAAAAACGTAGAAAAATTAATTTAAAATTAAAATAAAAAATTCTTAGAGAAAATATTATTATATCCTATTTATTAAAAAATAACATAGAGAAAGATATGTAGGTATGTCAAAAATGTCTTGTCACCTCCAGGAATTTTAACAAGAGATTAGCAAGAATGCAACCTTCCGTACGCCAGGCGTTAAAAGAATAAATTCTACGCTTTTTTTTCCCGAATCGCGATCGTCTTGACGTACATTTCGGAGCGAGACAACAGTGGGCGGAAGTCGCATATCGCATGGATGTCTAATGTGAGAATGTTCGCATCTTGTTTTGAGTTGGGAACGTCGGCAGATGCTTCTTAATTAGTTCCGTCATTTTAAAAAAAATGTTAAGTAATTAGAAAGAGTGCATTTTTTTAGCGCGCAATTTAAAAAAATTAAATTTAATTAATCTCACAATACATATTTGATGTATTTCTTTACTGTAGTATTTATACTGTTAATTATTATAATTTATTAAAATTTTCAGGGGCATATATTAGTATAAACGTAATCTCTTTGTATAATACGAGTATTATTTAGTAGCTAATGACTATTAAGAATGAGAACATGAATTCTAATTCCACTGAATTTTCATTGAACATTGCTGCAGATTGATAATTATCTTAACACAGTCGCTCTTCAATTGTTGTTAATGCTATTATAAAATTATAAGAAGTTTCAATCGGTAAAAATTACATTGTCTACCATTAGTGTTGAATGAGTTCTTCATGCTTAGCAATCAATTAAAGCCATTAAATTAAGCCCCCCGAATGAATAGCGGGCGGGAGAACGTTTCTTTCGATCTCTAATTATCGTGCATTACAGAAAGATGTGCGGGCGCGATGGGGACGCCATTAATTGGCTGCCGGAGACTCATTAACGCCAAGCTAATTCGAAATAACAATTTGCCCATTGTACAATCGGCCGCGGAGGTTCCGGCTTGCATTGCATTATGCAGCTCCGTATTTCTTTTCATTTTCTCGTCGACAATTTCGCCCGTGTTCTAAGTGTTCGCGCTCGCGTCGCGCGACCGGTAATTCGGTTTTTATCACGAGTCTGCCATCGGAAAAAGTTTTCGTCGCCGGCGGACCGTGTTCATGAATTTTATTAAGATTATCGTCGATAAGAATACCGTATCCGTTTCAGCTGCGCGGATACATTAAGGCTGCAACAACCAGACATAGACATAGACATAGATGATATAGTTTATTTTATTCTAGAATGTTTAGGATAATTAAAATAATTACGAAACACATATAGTTGACATGAGAGAAGAACACTATGATATATTTGAAAGTTTATATATGTATAAACAAGGAAACCTGATTTTACATGAGAAGTGAGAAATAAGTTACTGAGAACAAGAGGAAATTGAATGAATACAAGTATTTAACACACATATAATTCCGTCTTAAATAATCATTGTTTGAATATTCGGAAATAAATTAAATAAGTTAATATAAATTAAAAATTTGACTTTAAAAATTCGGAACTGTGCATCCATAGTGATATATTTGTACTGACAATATATTACAAAATATACGAACGATTTAAATATTTTTGATAATTTCTCTAAATAATCATTGCGTATTTAATTTTTCTAAAATATTATTCTGATATTCTGCCTCAAATTCATCTCGTCTTAGAACTAGAAATTATCCGTTCTAATTGTCAAAGAGATTCTCATGTACAACAATGCTCTTCAAATCTCTGCAAAGCGAATTGTACTTTGTAGCAGATGACTCATATCCACCTTTGAGTATTTCACTAAAATCGATGGCTCTTCGCCAGAAATTACGATAATATCAAAATTGTCGAAATTGAAATTGTTTTTTGTAGTACGTTTTTTAAATAAAAAAAAGATCATTAGAGCTAACTCTTCTGCCGGAAATGGTTTTAAAAGACTGGAAATTGACGCACACTGAAAAAAAAGATCATTAAAATTTTGAGCGATTAATCGGAAATTTTTCCGTGTGCCACAAAAGCTGGAATAAAGCCGGAGTCTCCGACCAAAAATCAGAGAGGTGACAATCATGTTCATATCGTATCGAAAACGAAGTAACGATATTGAGTTTCACACGCAGTAATCGGCACAGCGTGAACTTTTTAATCGAATCATTTCGCGATCGCGCACTTTTTCGGTTTAGAATAGCCTTCAACGTTTTCCCAGAACGAAAGCCACATTCCTACGCACGGAATCTATTTCTTTGGAGCGACTGCACACATTTTCGCAATTATTTCTCGCGACTCGTTCATTCTCTCCCGTTCGTTCAGTGAGAACGAGTTTTTTTCATAATAGGAATAGAGAATGAGAGAGAGCATCGACCTCTCATCGGACTGCCGGATGATAATTAATAATTCGTGTCCGGCATTGGAGTGAACGGTCTGCACTCGAAGAACTTGAAGCGCCGCACTGCGAGAACGATGCTTCGGGCGAAGATAACGCGAGATAGGCAGGAATCATTTATTAACTTTGGAATATGAACCTTCAGACGCGAAAGAATATATGTATAATATGTATATGTTCCCAGAAAATGTTACTTCTCTCATCAATGTATCTTTTGATTAATGGAGATGCGATCATATCTTAATAAGAATACTCTAGTAGCGCAATTTATTGGCGTAATATTGGCTCAATATATCTCTCTCCAACATCGTTAAACCAACGTATCACCAATAAATTGTTAAAGAATGTCGAGTAATAAAAATCAGATTTATGAACATTGGATAGACTAATAGATTGCAAATAAAGATATTAAGAAAAAAACATGACTAAATTTCCAAATTTAATCTACCAATGCTCTACATTCTAAATTTTTTCACTGAGAAAAAAATGCTGTTAATTTAATTAAAGTCTATATTACGGGCTGTCACTGACATAAATGTCAGTGATTAATTCATGTATATTTTTATTAACATAAAGGTATAAATTATTATTTCAATAATCAAGGCCTTTGTGTCAATAAAAATATACGTGATTAATTACTTATGTCAGTGACAGTCCGTAATATAGATTTTAATTGAATCAACAACATTTTTTTCTCAGTGTTGTAGTGAAATCTCATTCTAAGAATGTGAAAATACTATTCTTCACTTTTTGAAAAAGAGTAAAAAAAAAGAGAGAGAGATTTCACTCGTTTGAAGTGAAAATTCACTTTTTTTTTAAGGATGGTTGTACTTTGTACTCTCTTGAAATGAAATTTTACTGCAACAAATTTAGATAAATCTTGTAATGTAATCTTTTGCGATCCGTCATGAATTTTGACGTTCCAATCTGCCGTCGCATAAGAATATCACACGGAGAGAAAAAATTTGCTTTGAACACAAATCCTATCTAAAACGACTAATTCTATTTACAAATATAGGGATTGCAAATTATTTGCAAATGTAATAAATATTTATTCTTTTTTGTATCCACTACAAAAATTATTTGCAACAAATGCAAAATATTTGCCAAATATGCAAATTTGTTTTCTACAAACGTCAAACATTTAATTTAACAATTAAATTTTGCAGTCCTTTTGCGGTCCTTTCATAGCAAAATAATTTTTCTCTATGCAATCTTATTGAGAAATAGATACGATTATTATTGTATGTAGATAAAATCTATAGATAAAAACTGAAAACAAAGTACTTGTTGTAGATACAAACTAAAAACAAAGTACTTCAATTTGAAAGTGTTTTTATATCGGCACGTGTTTACAGTAAAAAGTATATGACTCAGTTCGTGTATCCATAGCCGTAGTTTGTTTTAGGTAATTCCATGTAATAATACGCGGATTGTAAAGTATTAAAAATTTTAAATTACGTTTTGACAGATATATATGAATTTTCATTAAAATTTTTTTCTTATTATTAAGTAAAATGTATTCTTATCATACTAAGTTTATTTATTTTAATCTTTCATCGAATTTGTAGAAAGCTTCGTGAGAAGCGTTTAAAAATTTTAGACATTCAAATCCTCTTTCCCATATATTTAATGCAAATATCAAGATTTGAAGGAAACATCGTTTCAAGATACGAATATCGATACCCCCTCACGCGACACTTGCATTCCTCTCGCGATGCATACGGCTGCATAGGGACGAGAAAGGACGCAGGCGGAGCGCGCCGTCGCGTATTCGCGCAGATTTATAACCCGACGAGCAAGCGAGCGAGCAGAAGGTGTCGTCTGGGAATGAGTAATGATACATTCGCCCGCATGCGAGGCGTTTCGAGATCGCCGGATACGCCGCGATCCCGAAACCGCAGAGCCGAGCGGTAGTTCTGAACAGGAACAGAACGTCGTTCGCCGCGTATCTTTCATCGAGCTGAGCCGAGTCCTACCTCGAGTCCTCCTTGAGTTCTTAGCGCTTGATGCAGATGCGGGTCGTCGTGCACTTTGTCGTCTCTGTCCTGTTGTTTTGTTGGATTATCTATGACTCTTCGGGGGCAACCGCTTGTTTAACACGATATACGACCAACTATCCTGATAAAAGAGCGCTTGACCGTTGGCTCTTTGATCACGAATAGATTAATGATAAAAATACTTCCAAAAGAAGATGTACTTTTCTCACCTTCTAAAATGAGCTTTAACAAACTTCTCAACAAATATTATCTCGATTATGAAAAACTTCAATTCATCTAAAACTTTCTTCCTGCTTTAAACTTTTATTTGTATTATATTCGCTTTGAAATCGCTGATCTGTGTATTATTTTTCATTGCTCGGAGCATTAATAGAATTTATAACAACTTCGGCGAATAGACTTCGCGAGAGTCTTTTCGTGTAGTCGACAGTCGACTTGAAAGTTGATGCGCCGGTCACGATCGGAACGAGATTCGTGCAAGTGGAGAACTACTCTGAAAGAAGAACGGGGTGGCCGATGAAAAGGGTGGCAAGGGCCGTGAGCTAGAAGCGAAACTAGCGCTACGAACGGCGTTAGCAAGGCGAGGAAGGAAGCGCTTTATTTCACTAACAAAAACTTCAAGTGCCCGGGGAATGAAACTTTTTCTCGGGGCTGCTTTGTATCGTTCGCCGGACACAAAGATGTTCCGGCAGTGCGAATTCCTTTACTATGAAAATTCGTAGTTTGACAAAGAATATCTACTGTAACAAGTGTCGAAGCGGAGAATGTACTTTTAATTGACATAAGATAACACGAGCGAGAATTCTGTAATTTTAAGAAATAGACTTTGCGATTATTGATAAAAAAAGCTCATAAAAATGATAAAGATAATAAACAATAATAGAATAAGGGAAACGATATAATAATAATTTTATTTGAGAGAGCATTGCATTTTGTTTTCTAAAGAAAGAACTATGCTGATGGTATTTAAACATCTAAAAATTTAGCTTTATATAGATTTAAAAATAAATTTTGTTAGATTATCAAAATAATCATATAGAACGTTCGAACTAATTGCTAGAACGTCAAATTCTTTACAGCATTGCTCATCGTTGAGTTTTCTACATAAATATTTTGATGGTCTAATCAAATTTTCAGATCTGTATCTATTTAAAATTTTAAATATTTTAGTAAAATCGTTTTTTCCATGTTGTATTTGCTCATGTCCAGACTAAGAGCTTGTAACAACAATATTGTTAGCAATCTCCCGAGAATCGCAGTAACAATGTCCTCAATTCTCCGAGCGTCGTTCGAGGGTGCGATTCGATTTCGTGCAAACTCGATGCACGAGACCCGTCGTGCGCCCTTCGTGCAAAAGAACTTGGATGATGCCTAAGGGCGCCCTCGCCAGATGTCTGGATGTACGCTCCGGCAAATTTTCTGGCGAAAACGCCGTGGAAACGAAGCTGCCGAAGTAAATACACGTATATACACGCGCACATCGAATGTGCGACGGACAAAAGCGAGACAATTTCGAGCGACTACGAGCGTGAAAAGGTCCGGGTAAATACCGAGGATTGTTCCCTCGTCAAACCGCATGAATAAATAATAATGCATCCACGCGAAGGGCTGACGCCCTCCGTCGCTCTCTATACGACTATCGTCTCCCGCGGCGGATGGGAAAATATAAATATTTCTATTAAATCCTCCTTAAAACGATCCGCGATCCCATTCAGGCGATACGTGAATAGTCCTCGAGAAACTTGTTCTCCTCGTTCAATCCGTTAGCGTTACTACAATACTGGTGTATGCTATGATGTTCCAAGTCCCACGTACTTCCTTTTACTCACGAATCCTTTGACAAATGTAGAATTTATTTTTCTGTAATAATATCGCTACTAATCTTTCAGTTAAACGCTATTGAAAATCTTTCTCAGGAAGTAAGATATTTTGAGGAATTAAATTGTACAAAATTTAAGCTTCTAGCTTTTCTTCAATAGAATTTATTTCAGAAAGGAAAGAAACGAGAAAAAAAATAAAATAGAAATTTATTTAATTTTATTTCGTTTTAATGTATATTTAATAATATTCATTTTAATATATTTTTTGAAATATATTAATTCAAAAAATATTTATAAAGAGATTTATCTTAAAATTTATAAGGATGTGTGATGCTGAATCTCTCTCTCTCTCTCTCTCTCTCTCTCTCTCTCTCTCTCTCTCT
>Ga0157364_1009227_pt1 | contig 10225 bp, 11 predicted proteins | sample AttsexASBM2_FD_111476 | JGI IMG/M metagenome (GOLD analysis project Ga0157364, IMG submission 111476) | Fungus gardens microbial communities from leaf cutter ant in Ribeirão Preto, State of São Paulo, Brazil - Atta sexdens ASBM2 | ecosystem: Host-associated > Fungi > Mycelium > Unclassified ... | reverse complement strand
AGATATATATACAAAAGAGTGATGGTCTGTGTGCAAGCTGTTGCCATCACATGATCAAAACTCGTACCTGATGGGAGCTGTCAGCTGTCATAGCAGCTGTCAGACTAATTTTAGAAGGTAACTAATTATGTCACTACATTGATATGCATGTATCTCTACCAATACTTACCACTTTGAGATGTATCATATATCATTGGAAACGAATTGATGAGCACTTCCCAATGCAAGTTCAATTGTGCGAATCCATTCAGCAGTTCATGAGATATTAGCAGACAAAGCTTTTACAGCTACTGATGGCCTGATATCTCAGTCATTTGTTGTCACTTTTGTACCTCCCACATATGTGCGGATAGCCCTCATTTGGAGCTTTCCAGCACAACTTGGTTTGTGAAAATAGGTCCACTGGTTGTGGAGATACAAGCTGAATGAAGTTTGTGACACTGCTACTCATTCCCTCACAGCATTTTTACCCTAACTTTCTTCATCTTTTCTACTACTCTAACTATCTCTTTGTTCTTACTTCTAGCCTTTTTTATTTTTTCTACTATATTTACTTCTAGTCCTTCTATTACTACTTTATGTAAACTATACAACCAACAGTCTTTTATAAATACTTGATTCTCATTGTCCTTTTCTGTATCTAATTTTCAGTCTAGTTGCCTACTAAGTCTATCTGCTGTTTCTATTTTTGTACCTGGTACATGTTTCAGGATGAAATCAAACCTGGACAAGTATAATGCTCATTGGGCTTGTCTTTGATTTAGCTTCTGTGCCTTTATAAAGTATTCTAAATTTTTATAGTCTATCTAGATCTTGAACTTGTACTTGGTATCCTTTAATAGATACCTCTAGTTTTCCAACCCTCTAATGACTGCCAACATTTCTTTATCATGAATTTCGTAATTTCTTTCAGTTTCATTCAAAGATTTTGAAAGGAATGCCACTGGCCTCCACTTTCCATCTTTGTACTCCATGGATAACACTCCTCCTATAGCATAGTCCAACATGTCCACTTCTATCCTCATTTTTTGTCTAAGTTTGGTACTGCTAACACCAGTTCTTTTGTGAACCTCTCCTTCAACTCTCTAAACATCTTTTCCTATCTTTCTATCCACTTCTACTTCTGATCCTTTTTGACCATATCATACAATGGTCTGGCTATAGATATAAAGTCCTTGATAAATCAACAATAGTAATTTACCAATCCTAAGAACTTCTGCACATCCTTGATACACTTTGGTGTCAGCCAATCTAATACCTCTTTTACCTTATTGTTCTCCATCTTAATCTCCTCTAGTCTTATTACCACTTCTAAATACTTAACTTCTCTTACCTTTCACTTGCACTTCTTCAGCTTTACATACAAATTGTTTTCTGCCAACCTCTTTATCACTTCTTCAACTAGCTCATAATGTCCTTCCTCTCCTTCCATTCCTACTATTATGTTGTCTATAAACACCACTACTCTCCCTATATTAACCAAGTCTCTTAGCAACTCATTCATCATGGTCTAAAATATGGCCAGTGAATTTGTTAATCTAAAAAACATGACTGTTGGTTCAAATAACCCTTCCAGTGCTATAAAGACCACTTTCCACTCATCTCCCTCTTTTATTCTCACATTGTTGTAACCCTATCTCAAATCCATTTTTGTAAATACCTTCTTGGTCCCAATGTTCTCAATAATATCTGAAATAAGTGATAATAGATAATTGTTTTTTACCATCCACTCATTGAGATATCAATAATCTTGTACTATCTGCTTCTTTCCATCCTTCTTTTCTACAAAAAACACTGGTGTGGTTTGAGACAATTTCAAGAGTCTGATATATCCCTTCTTCAACTGTTTAGAAATGAACTTGCACACTTCCTTCTTTTCTTCTCTCAACAATGGATACACCTTCCCCTTTCTCAGCACAAATCCTTCCTTTATATCTATTGTATAGTCCTGAAGTTTCCTTGTGGGCATCCATTCACTTGCCTTCTTTCCAAAGACATGAATCCACTTATGGAACTTCTCTAAAACCAACTTTTTTGCCTCTTCCTCTGACTTTGCTGCTTCTTCCTCCTCATCCCAAATCTCTCACTCTTCTGCTACCTTTCTAATCTTTATCTTATATCCTTTCTTATGTTTTTTCTTTTCCTTCTTTTTTTCCTCTTTTTTACTCTTTTCTGCCTCTTCTTTCTTTTCTTCCTCTTTTTGTTTTTGCTATCCCAATTTTCCTTGCTTTAGTCTCCACTGCTTCCCACATTCCTCTAGATACTGCATTATCTTTACTTCCCTGTTCTCCAGTCAATCCCAGAATTGTAGCAAGCTAGCCATGGCATTCTCAAGATCACATTCCACTTCTGCCCTCTTATCATGTTTATCTCCATCTTTTTCCTGTGCCTCTAATAATAAATATTAATCTCCACAGTATTTTCTACTGGCCTCTCCTTGTTGAATGTTCTATTCACATTTCTTACATATATTAGATTTTCAATCTTTTTTAACTTAAACCCTTGCTTTCTTGCAAACTCCAAACTCATTACTAATCCTGTAGCCCCACTATCCAACAGTGTCTCCACTGTTACTCCTTCTTGTGTATCAATTCTCTCAAGTCCTATCTTCACTGTGACTTCTCTTGGCATGTTCCCATTGTCTAGGTTGTAGGTAGATTTATTATCTACTACTCTAGAGAGCATTGCAAACCTATTGTTATTAGAACCTAATTAAGGACTATTAGATTCTCATCTCCATTTAAATTTCTGTTTTGTCCATTTCCTCCCTCAGTTATTCTTCTTTCTCTGTATTCCAGTTTTCTTCTTTCTCCAATTCTGTTCCCTATTCCCCTATTCCTGCAATTTCTAGCTAAGTAACCAAATCCCCCACAGTTGTAGCAATTCAGGTTCCTATAATCCATATTCATGGTATATGGATTGTATTGAGCAAACTCTGCTCTCTGATTGTGGTGTACTATCTCTGCATTTGTTCTTTTAACTCCTTCCATTGGAGTAGATTCTGTTGGAACCCACTGTTGTTGAATCTCCTGTCTCCTTAGCCATACTTGGGACTATGGCAATTATTACCTAAATGTCTCTTGTTGGTTTTACCTTGGAGCCTATAGCCCTTGCTCCCTTCTTTCCCTTACTCTTTTCTCTTTTCTCCTACTTTTTCTCCAATCTCTGTTTAGAACAATAGCCCAATCATACCACTGCTTGATTGAGCTAGGCTGCTATTCTAACTCTATGAGCCTCCAGCATATTGTGGCACTTATTCTCCTCTTGAACTCTTTTACCAGTAGTCTCCTCTTATATCCACTTCCTCTAGCTGCTCTTTACTCCCCCTCCTACTCCTCTCTCCACTAGTGCTTAGAGTTGAGCCTGCATTGCTGTAAGCTGCTCCTGTTGTTGCCTAATAATAGCATGCAAGTTGTGTTGACTCATTTTGTATAGTAGTGGTGATAATATTGATGTTGAGAATGATGATGATAATAAGAGTAGTGGGAGTATAGAAGGTCAAGATATAAAAACTTGTAAGATAAAGGAGGCTATACTGCTCTTACTCTTACTCTCATATTTTGACAATGACAAAATCTTTGTATGTAATAGCAGGCCCTCTTCTTGTCCTGCCTATACATTCTACTAACTACTTCTCCTTACTGACTACAAACTTGTATATGATTTTGGTCTAAGAAGACTATTCAACTCTAAGCAGTGTTTTAAGAACAACTGCTGTTCCTCTACATAGACAGATCTGATATGAGAAAAGATGACTATTACATCTACATAAGATAATATGTTTGAAATATTTTTTGATATACACAAACAGCTAAAATTCTCCTGTCTAGCTAGTATACCTCTTACACTTAGGGTCTGGAAATTCTTTCTTGACTAAACGACAGTATTGTCCTTCAGTCAAGAATGGTGATAGAATAAGAGTGTGAGAGGGTCCTATGTTGGACAGTCTCAAGAAAAGGAATTGAGTCCTAATATTACAACTTAAAGATCTTAGAGTTGATTAATAAGAAAAACCTTGTATTAGAGTTAACACAAGAGAACTTGATGGAGTTCCAAGTATAATGTATATATTAACTACTGTTGGTTTATGCTCAACTATTTCTAGTCTGCCCTAAAGACCATGTGTAATATATATTGTATAACATCATTATTCTCAAATGTTCCCCTATATTCTACTGTGCATCATGTGATTGTGTGACTGTTGTGTGATAGTATGATCATGATGTTATTTTAACCCTAACCCTAAGTTCAGAAAAGAAAAGAAAAATAAATCAAAATAAAAAATAAAACTTAAATAAAAAAACTCAAGTCCAAGCTTTGCATATCTAATAATAGTCTAATAATATTCTACTGCTATGCATATTCTGGATTGTTAGGTACTATAGAAATTGTTATTTAGAACTCTATGGAATTGAGAGGAATATAGAGTTTGTATTAGAGTTGTGAACAATAGGCTTAGTATTATAATCTTAAACTTGGCTTAGGTTGCAACTTAGGCAAGACTTGAGTAGAGAAGGGAAGAATGATCAATTATTAAAGTGTAAAGATACAGAAGAGTATCTACAACTATATATACCTATAGACTATGAGTAATACATATACTAGCAATAAGGAAATAAGTTAGGAAACATGAGAAGGCTTCTACTAGTATATAAGGTGCTAACTCTACACATTATTAACATATGGTGTGGCTGATTATTGAGTCATAATAAAAAAGAACCCAAACATCTGTTGTCTATAAAGTAACCACCTATAGACCATGAGATATTAATTGTAAAACTTAGTTTTATTTATTTTTCTTCTCTTTTATTTTTCTTTTCTGTTTTTCCTTTTATCTTATTTTTATTTTTAGTTTTATTTTTTTTATCTTGGACTTAGATAAAAGGTATAATGTGATATCACATGTGACAGTCACACAAGCCACAAAGCATAATAGAGAAAAAGGAGTAATACTTGTTATAGGTTATATAATCACATGATATAGAAAAGATTGTAGAAAATTCAAAAACAAATAATGTTATATAGCATGATAACAGCATGTTGACCTTATAAATTGCACATGAACTTTAGAATAGGTCAGTTATAGTGTACATACAGACTATGATCTGTAATATATAAGATAGATTAGTTTGTACTAGTAACTTTATTGAGTTCTCTTATACTACTCAATACAAAAAGCTATTTTTTGTTTTATTACTTGAACTTAAGTTATAACAGTTTGATTCTTAGATTAATGGGTAATAGAACAGAGTGTGATCTGCACTAGAAGAGAGTGGGAAGAGTGTAGATATCAGAAGAGTATTAGAGAATTCTTATTTGATTTTCAGACTGGGAACTACAGAGTATTTACTAGATCTTATATATATACTAAGTTTGTAGCCAGAAACTATAGCTAGATAGTAGTAGTGTAAGAGATAACTAAGGAGACATTATAGAGACAGTTCCTAGAATATAGGATGACTAGAAGTTTAGGTTGTTAGAGTTGTAAATAATAGACTTTATTTTATTTTCTGACTCTTTTATTTTTATTTTTATTTTTATTATCTTAGACTTAGATAAAAGAGTGTGATGTGACAGTTACACACCTGTCACAAACATGACACTAGTCATAGAGTGGTCACATAATAATGTGATATGAAAAAGAATATAGAAGATTCTGAAATATATGATATTATATAGTATAGTAATAATATGTTAGCCTTATGAAAAGTATATAAACTTTAGAGTAGGTTAGTTATAGTGCACATACAGACCATAGTCTGAAGTATATAAGATAGACTAACTTGTACTTGAAACACTATCAATGTCAAAGTCTTGAACAATGGACTTAGTTTTCTTTTATTTTCCTTTTCTTTTATATTTCTTTATTTTATTTTGAGTTTCTTTTTCTTTATTTAGATATAGGCAAAGAAGACAAAATGTGACATTACAGGTCACAGGCATGGTCACATAATTCACATAAGCATGTGACACAATGGAACAATATAGAAGGTTCTAGAAACAATGATGTCATAGAGTATAGTTAACACATATTGATCTCAAGGCAAACACATGGTCATTAGAGTAGGGCTAAAGAAGTGTAGCATGGACCATTAGTAGTTTGTATATAAGGTAGACATCTTGTACTTAAGAACTCTATCAAGTTCTCTTGTGTTACTTAATATAAGAATAGTCTTTTGTCCTAACCCTTGGACTTAAGTCATAACATTAGAACTCGATTCCCATCTTGAAACCACCCAACTCAGGATCCTTTCTACTTACTCTCTAATCATCCTGGACCAAAGGGTAATACCACCCTTTAATCAAGAAGAATTGCCAGGCCCTAGGCATAAGAGATACACTAGTTAGATAGGGAAAGCTTAGCTATTTTTTTGTATCAAAGCCCACTGGTACACTTCAAATGTATCACCTTTTGTGGACATGATTTATACCTTTTCACTTAATAGCTCTGTACTACATCTCCCTTTGTGAGATGTCTATGCAGAAAAACAGACATTTTTAAGATCTTGCTTAGAGTAGAATGGTCTTCTTAGACCAAAATTATATACTCTTTTCTTAGGTTAAAGGTAGTTAGTAGATGGTGTAAGGTGGGATAAAAAAAGGGCCCACTAGTATCTACAAAGATTGTATCTAGTTCAGAATATGAGTCAGAGAGTAAGGCTAACACAACTTCCTCTTCACTACTAATATATATATCATCTCCTCCCACACCACCACCATCATCACCATCACCAATTGATTCTCCCCTCTCTTATCACACTATGAGTCAATATGACTTACATGCAATAATTGGACAATAGCAGGAGCAGTTGGTGGCAATGCAGATACAGATATAAGCATTGATTGCAGGAGGAGCAGTGGCAGGAAGAGATGTGGAAGGGTCTAATACAGAATTCCACATGGAGGTGGCCAAGCCACCAGTTTTTAATAGAGAAGCAGGGAAGGTAGGAGGATTCATAACAGCATGCAGATTATATTTGAGGATGAAGATGAAAGAAGCAATAGTGGAGAAACAAATCCAATGGATTCTATCATATGTACAAAGAGAATCAGCAGATGTGTGGAAAGAGAATATGTTAGAAGATTTGGAGACAGAGGAATTCTTAACAGGATTGAAAAAGGAGTTTGGAGGAGGAGATGAGGAGATAGTGAAGGTAGTAGAGTTGAGGAGATTAGAGCAAGGAAGGAAGAACAATAAAGGAATTTGTACAAGAGTTCAGAAGAGTAGCAAGAGAAAGTAGGTATGATGGAAGACCACTAGTAGAAGAGTTTAAGAGAGGAATGAGTGAAGTGATTAGGAGGAAGTTGATGGAGACAGAAAGACCTCCCACAAGTATTGAATAGTAGTATGGATGTGCCACTAATCTAGATAGATATTGGAGGGAGAGTAAGAGGAAAGAAGAGAACAGGGGACGACACTGGCACCAAGACAATAAGTGCTACAGCCTCAAGTATGGTCAAAGAGGCAAGAGATACCTCAACAAAGGGTTATGGAACCAGCTCTGATAGAAGGGGTAAAAAGAACAAACATGGTGGTAATAAGAAATCAAGGGCAGAGACAGAGAATAAGGCCACCAAGGAGGGACTTCTATGCTATAGAGGTAGACAGAGGAAGGAACTGCTATGCTTGTGGAGGATTTGGACACATGGCTAGACATTATAGGAATAGGAGAGGAGGAAACAGAATTGGGGATGGCAGAAGACTGGAATATGAACAAAGATAGAGGATTGGAGAGAACAATGGACTAATGAGTAATTTAAAAGAGGAGGAGAATCTAGAAGCCCTTGACTAGATTTTAATAATAAGTTCAATGTACTAGCTAAAATGAAATTTGGTATATCAAACTTAGAGGAAACTAAGAAGAAAGATAGGAAGACAATTTTGCAAGAAGAAAAAGAGAAAAAAAGAGAAAAGGAGCAGAAAAGAAAGAAGGAGAAAGTTGAAATAAGAAAAGTGAAAGAAGAAGGATCATTAAGAGAGATAACAGTGAAAATAGGCTTAGAAAGAATTGATATACAGAAAGGGATTACTGTGGAAGTGTTGTTGGATAGTAGTGCAACTAGATTGGTGATGAGTTCAGAATTTGCAAAAAAGCAGGGGTTTAGGTTAAAGAAGATTAATAGGCCTATATATGTGAGAAATATAGATGGTTCATTCAACAAGGAGGGGCCAATTCAGCATATGGTAGAAGTCAACATCTACTACCAAGAACACAAAGAAAGAACAGAGATAGATATAATCAGAGAACAGAAGTGGAGTGTTATTTTAGAGATACCATGGCTTGCTCATCATAACCCAGAAATTGATTGGAAAATGGGTGAAGTCAAGATGACAAGATGTCCAGAAGAATGTGGTAAGCAGTAGGAACTGAAGCAGGGTAAATCAGGATAGGAAAAACAAAAAAAAAAGAAGCAAGAGAAGTAAAAGAAGAAAGAAAGAAAGAAAGAGAAAAGAAGCAGAGGAAAAAACAGGAAAAAGGGAAGACAATGAAGGTAAATAAAGTGGCAGAAGAATGGGAAATTTGGAATGAAGAAGAAGAAGTAGCAAGATCAGAGAAGAAAGTAAAGAAGTTGGTACCAAAGCAATTTCATAAGTGGATTAAGGTTTTTGGGAAGAAAGCAAGTGAGAGAATGCTGATGAGGAAGACATGGGATCATGCAATTGATCTTAAGGATGTTGTGGCAACTACTAGGCACAAAGTTTAATAATCATACAAGGCAGCAAAGTTCTTAGTAGGCTATTGATGTGGGGATCATAAGAGAACTTGACAAGAAGTCTCTGCTGAATTGCTACTCTATTTATATAAATTATATGTGGTCCATGCTAACACTAATTTAACCTTGCCCTAAAGTCCATACATTGTCCATGCTTCATTCTTATATCTTTCATAAGAATACTATGCTATATATATATACTCTGATATCATTTTTCTAGCTCCTTCCAGCCCAGTTTAGGCCTATGACCTCACATCATGTGATATTTTATGTGACTGCAGTCACATGCCTCTTCATCATCAAATAAAAGAAAAAGAAAAGTAAAAGTCTAATATAAAATCTAGAAAAATAGATAAAAGGAAAAAGAAAATTGTTACTGTTCTACTACATCATAACAAAGAAAGGATTTGTGCCAAGAAAAGGGAAAGTATATCCCTTGTTCAGAGAAGAGAAAGTGAAAATAAGGGAGTTTATCAAGGAGCAAATAAGGAAAGAATATATAAGACTGTCAAAGTCACCATAGACAATATTAGTATTCTTTGTGGGGAAGAAAGATAGAAAAAAGAGAATGGTACAGGATTATAGGTATTTGAATGAGTAGATAGTGAAGAATATAGGAACAAAAAAGGTATTTACGAAGTTGGATTTGAGGTAGGAATACAACAATATCAGAATTAAGGAAGGAGATGAGTGGAAAGTGGCCTTCACCACACCAGAAGGGTCATTTGAACCAACAGTTATGTTTTTCAGTTTAATAAACTTGCCAGTAATATTCTGAGTAATAATGAACAAAATCTTAAGAAATTTAATCAACACTGAAAAGATAGCGAGTTTCATTGATAATGTAATAATTAGTACAGAAGAAGAAAAAGGTCATGATGAAATAGTAGAAGAAGTTATTAAAAGAATGGAAGAAAATGATTTATATGTGAAGCCAGAGAAATGCAAGTGGAAAGTCAGAGAAGTAGGATTTTTAGGAGTGGTAATAAGAAAGAATGGAATAAAGATGGAAGAATAAAAGGTGAGAGTAGTATTGGATTGGCCAACCCCTAAATCAGTGAAAGATGTACAGAAGTTTTTAGAGTTAGCTAACTATTATAAGCAATTCATAAAGGATTTTACTCAGATAGCAAGGCCACTACATGAGCTAACAAGGAAGGATCAGAAGTGGGAATGGAAAGTAAGGCAAGAGAAGTCATTTGAGATGTTGAAGAAACAGTTCACTATGGAACCTGTGTTGATAACACTAGATCTGGATAAGAAAATAAGGATGGAGGTAGACGCATCAGACTTTGCAATAGGAGGAGTATTGTTAATGGAGTGTGAAGATGGAACATGGAGACCAGTGTGTTATGACTTAAAGCCCAAAGAGTTAAGCAATAAGACAACCCTTGTATTAAGTAACACAAGAGAACTCAATAGAGTTCCTAGTACAAAGTAGTCTACCTTATATACTACTACTCATGGTCTGTGCTCACTACTGTGCACCCTACCCTAAATGACCATGAGT
>Ga0157364_1009226_pt1 | contig 10225 bp, 2 predicted proteins | sample AttsexASBM2_FD_111476 | JGI IMG/M metagenome (GOLD analysis project Ga0157364, IMG submission 111476) | Fungus gardens microbial communities from leaf cutter ant in Ribeirão Preto, State of São Paulo, Brazil - Atta sexdens ASBM2 | ecosystem: Host-associated > Fungi > Mycelium > Unclassified ... | reverse complement strand
CGAGCACAGCTCGTGTGAAAAGGTGTGAAGGACTGAATAGGTGTAAAGCAAGAGATCAATGGATAGAGCAGGTGGGTCCACTTGTACCTGATGCTTGTGTGCTGCTTCCGTCCACTTGTATTTCCGTAACCGTAAATTTACGATTCCGCGTGTCCGAGGCGTGACCGATTGCATGAAGTACATTTATTTATAAAACTACAGAGTGGATATAATCGCAATTAAATGTAACTGTTATAATTGCATGCTGCTAATTACTCGAATAACGTTAAATAGAATTTAAAAGTGATGGTCGTGTGATGCTGTTACCAAGTGCAACTAAATCGTAAATCAGTTTGTGAAGCAATATAATGTCGATTATAGTCGATTATAGCAATATAATCGTCGTGTAATACACAATATTTAAACGCGTAGAAAGTTTTACAAATAATATAATAGGATTTATTATTATATTCTATAGTATTTATATATATAGTATTTATATAGGTATTTATATAGGTATTTATATAGGTATTTATATAGGTAGGCGCAAATTCAAATCGATCGATTGTGAAATGTTAAAAGATGCATGTCTCTCACTAAGCTCGCCAGCTCGAAGCGGCGAATCATGAAAAAACTCGCGAAAGAGCGATATGCGTGGGACGACGTATTACGTGTGATTCGAGGATGATTTGTAATCGCAAACGCCGTCGCAGGAAATGTTTCGGATGTCGTGTTCTGCGTAACTGCTAACCTGCTCGCGGAATTATTAATCACTCGTTGGCTTGCATTATCGCCGTTCTATTGTTTGCTCCGAGCGGATGACGGAACGAAGGAGAGGTATTTGAGAAATACGAGAAAGATAATCAATCAATGGTCAGGTAATGTAAGAGAAGGATGTAACGATGGTTGAAAATATACATAGGATAACGTGAAGAATTATATGAAGTTATGACAGGCAAACGAAGAAATCATTGAATAGACGCAGAAACAACTGTAGATTCCATGAAAGCAGATCGAAAAAGACAGGAGCCGACAGAGGAGCGAACATGGAAGCAAGAACTGAATGAAGTGCGCACGCGGCCGTACTTCCGGTTTCTCCTCTTCTGCTCTGTCGGCTGTTTTCTTTTACCTCTCTTTCTGTAACGACCGTTCCTTTCTCTTCTCACTGTATTCGTATTTTAAAGCGCGTGTGCCTCTCGAGTATGTGCACTCTGATAAATTATTATTTCGCTGCCCTATGCTGAATTGCATTTCTTAAAGCCGCGGTTAGGACCGATATTAGATTATATAAAGGAAATACGAAAGGTAGAGAGAAACAGAAAATTTACGTTCTATCAGCTCTTTGTGCGCATGTGCAAATACAGATATTACGAACTTTTTGTCAACTGATGATTGCTAGAGTAAAAGTACCAAGGCTTTCTGTCTAATTTGACATAATTTTTATATGTGATCTTTATTTATTAAGATACTTAATGTTGAAAATAAATTACCAAAGAAGATAGATTTCTAAGCAATTTTGCTAAAAGAATGTATCGTTTATTGTAAAAGATATGACTGACAGAAAAAATATGCGATTTCTACGATATTCTCCATAAATTTTATATGTTATATTAAGGAATGTTAACTATTTAGATTTACCTTGGAATGCAATTTCATTAAGTGAGTTGTTTGCATGCAACTTGTCTATTGCTGGGAAAGTATGTTACAATTTTGCTTTAGAAATTCGTCGACCGATTTCCTTGCGACTACAATGATCTCGTCTAGTGGTTCGTATGTATTCGACATGCATGGTCGCGAGTCGCTTGACTTTTCAGGTTTAAACGTAATCCCGAATTGGAGCACGACGACTTCTGGAAAACGTGTTAATCGAATTGGTCGATCTGTATACTGTCGGATTATCTCGAGAACGTGAGAGTTCAATCTGTAAGAATTATCTTTTATTTATATTTATTCTTTTTTTCTCCTTGGATTTTTCTGGATTTGATAACTAATAAATACAAATTCTTTTGTCAAATGTTTAAGAAGAGAGAATTTTTATGACGTCATTTTTATCAATATCAAACCGAGTTCAAATTTATCCTTATTAATAGCTTTTTTTTTTTATATATTTTTATATATTTTGGATGAAAAGGAGAAATATAAGAAATGAACAAGCGCATACGGTTAGTGCAAATTACAACATTTGAAAGAATTTTATCTATAATTTATTACAAATTATTACAAATATAATAGTTATCGCAATATAAATATATTTCAATTGAATAACGTAACATAATGGATACAGTACACTACATAAATGCAATACTTTGTGTTTTACGTGTACGTTGAAAAATGATTAATAGCTAGAAATAAAACATCACGCGATTAATATTTGGTTATAAATGAGCTTATTTTCACGCATATACATATACGTATACGTGCGCCTTAATACATGCGAATAAATGCATGAGGATAGCGCGAGAGTCCGGCCTACGAATCGATATGCCTTTGCCAAGAAAACGTCACGAAAAAGTTCATCAATCATTGCGTACACAGGCGTAATGTGAGCGTATACAGCTTACACGTATACGCGTTTACTCTTTCTGGCGGATATTCGATACGAGACAGAGAGAAAGAGGGTGAGAGAAAGAGAGAGAAAGAAAGGCAATTTATTTATGCTCGATATAGTGGAAATCAATGACAAAGTTAATCGGCCGAGTCGGCCAAACAGTATTTTCAACGATCTTTCTTTAGTGATGATTTTCACGAGATTTTCACGGTCAAATTATAACGATTGTCCTTTTTAAAATTAATATAAAGCATAACGCCTACATACAGAGTGTTTAAAGTCTGTCTACATCCCCTATATTTCAGCAACGGTTTAAAATCGCTAAATATGTACAATATTTGATCATTTCGAAAAGCTGCACTAATTGTGAGTAACTCTTCAAAATGTTCAAACGTATTTCATGGTTTATTTTTCATAAATTTTAAATAGTTTCCGAAATATAGGAGGTGAGACTTTATAGATACCCTGTATATTTGGAACAACGCAAACATTAGAAAAGGTCGTAAAAATATTTTTATTAGTATACATAATATGTATAAAAAAATAATTTAATAAATAAGTAAATCAGTTAAAAGTAAATTAAAATTGTAGAAAAGATCATTTTGTGTGAGAAAAAAACCATTTAAATTTTCTAGAGTGCCTGTTATATTTAAAGCAGCTAAAATGAAGTTGTGAATTAGTTATGGGAATATAATTTACATTAGTGTCAGGATACGTAACATAAACTCGGCTTTACAAAATTTCTAGACACTGATGGAAGGGAGGAGCCTAAAACCCTCTGAAGTGTCGGAGAGCTCGCAAGCTCGTAAGCTCGTACGCACGCTATACGTCCAATAAACGAACGAGCAAAAAGAGTTTCGAGCTTGTCGTGTTTCCAAGAACATTTTGTTCGATCGATACAGCCTGCCATTATTGCTGGTAGATAGGCTGTGCTGTTACGCTCGTCTTCTCTCTTACATACGTGTATCATCTATGTACGCTCATGTATGATTATAATGCTTGTTTTATTATCTTACGCGCTTTGACCGATGAAAAAAAAAGATTTTCATTCTTTCTGCAATGTGATGAAATACGACAATGATTATTATTTGATATTTTGCAAAGATTGCGAATGTATTGCTTTGCATTATATTGATTGAATAATAATATTGCTCGCAAATTTGCAAAATTTCATATCTCTCTTTTTCGATATATAAATAATTATCTCATGAGAAATTACATGTAATTATACGAATATATAATCGTTTACATATACACGTATTTCTATCTAATGTATTCCTAGAATACATCAAGTGTAGAATATATCAAGTGTTAACAGTTTTTCAAATTCAAATAATTAGAGCATGTCTTTGTCAATTAATGTCTTCTATTATAAAATCATATATGTATTTTTTTTTATTCTGGAAATCAAGATGATGAAAAATTACTATATGACTGATTTATACTAATTTATTACTGTATGACTGAAGAAAGATCGTAATATTATATGATTAGATACTTGATAACAGGTTTTTTCTACTCGCAGTTTCGCACAAGTGAAGAAACGGTAACTGCGTTACTTTCCTCGGTCAACGTTAATTTGTAATCCAAGACAAGTTGACGGTAAAGGGGTGGCGGGTCGTAATGGCGCCTTGGAAAGAATACCTGCTACATTATTGCCACATAGTTTTTCTACTACTATGAAAATTAGCACAAGCGCTGGGACAATCGATCCGTTTAATACAGATGTCTACGTACGTATACGCGTATAGTTTAAATATTCCTGAGAACTAATTTAACTCTTTTTAGTAGAGAACTTTACTTCTCTCTTCTACATAACTATACAAAGTGAGTACTCTTCAATACCAATGATTCATGCATTATTTTTGATTTCGCTTAAATAGACAATTAAAATTGATTTTCCCTATTAGTGATTAGCATTTATTTTTATATATATAATATTCATTTGCATTCTTATACGTATTACTGTATAAATTTTCATTGATTATAAGATATATAAATTTTTTATGATTTTCTTTCTCTCTCTCTCTCTCTCTTTCTCTTATTATGGTTTATAATTTATGAATGTATTATTAACAAATATTCTAGCTGTGTTTTCGTAACTTAATCTTATGGGATATGATATCTTAAATTTTTTTTCTCAAAAACACACAGGATACATGTAGAAAAAGAATAACAATTCAGAGCTAATCTCGTATCCAGAGATCGTGATTATTATTAATATATTATCAAGACGGAACTATATATATGAACTTCCGTAAGAATCTGTTCAGCACTGTCTTTTTACCCTCGATGGTAGAACCATCGTCTAAACCAGCTCGTATAAGCCAACTCCTGTTCCTACGTATACGAGTAAACTATTGATCCGTGAGTAGTCACGCGATTCTGTCGTAGAACGCCACTCAAACTCCTGTGCCTTTTTCTTCCCTAGTCTCTTTTCTCATTCCTTCTCTCTCTTTGTATCCTTGAACGTACATAAGAAATCTCTGCATTTCAGTCGTTTTTAAAAATAGTTTTTCCTTTTCTATAAAAATCGTAGAGTCATCTAAGGCCTTTTCAAATCCTATTACTAAATATTTACATACAATGTTGATATTCGTCTACTTAAAATATATTTTGTGATAACAGGAATTATTATCATAGTATAATAGAGGCATATATTAATAATTTAAATAACAGTAAACTTCATTCAATGTGTATGTAGATTATGAAAATATTATTTTAGCATAGGACCTCATACATAGCCACTTAATACAAAGGAAAGAAATTCGCTAGCTCCGAAACTGGTCTGATTGTCTATCCAATTAAATCTCTCAAACAGGAACCGTCGAGGTGTGGATAGGGCGTAATATCAAACCAGGAATAACCTTACCCTTTTATTTCATTCACGCACTACCCTCTTCCTCCCCTCTCCCTCATTGTTACAAAGCCTCACCACTATTGTTATCATCGTTGGCGAACAGCAACGACCACCTTCGCCGACTCCGTCGACTTCGCCAACGCCATCATCACCTTCTCGTCTACCTCCACCCTTAATTCACCCCATTTCCCTCGCTTTATCACCTGCCATCACCGGCCAGCTCGCGCAATATATACCTACCTACCTACGACGGCGCGCCTCGGTTAGGTCTTATCGGTAATGGTCCTATTTTTGGAATCTCCGCCCATTCTTTGCGTGACCCACCTCCGCAGCAACTTCCCCTCTCTCGTAGCCCGTGGTTTATAACCCTTCGAACGAGGGGTTTAGTTCGGATCTCTCTGAGTGGCGACGCGTCAAGAGACACCGCGGAATGTTCCTTTTTTTGTAAATTAAAGAAATCGATGGAGGACGTGAGAAGATCGCTATGGAATAAGATACTATGTAAAAAGTTTTTCTAGCTTATTTTATATGAGATTGATCGATATATTGGTTTCGAACAATATAAAGATGGATACATTAAATCACGCATATTGGATTTTTTTTATTTCCTTAGGAAGGTAGAAGAATATGTCTCAGTTTATATATGAAAGAGAAAGAAATTCGAATTAGCGTTGCTTGAATCTTCGAGGCGAAGGGTCGGTTGGCGTGACTCGGTTCACGGATCGATAAACAGACCGGAGGTTCCCGACTAACCAGTCTCGGGTCACGAGAATATTATTAAGCGCGCCACGCCGGTGCTTTTCCGATGGGCCGAGCGAATCCAACTCTTATCGATAATTTCGTTTCATATCCCAAGAAAATCATTAAGATGTGGTGTTTTAAGCTGCTTGTAAATGCATTTTTTGTTTTGTTTAAATTGCTCAAAGTCTCAAGACGGTACTTAGGATATCGCGATGATCATCGTTATCTCATCATCGTATCAATTATTGTAAATTCTTTTAGTAATATTCAAAGTTAATAATGCAGCAAGAAATGAAAACATGAAAAAAAGGAAAATGAAAAGATTTTTCACTATTTGCTGTGAGGATCAAATATTTTCTAAAAACATATCTAATATAACATATCTAATATAAACATAACATTTTCAGCAACATTTAATAAATAAATTATCATTTTTATTTAAAATTTTTTTAAATTTTAAATAATGTTATTTTGCCAGCCTATTCTTTTGCTTTTCTCTTTTTAACGATAATCTTTTTAACGATAATTAGGCTTTTGCGATAATGATATTTCAATATCCGTTGTATTTTTCGGAATTACCGCGGTTTTTAAGGATAACACATCGATCACTCTATCGAGAGTCATTATCATTTTGATCGTGGGTGCATATCGAAGAAATGAAAACAAGGGGACGTTCGATCATTTTGATAGTAAAGAAAGTAGGGAGGTAGAGAAGTGAAAATATGCACACGACGTAGTGGAGTATGCTTAGGCGCCATATGTCGCGCGGTCATTCATGTCCACGTATACTTCACATACCTTTTTCGACGTATATACTATACGTGGATATGCGTCAAACGTTCGAACTAATCTATGTATATACGTCAACTACCTACCTTCCAATATCGGTTATAAGTGCGATACGTGGTTAGGATGCTCGTAAAGTAAGTATCAAGAGAAATATCATTTTGTGTTCGGCGCTACTAACGTCTAGCAAATTGGAAAAATTGTATCTTCTAAAAAATAGTATTCTATTATCTAACAAAACCAACAAGAAAATACAAAATAATTCTATCTATATCTTTCATTGAAATACTCGTTGTAATTCTTATAATTCGATTTAAGCTTGTTTACAATTTTCTATAAATTTGACAAATACAATGTTTATATGTGGAAATATTATGATCTATCTTTGAGATTTACTTGATTTATCTTGCTTGACGTAATTTTTTATTTTGTTTCTCAATTTATAAATATCCTGTTAAAAAGTAACGTAATGTTCTTGATACGAGATAGATTAGCATAATTGTTATGCACCGCGTTGCTATTATGCTCGGAGAAAATAGTGAGGGAAAAGTGAGAAAGAGAGTCAGAGGATGGAATTACTTCTATATAACAGACAGACTTTGTCTTTTTTCCCAAATAAAACTTACTTGTACTTTCATCATGTTGTGCTAAACGGAATTGAAATGTTTGAAGATTGAATGATTTCATTGGTTGACCGAAGGATATATTTCTATCATAAATGGGCAATGAAATGTAATGAAGAAATTTATGATGGGCAACTCTCACCTATTCTGAAAAGGCAGATGTGAAAGCAGTAAAAGTGAAAGAAATCTTTCATTCGTTGAATTGATTATTCAAATCCGTCATTGATGTACAATTTTATTTATATGTTATTATTATATTATTACTAGAATTTTATTTAAAATTAAATTAGAATCTAAATAAATTTTATTGAGTATACACAAGATGCATACATTGTAAAATAACACTGTAAAATTATAGTACAATAGCTTAATTTATAATTGTAATAACACACATCTAACATCTATTTTGTTTCAATTTTCAGCTCTTTATTATGTTTATTAGAGCAGTTTTAATAAATTGCAACTCATACTTAATAGTGCTATGGAACAGCTAATTTACTTTCTAATTATTTATCATAATAAATCATTGTTACGTCTTGCACAATGTTATGTCTGCAAACTTGTTAGAATGCAAATATTTTCTAATTTATCGATGTAACAATATTTTCATCGACAATCGGAACGTTTTTGCTCGCAAAATGAAATTATGATTATACAGTTTTCTTTGTATTTCCAGGAAAAGAAATTGTATGCTTAAATTTATTTTTTCGTAATACAGCAGGTATGGAATTTGCGCAGAAATCGTTCTTATTGTAGACAGAATAGAAATTTGCAAATTGTTATACGGTAGACGGATAAATATATCTTAATCTTTTTAATGTCGGCATATTTTCTTGAAAAAATATATTGGTAAGCATAAATCAATCAATAAACATCTAGGAAATAAAAATATCTTCTTTTATTCTTATGTTCAACATTATAAATATATAAAAACATTCTTTAACTTATTAATAAGAAATAAATACTTGTTTTTTAAACTTTTTTTAATAAAGTACGATTTCTATTTGTCATAAAAAATTACTTTGTTGTAGATGTTTCTTGCTAAAGTTTAACAAGTTAGATATATGGATAAACATCGAAATAATTTTTCTCTTAAGATAATTTATACACATTTACATGATTACAATTTTGGCAAAGAAAGCATAAATCCGCTGATCGTGCAAGTGATGAAAGAAAATTTCATCCGCAATGCAGTCGACAACGAGCACCTGCGAAATTATGCCTGACGGTTTTTTTGAAGTAGCTTACTTGAAAAGTCACGCGATACAACGTTGTGGTCTTTGTGCTTTGAAAGACTCTTGCGGTATAATTCAATGGCCGATACAATGACCGCTTTTTTCAAATTATTTTTCATTTTTACATTTATTCATTATTCATGTTAGATTAAAACATATTAAAAATGACTAAAGAATATTCTTGAACCTATTTCAATACACATTTTTAGTAGTGCTTATACATTATCTGATTATTATATATAAAATTAAATATTTAATTAATATTTATTTGATTATGTACAGAATTTTATTAATTTTATACATATTAATTTTTTTTTTCATTGAAATAAATTTTTTCGGTATTCAATATTGGTACGAATAAAAAGAAATCATTAAATTGAATAAAATTAGAATTATTTGTTCGTTATTTTTTTCAGATAAATGAATTAAGAAAAATATTTTTTCTTAATTATCTTTTTAACATTTTTATTTTTGTCACTGATTTATTATACTAAAATTTTGCGGGATGATTTCTTTTGGTCAAAATCGGATTGGCAACTGAAGTATATCTGAAGTCTGGTATGGCAAAGACGAGGACATCGTTGAAGCTTGGTTTCGGTAGTTGGTAGCCGCAGTGCTGGCGCAGCGCCCTGACCTCAAAACATCGGCATGGATCGATAGAAAACTTCCTTCCTTTGCTTTGCGCCACGTTCTCCGTGCAGACTTATTGTTAGTGGACTTGGTGGTAAGCTGAAGAAGGTGCAAGAAGATGATTATTCCTCGGGGAAACTTGAGACTCGCGCTTGTTTAACCGATGAAGATTAGTGCAATGAAAAAAGTACCAAGTGGAAAAACTATCTAAAAACGTCCACATTATTTGCGTAACATTATTAAATCATTATTGGCACATATTTCTGTCGCAAATGATTCTGACTCATTTCTTTTTTCTTGGTTATAATAAATCGTTAAAAAAAAGCTTGCAGAGGTGCAATTAATAAATCTAAAAGCTGTACAGAGAAGGAGCTTTTGATAATTTATGTTCTTCTTCAATTATCTGCGTCTGTTCAATTATCAATTCTTCAATTATCTGAGTTTGTTGTGCATGGCATAATATATTATTACGTAAGTTGTTCGATTAATTAATAAAATTGATAGAATTAATCAAATATTTTAAGATACAAATGATATTGTCGATTTTTCTACTTTTTAATGTTGATTTGATTTTATGATATGAATATCGGTTTTACGTACGTCAAAGCAAAATTCGATCAGATTGGCAGATTCGCGCGATTGACATTTTGATAACCAATTTTTGATGCGAATCAATACTTCGGACAAGGTCGCGAAGCTTTCGTTAAGGATCATCGATCTTTCTCATCCTCCTTTGTTGCCAACACTCGCGGTCTTTCGATCCTTGTGCGCTTGTTGCCGAAGAGATTCGAAGCGTAACCATGTGTGCAAGCGAGGCGCGATT
>Ga0157364_1009225_pt1 | contig 10225 bp, 6 predicted proteins | sample AttsexASBM2_FD_111476 | JGI IMG/M metagenome (GOLD analysis project Ga0157364, IMG submission 111476) | Fungus gardens microbial communities from leaf cutter ant in Ribeirão Preto, State of São Paulo, Brazil - Atta sexdens ASBM2 | ecosystem: Host-associated > Fungi > Mycelium > Unclassified ... | reverse complement strand
TAAAAGAAAGATAAGTAAGTTGCAACAAGCAAAATATTAATTCTTTAATATTGTTATTTTATGCTCAAACTGATAGAAGTATTAAAAATTACTTGTATGATTTAATAACAAAAAATTCAAAGTCAAAAGTAAAGTGATATGTTCTTTACAATTAAAAATGGAAGAGAAATTTCGATAAAGTACACCGCTAATTAGCCAGTTCAAAGTAAAATATTCTCATTAGTAAAGCAGTGAAAAATTATTAGGCTTTCTGATCGATGTGAGTGGATATGTGTTATCAGAATGTTCACGAGATCCCCTCAAAATTAAATAATTACTAATAAAAAATTTCGAGGGGGGAGGGTTAAATACCTTAAATCTCTCTCTCCTCTTTCCCTGGATACGTCTATGATTATTCGGTATCTTTTATGTGTCAATTTTCAAATTCGGTATCTTTATATTACGTTCAATACATATAAAGAAAGACAGAAGACTAAATCTTATTTCAAAATCATTCACGTCTTTTAGTTTTCTTCGAAACATTATATATATATATTGTTTCTCGCGATGAAACGTTACACATCAGAGAAACGAAATAAGTTCGCGAAATAGCTTTTGAAATACGGCGATAGGACAAATACGGAGTATGTATTTCACAATTTACGGACTGATATCGATCGGCGTGCGCGTATCTCTCAAAAATTGATAATCGTACCGATGCTCATTCGCGCGGTCCATTCGAACGGTAGTAAAATTAACCGAGGCGTAAAAAAGGGATTTCGAGGCGAGTGAATGAACGCATCTTTTTTATGGTCAGTCCAGTCGTAAAAAAAGTCGTTTTTATCGACGTTTGAAAGAGTACTCTCACCTGCACCTGCCCGTCAAACATAATTATTTTGGCCTGACAATACATCCTGTCCCGGTGATTGCGTCGCGCATCGCGAAGTCAAAACAGCGCAACGACAAAAAAAAGAAAGATACATTGCAATTTTCCGCACCGCTAAAACTTCCATAACAAATCGCCGGCGTCCGATTGTTCGGCTCCTATCGAGATAGAAACGAGGAAGTGTTACGCACGCGATGGTAACTTGGTACATTAAAACACACCATTAAATTAGCCCCGCCTTCTAATCAATGCGCGTAAACAAGCGAGTTCCGTTTCGAGACATTATTGCCTTCCGTTTGGTGTCGATTAAAACCACAATTGCCTGGATATTTTATCGAACGACAAAGATGTCATTGCGCCGCAAAGTGTTTCAGAAATCGGTTATAGAAAAACTATATATACAGCAATAACAAAGAGGCGATTAAAAACGGATGAAAATAAAACTGACTTGTTGTAGGACGGGTAATCAATTTGGATCAAGTCTGTATATTCGATTTAGAAAAGAAACAAAAGGGCATGTGGACAGTCATATAACACGAAATCATACGAGTCATGAAAAAATAAAACCTAGTTCAGCACCACAACGTTACTGAAATGAATGCCGGGGTTTATAGCCCGGTACGAAGGTATATACGCCAAAAAATAACCGGATTCAACCAGTTTCGATCCCCTCACCTCGCGACCTTTCGTTACCTTCCCCGCAATCCTCGTGCGGGGAACGTGCGCTTTTTCGCCACCGGTGGTCGTGTATAGTCGCACAGAGTATATCTACCTTCTTCGCTGCTGTATTTCTACGTGTTTGAATGCAACAACGCACGGTGTTAAGTTTCGCGGTCGTCGAGGTCGGTGGCTTTGTTTCACCTAACCCGAGCGCGTTCCCACGAAATTCGTGACACGCTCCCTTAAATGTCTTCTTACCCCTTTCGATTACGCGTTCCTTCCGTATTGTCTCTCGCAGTGTACAATTGCGTAAATAGAACGGGTTCTTTATACCGAATTCCATCAGAGTGCCGATATTCGCATCTGGTACATTGGAGATACGGCGAGCGAAATGGAACCATATTGAAAGTTGCAGTTGATCGATTTGTAACGCATACGATTCGTAGAATTTTGATCTCGGATAAAATTCAAGTAAGATTTTCATAGATATATTTTTAATTACAAATGCGTTTCGAATAAAGTAAATTTATCAATCTCTTAAGAATATATGTGTCACATTTAAAAATATAATACCAAAAATATATATAGAAAAATTTAATAATTATGCTATTATTACGTTCGAGTATTTGTGTAAAATTTAAGCACTGTTTTCTTAGTGGTTTGAAAGCTATTTAATTTTTTTCTTTGTCTTAATTCTTATGTAAAATCACGAATCATAATCCTGTAATACTTGATGAGGAAGTAACATTAAATATATTAAAACAAATAAATATTCATGCAAAAGTTTATGTAAATCCACTTGTTCAAAAGTTGTTGAACCTAAAACTGCAGTAAAACATGGTCATTTTGCTGCACACAATTATTAAAATTAAATTATTTGTTTAGTTTTGTTTAGTTTCAACGTTTTATTTACAGACTATCATTAAAATTTTTTTAATGGTATTAGCTGTGATATTATTTTTTTTTTGATTGACTGTTTGACTGATATTTTTAGCTGATATTATCAATCCGGTATTAATTAAGGGAAATAAACCTTAATGTATTCGATATTTTCTTATATAAGCGGTTTTTTAAAGAATCATTGTGCAATTATTATATTCAAATAATTATGTGCAAAATTCATATTTTTATATTGACAATGAAAGAAAAATGTTTGGTATTTGTGACTATATAATTGCATAAAATAAAATATAAACTGTTGCAAGGGATATAATTAAGTAGTGCAGCGAAAAACTTGTAACTATTGGAAGCCGTTAAAAATTTCGGAATATGATAATTACAACCTCTTAAAAGTAACATTTTAGACTTCTTTTGATTTGTTCATATTACTAAAATCTTATTAATCTTAATCTCCTTATACTCAATTTATCATATTTTGCAGTATAGCTACCTTGAGTGTCTATTATTGAAAACAGAATTTAAAGTAAAGAAAATTTTAAGTTAAAAATTTGCCTTATATTACTTGCCTTATAAAATTTGCTTTATAAAAACTTATGGATTTTTTTTTATTGTCTTACAGTCAATTAATTTGATTCATTTTATCTCTGTAGAGTTCATACAAGATTTTTGGGTTCTATATTGCCGAAAACGAATTTGAAAAAATTAAATCGTTTTTGAGAACTTTTGTAAACGGATAATCAAATGGACGAACCAATACTGTAAAATTACAATCATTGTATTTCTCTCAGTGAATAGAAATCGTTCCTATGTAAATATTCAAATAAAAAAAAATACAACAAACAATTGCTAAAAGCAGCGTGCAAACCTGAGCTTATCGAAGTTATTGCAGTGTTAAATGCATAAAGGCAAGGCTATCAGAATTCATTCAGTTAAACGAACGCAAACACATTGTATAAAAATTACACAAAAACTACGCATCCGATATTGTAAGCTGCGCACGTGTATTTTACCAACGCACCACGTCCATCGATTGTTTTGCATTAACCATTCGATCAATCGAAAAGGACGAATCCGATTCACAGACGGTGGTAAAAAAAAAAAAAATGCACACGCATACGAGCGCAAAGTCGAGGCAGAGAACCAATTCGTATTTCGCAACCAGCATTTATTTTGCTGCGATTTATTCGTGAGTCTCTGCATACGCAGTCGTCAAGCGAAATGTTCTGTTTGATTAAAAGCTATGATCGTTGGCGGTTTGTATGTCAGTGACCAGTTCGAAAGGATTTGACACGGGAAAAATATTTTGCACGATATCGCAATGGGAGGTTGCTATGCAGTTACGTTTGAATATGTCAACCGACGCTGATTCCCAAATACACCGTAAAAAATTACAACGAAAACCAACAACATTCCACGAAAGCCTCTGAAAGTTGATGAGGAGCGAAGCTCCTGAAATGTTGACCACAGTAACAGTAATGGCTTCCGTAAAATATTCATTGCTCTCGTACAAGGATGGTATCGTAAATTCTTAAGGATGGTACCGTATCACTAATATATGTAACATACAGGTTAATAATGATGATCTCAAGAAAAGGTCTTTCACTTTGCGGATAAAAAACCGAGTGTGTTATCCTCAAATAAGAGATTGAACACCATTTTCTAAATATGAAATTAAATACTTAAGATAGAATGAGATAAATATGCACCTTACTCTACAATGTTAAATTCATAATGTTAAACTATATCCGATTTGAGTTATTTTTAATCATTTCTATAGGTCACTGTTCCTACTTAATATGTTAATTTAACTAAGCAATAGAGTCAAACAATTTAAATTAAAACTATATTAAATTTAATTAATATACACAAATTTAATTTATTATTTACTCATTGTAAGCGCATATTATTTATTTAACTTAAGATATTAGACTTATTACTATTTCTTTGATATTTAACAGTGTATTATTCATCTATCTTATTTTACTTTAAGAAATGTCTTAAATATGACGGACTAATAAAAAATTGTCTAAACGATGTCCAACTTACTTGAAGATTCCTAGAATGTATAAGAATCAAGTGTCCTCTTTTACTAGTCACACATTGGAAGAACTACCGACGTGACGCGCGAGAAGTGAATTAAGCGAGCAAAGATTAGAGAGGATTATAATAGCGTATATAATAGGAAAGAAAAATGAATATGCTGGACGAAAAACGGCGGTAGAGATGTTGGAATATTGTAAATTGTTCGTTTAAATCACCGGGAAGAAGTGAGTGGTGGACGTTGAAGTATTCGAGTATATATCGTACACCGACCCTCACGATAGTGCCGGACGGAGAACGTAGAGATACACCTAACGTTGAATAAATCAACTCAGGAGTTACTCGTGCGAGGAAGATAGGACTCTCACGCGGCAAAGGCAACGATTGCCTGTAATTAATATCACGGTAGATATGTAGTTAGTCGGACTGCAATTAACGTACGTGGTACCTGGCAAGTGAATTTGAAATTCAGATCGTACGCAGAGAGCGTGCGTAATATCCGCTTGCAATAGTTGTGCGACATTATTACAATTATTGGCGTAAGATGCCAAGACGTGCATACCGGGCTCCAATGAGCTTCCGTGTCGACCAGTCGATATCCGCAATAACCGCTCGGCTCTAATTTCAATCGGCACTGCCGTCGGCACGTGTGTCGTCCGCGTTAACTTAACAGGATGTCGAATAATCGAATATATAACGAAGCACGTACAACGTTCTAAATGGAAACGAAAATCGCGATGTCTATTCAGGCGGAAGGTTTACTTGACGGTAGCGATAACAATAGTGATTACAAGAGCGATAACAATGGCAACTGAAGAGAAGAAGAATGAAAACGATATCCAATATATTAATTTGTCATCAAGTTATTACTCTCTGTTGGCGTGTCCGTAGGCAAAATCATCATTACTGATAAACATATAAACATATAGGATAAATATTATGTTGAGAAGAGAGAGAGAGAGAGAGAGGGGGGAGGGGGGTGAAAACGTATCATATCCTGTGTATCACACATAGATATTCTATACCATTTCACTTTCATACGTTTATGTATTATACGTCACATATCTCATTTTTTAATCCGATGATCTTATTTAGATGCTTTAGATTGGCAAAACAAATTTACTACGATATCAACAATTTGAAATACGACAATATGAAATTATATTGAAAACTAATTAGAAAAAATTACAATGAATTACAAATATTCTTGTATATCAAATTCATGTATATACTGCACTTACTTTTAATATTATTTCCTTCCTATTTTATTTGCAAACTACATTTTTAATAAAATTGGAAAGTTTTTGGAGTTATTCTAAATCAATAATATAACTCAAAAATCTTCAAAAACCTAAAAACATTGTTTTTTAATCAAGATTAATAAATTAAAGGTTAGGGTTATGTTAAAGGTATCACACAAGTTCGATACGTATCTTACGTATGATACGCATTCATACGTATCAAACTTCCAGAATGTGTATCAAACCCTGAGAGGGGCAAAAAGAGAAAAATTCATATCAGTTACAATCAATCGATATGACTGTTTATTTATAATACAAATTGGAAATTCAAGTCGATATAATAGTCGATTGGTGACTATAATTTTCAAAAACAAAACGCGACTGTAGTAGTAATTATTTGGAGCCAGAGCTGACGGTTATTGGATCTACTAAATTATCAATTTCTTAAAAAAATGTTAAACAATTCAATTTTTTTTATTTTACATCTGCAAATTTAATTATTCTTATTAAAATATACTTACAATTAATATTCATTCTTTTTTTATACTTATTATTTCTTGGTTTCTTGAAATTAATTAATGCCTTTTAATTAACCATAGTACATATAATGGGTCATTCTTGTGTATTTCATTTCACTGAAATACAAAGAGCATCTGGCTAAATAATGGCTTTCATCCTTCCTTTTTTTTTAGTACACAACCTAAATTCTCTCTAAAGATGTTAAAATATATGTATGAATTACGTAATAACTTTTGTAATACCTGTAAAAGTAGTTAGACAAGAAACGAATAATCTATCGTGTGTAGAATAAAAAAATCGGAAAAAAATCATCAAAGATTACTACAAATAGGTTTGGTTTTTTTATTCTCTGATTAATTTGTAATTAGACTTAACGTGATGATAATATAAAAATTATATTTTTCTATCAATGATTAATCATTAAATGTGGTTTTGCGATGAATAACTTTTTTATCACTACAAAACCATTAATATAGTGATTAATTATATAAGCTAGAAAAACATTTTTTTATGTTATCGTCAAGTTAAGCGAGGTTAGTTCTAAACCACAAGTTAACCAGATCGAAAGACCAAGCTTTATAAGCCCAGCATCCATAACTGTGCTTACAAATTTTAGCGTCAGCTCCGGGAGGATTAAACTATAGCAATTTCTCTTTATTTAAAAATCCCTTCAACGTAAGACGCGATTACGTATGTATAAAATTTTCAGGTAACCCGACGATAAAGTGACGACATCGCTCTGGGAGTTGTGATTTATGATATCAAGAATTTCTTCTTATAGCACATCCAACATGCACGTTCGTAGCCTCTTTTCGCGTAAATGTATATGTGCGCAACCTCGTTTCGAGGATGCATTTCGAGACGACGACAGTAGCATCGTACATCGCAAAAAAAAAATCATGCAGTGCCAGTCGAAAGCGTCTGCAGATTTTCGAGCAGTTTCCGTGCAGTAAAAATTTACGGCGGACAGAGAGATTCGACTCCGGATAAAATTTGCAAGATCCGCTATTTCGAGAGAACATAGAAGCGCGTCTCATCAAGTGTGCGGTGATAGTAAAGAACCATTACACTCGTGAACGATTTGCAATTTATCAGCGGAAGGAGAGAAATTTTACATTGAGAGAAGATAGTAAGAGTCGAGATAGGACGAGCTCGCGCGTAAACGATACGAATGATGACCGATACACGTACCGACACGCCACGCGAATGTAAATAAATCAGACTCGATGCAGCAGATTCTGGCCGATTCAGGCAGTCGTGCACGAAAAAACGGCAGAACGCGAAGCGATGGGATTCGCTGTCACGCATCACGCGCGATGTAAAGAAAAAAATCCCGATTTTTGCGCGCGAGGTGATTGGTCCAGTTTATTCGACCGCGGAATGAAAAGTTGACTTTGCGATATTTCGTCGTGTGGATTTAAATACCGCGAATACTGCCCGTTATTCGCTCTTTGAAAATGTGTACTGATGTGTCGTGCATGTTCCATTGGAGTGATGTGTGTTGCGATCGATGAGTATTCATCAAAAATTCAAGGGAAAATTGGGGAAAACAAACAAGATAACAAAACGGGCGGTGTCTCTTTAAAGATGAGATTGAAAAATCTAAATTCTGATAAACGTCGTTCTCAAAGAAATTTATTTTTGTCACACCGCAGGAAAAAAAGAAAGAAAAAAAAATAAAACTCGCTTGACAATTTTCGATGCCTATATAGAGAGAGAATCTCTTGTCGACGGAAAAACCTCCCTAAAGGTATCTCCTCATGGTGCTTTGCATAATATCGAAGAGCGTTTTCTCGAAATCATTTCTTGCACCGAATACCGCAGCGATACATCAAAAATTCATGAAAGTCGAAAGGAGACGATCCCTTTCTATTCCCCGCTGTTCGTCTCCTAAAAGGACAAACCACATCGAGGGAAACCACTTTCGTGGGTAAACGCGAAAGCACGAGAGATACGACCGCGCGCTCGTGCGTTTCCACCAGGAATAGGCGTGCTAACCGACAATCTGTTATGCGAGCGTAACTCGGACAAACATCGCGATCCGAGATCTCCGCATCAAAAGTTATGACCAGCTGCGTTTTCGTGATAAAATGACCGCGGTCACGCCCACTGTTGTAAAGTTTCTCACGCCCGCGTATGCTATCGAGTCCTCGCAGACATTTTAGTTAAAAAAAATAAAATTAACTCTAAGTAGGTCAAAGAGAGTTCGTCCTCTTGTGAAATTAACGTTGATGATTTCAAAGCACGCTGCACATTCATAATTTCAGTACGTGCTTCCCTTACGAATTTTTTTTTTAATTAATTTTTTTTAAATTTTAGTAATAGGCTAAACGATTATTTTTGCTAAATGATTGTAAGTAGCTGTTATTTTTAAATAATCGATTATTTAAACAGTTATTCGATTAAATAGTTATTGATAATTTATTGTAATACTGTTGGAAAACAACTTAACTGATTATCGGTCAATTCAATTAATTAAACGGTTATTGATGTTATTGAACAATTCGGTCTTGAAGTAGTGATTATGTTCAACAAAAAATTGATAATTATTAGAAGATTATCATTTGCAATTGGAATATTCTTTTAGATTCTTGAGTCTAATAATAGGCCAGTTAAATCCAAAAGAATATACTAGGAATAGAATTAAGAGCAATAAGCACTTAATAATTATTTCTTCTGACTGGTGAATTAATTTAGATCTACCAAGAATCCAATTGTATTTTGATTACAGAACAATAGTTGTCATTTGACGATCATTCACGTTATTTAATTCGAGAGTTCATTTCTGAACAGTGTCTACAGCAAACAAGTTACGACGATTAAAGAGTTTTATGGAATTATATAAGATTTTAAATATTATTTATTGCTGTTGTCAAATTGTCAAATTATAACTTAATAAAAATAATCGTTAATCCGTTAGTCGTTATTTTTCAATTTCGTAACGGCCACTAAAATTATTTCTCAATAACGGCTATTCAGTAACAGATAATGAAAAACGTTCATCACTAGAGTTTTAGAGGAAAATATCGATACTGTCGATAGCTTAGTTTAAATTTCTGATTTTTGACAAAAAATTCTATACTAACGATATACAAACACATATTTCATTCCGCAGTTTTCATCCGGCGTAACGAACAATTTGGAAAATCGAGTAAATATGCTTCTTTAGTTATTGATTGGCGCTGACGCGAATTGTTTTTTCTGGTTAACATTTCCCGCGATCATATACGATTTTACATTATTATTATTTCAATAATATATTAAATAATATTATTAATTTCTTGATGCAAATCATCCAACAGGGGAAAGAAAATATATTGTTTATATTACAGGAATGACAAAAAATTTAAATTTGTAGGTAAAGAATGGTAATGTTATTCTAAGTGTTTTATGATTTATCATACAAAAACAAATTTTTAGTGCATTGTTATTAACTAAAATTATCATTTTGAATAAAAATAAAAAAACCCGTTCTGAAAGGATTAAATGTTTTATATGCCTATTTGAGGTGTTTCACAATATCCAATGTTGCAAACCAAGCAGTAAGTTGCTGTATTGGAAGATTTCTATTTCACAAAGAAGCAATTTTTAATAAGTAAGCCAGTAAAAGTTTCTCGTTGAATTGGACATAGAATCAAAGAGATTGAAAGGCTTTCCGAGATCTCGTGTTCACTTCTTTTAATATAGGCTTAGTGGAGTACGTGCTTTAATATGAAACAAAGGCAGAAAAAAAGCGATAAAAGAAAGCACTTACCGTCAGGTCGATTGAATACGACCATGGACAATAATATCATAGTATTCATTTCGATAAAACGCTAAATATATCAGTAGCGAATCTCGTTTTATTCCTCAAAAGAGTGCATTTAGAATTTGATATCTTCCTACAGTGAATATCTTCTTATGTGTGCGTGCGTGCGTGCGTGCGTGCGTGCGTCCGTGTGTGTGTGTGTGTGTGTGTGTGTGTGTGTGTGTGTGTGTGTGTGTGTGTGTGTGTGTGTGT
>Ga0157364_1009223_pt1 | contig 10226 bp, 12 predicted proteins | sample AttsexASBM2_FD_111476 | JGI IMG/M metagenome (GOLD analysis project Ga0157364, IMG submission 111476) | Fungus gardens microbial communities from leaf cutter ant in Ribeirão Preto, State of São Paulo, Brazil - Atta sexdens ASBM2 | ecosystem: Host-associated > Fungi > Mycelium > Unclassified ... | reverse complement strand
TTAACAACGTCAATTATTCTTATTGATACTTTTCATCATCTACCATCATCACATTCTTATACTGAACCTCTGAAACACCATTAAGTTCAAGTATCACAACTAGTGAGTATCTTATTTGTGATAATTAGAACTCGATTCCCATACTTGAAACCACTTAATACCAAGCATTTTCTCCTATTTCCCCTTTACTCTCTATTCATCCTCGACTAAGGGACAACACAGTCCTTTAGTCAAGAAGAGCATAGCCAGACCCTAGGCTCAAGGGGTATACTAGTTAGGCAGGCAAAGCCTAACCATTTGGTTGCATCAATGCCCACTGGTGCATTCTAGATGTAAAATCTTGTATGGACATGTTCTTTACCTTTTCCTATATTAGCCTTGTGCTACAGATCCACTCGTGGTCTGTCTATGCAGAGGAATGTCAGTTTGTTCTTAAAACAGCTGACTAGAGTAGAACGTTCTTCTTAGAACAACATTGTATACTTTTCCCTTAAGGCAGTAGTTGGTAGACAAGGTAGTCAGTAGAAGTGTAGGCAGGATAAGAAGAATATCTGCTATCACCTACCAAGATTTTGTCATCTTCAGAGTATAAGTCGGAGAGTAAAACCAGCACCGGTTCCATACTCTCTTTATATACATCACAACCAACACTACCCCCACCCTCATTATCCCCAATTGACTTACCCCCTCCCTATCCTATCATGAGTCAACACAATTTACATGTAATTATCCACCAGCAGCAGGAGCAGTTGGCAGCAATGCAGGTGCAAATACAAGCCCTGCTTGCAGCAGCAGGAGAAGCAGGGGGAGAAAGCATAGAGAGAGCAACAATGGAGTCCAACATAGGACCTTACATGAAGGTGGCCAAACCAGCTATCTTCAATGGAGAAGTAGGGAAAGTGAGAGGATTCATTACAGTATGTAGGCTATTTTTGAGAATGAAGTTGAGAGAAGCAACAGTGGAGGAACAAGTACAGTGGGTTCTTTCATACATGCAGGGAGGATCCGCAGATGTATGAAAGGAGAATATAATGGAAGAGTTAGAGGCAGGGAAAATCAAATATAAGACAGTGGAAGAATTTTTAACAAGTTTAAAGAAGGAATTCAGAGGAGGAGAAGAGGAGTCAGTAAAAGCAGCAGAACTAAGAAAGTTGGAGCAGGGAGGAAAAACTATGGAAGAATTTGTACAAGAGTTTAAGAGGGCAGCAAGAGGTAGCAGATATAAGGAAAGGCCGTTGATAGAGAAGTTCAAGAGGGGAATAAATGGAGGGATAAGGAGGAAGTTGATGGAGGCTTAAAATCAGCCAACCTCCATAGAACAATGGTATAAGAGGGCAACAGCCCTCAATAGAAATTGAAGGGAGAGTAGGCGAGAAGAGGAAAGATTAAGAGGGAAAAAGGAGATGGACAGAGGACAGAAGCAGAAACAGAAGACAATATTGCCATAACCCTTAGTGTGGCAGAGGAGGCAAATGCCTTCTCAGCAGACAACAATAAGGCCTGCTCTGATGGAGGGAATAGAGAGGACTAATGTAGTGGTAGTCAGAAATGCAGGACAGAGACAAGGACAGAATGTAGGGATTTCTCCTAGATAGGACCCTTATGCAATAGAGGTGAATTGAGGAAGGAATTACTATGCTTGTGGGGTTTTGGGCACATGGCCTATTATTGCAGGAATAGGAGAAGAGGGAGAGTGATAGAGGAAAGAAGAGTGGAGTATGGAGGAGGAAGAATCAAGGAGATTCAGGACTATTCGAACAATTTAAAAGGGATGGAGAATTTAGAACTCCTCGACTAGATTCTCAAAATAAATACAGTGTATTAGCTACAATAATAAACACTGATGCACTTAAATTAGAGGAGAAGGAAGAAAAGGTGAGAAAAGCAGTGGGAAGAATATTGAAAAAAGTAACAGTGAAGATTGGGCTGGAGAGATTGGATATGCAAGAGGGAGTAATGGTGGAAGCATTATTAGATAGCGGAGCAACTGGACTGGTTATGAGCTCAGAGTTCGCTAAAAGGCAAGGTTTTAAGCTGAAGAGATTAGAGAGACTAATGAATGTAAGAAATATAGATGGGTCACTAAATAAAGAAAGACCCATAAAGTACACGGTGAAGGTCAATATTTATTATCAGGGATATAAGGAAAGGATAGAGATTAACGTAATCAGAGGTCAGAAGTAGACAGTAATCTTGGGAATGCTGTGGCTGGCTCACCACAATCTGGAGATTGACTGGAGAACAGGAGAAGTGAAGATGACAAGGTGTCCAGAGAAATGTGGGAAACAGTGGAGACTAGTGCAAGGGAAATCAGGATGGGAAAAGCAAAAGGAGGAAGAAGCAAAAGAAGAAGTAGGGAGAAAGAGAGAAGAGAAGAAGAAGAAGAGGAAACAGAAAAAGGGAAAGACAATAGAGGTAAAGAAAGTAGCAGAGGAATGTAGCAGAGGAATGTGAAATATGGAATAAAGAAGAAGAAACAGTGAAACTAGAGGCAGAGGCAAAAAGAATGGTGGCAGAAAAATTTCATAAATGGATAAAAGTATTTGGAAAGAAGCAGTCGGAAAGAATGTTGACAAGGAAGGTATGGGACCATGTGATAGATGTGAAGAAAAGGTTTGTGCCAAGGAAGGGGAAAGTGTACCTATTGTCAAGAGAGAAAAGGGAAGAGATAAGAGAGTTTGTTAAAGAGCAGTTGAGAAAAGGATACATTCAGCCATCAAAATCATCACAAACAGTGCCAGTGTTCTTTGTGGGGAAAAAAGATGGAAAGAAGCAGATGGTGCAAGATTACAGGTATCTGAATGAGTGGACAGTCAAGAATAAATATCCGCTCCCACTGATATCAGATGTCTTGGAGAATATTGGAACAAAGAAGGTATTCATGAAGATGGACCTGAGGTGGGACTACAATAATGTAAGGATTAAGGAGGGAGATGAGTGGAAAGCTGTGTTTATGATGCCAGAAGGGTCATTCAAACCTATGGTGATGTTTTTTGGATTGACTAACTCGCCAGCAACTTTTCAAGCTATGATAAATGAGTTGCTAAGAGATCTTATCAATACAGGAATAGTAGCTGCTTTTATTAATGATGTGATAATTGAAACAGAGACAGAGAAAGGGCATGACAAAATAGTGGCAGAAGTTATTAGGAGGCTAGAAGAAAATGATCTATATGTAAAACCAGAGAAGTGTAGATGGAAGGTTAGAAAAGTAGAATTCTTGGGAGTGGTAATTGGTCCTGAGGAAATCAAGATGGAAGAAGAGAAGGTAAAAGGAGTGCTGGAATGGCTGACACCTAAGTATGTCAAAGATGTACAGAAGTTTCTAGGATTGGCGAACTACTATCATTGATTCATTGAGGGCTTCACATCCATGGCTAGGCCATTACATGACATGGTGAAAAAGGATAAGAAGTGGGATTGGATGGAGAGACAGGAAAAAGTGTTTAAGGAGTTGAAGGAGTGGTTCACTAAAGAACCGGTGTTAGCAGCACTGGATTTAGATAAAAAAATAAGGATAGAAGTGAATGCATTGGATTATGTGACAGAGGGAGTATTATCGATGGAATGTGAAGATAGAATGTGGAGACCAGTAGCATTTCTTTCCAAGTCATTGAATGAAACAGAAAGGAACTACAAAATCCATGATAAAGAGATGCTGGCGATCATTCAAGGCTTGGAGAGTTGGAGACATTTATTAGAAGGAGTGCAGTCCAAGTTTGAGATCTGAACAGATCATAAAAACTTGGAGTATTTTATGAAAGCTCAGAAGTTAAATTGGAGGCAAGCTTGATGGGCATTGTATTTATCAAGATTTAACTTTATATTAAAACATGTCCCAGGATCTAAAATGGGAAAGGCAGACAGACTAAGTAGAAGGTCAGACTGGAAAGTAGGGGTAGATAAGGACAATGAAAATCAAATAGTGGTAAAAGATGGCTGACTTCATAGGTTAGAAGAAGTAATTATTGAGGGACCTGAAGTAGAAGTATTAGAAAAAATAAAAAAAGCTAGAAGTAAGGATGAAGATGTAGTTAGAGTAGTAAAGGAGATAAAGAAGGTAAAGGTAAAGGAACTATGAGGGAGTGAGTGGAAGATAGAGGGAGAGTTGGTGTTGAAAGAGGGAAAAGTATATATACTAAAGGATAAGGAATTAAGAGCAAAAGTGATCTGGTTACATCATGATGTACCAGTAGCAGGACATGGAGGAAGATAGAAGATGGTGGAGTTGGTAATGAGGAACTATTGGTGGCTAGGAGTAACGAGAGATGTGGGGAAATATGTGAAAGAATGTGACTTGTGCCAGAGGATAAAGAATAGGACAGAGGAGTTAGTAGGAAAATTGAAGTTGAGTGAGGTGCCAGAAAAGCCATGGATGCACCTAATGGTAGACTTTATTACAAAGTTACCAGTAGTAGCGGAAAAAGATATGATTCTAGTAGTGTGTGATAGATTGTCCAAAATGGCACATTTTGTGGTAACAACAGAAGGAACATTGGCAGAGGGATTGGCGAGGTTATTCTAGGATTACATATGGAAGTTGCATGGATTACCAGAAAGCATAATATCAGATCAAGGACCTCAATTTGTGGCAAATTTGACAAAAGAGTTAAACAGGATGTTAGGAATAAAGACAAAGTTGTCAACAGTGTTCCACTCATAAACAGATGGGCAAACAAAATGCATGAATTAGGAGTTGGAGCAGTATTTGAGGTTTTTCATAGAAAATAGGCAAAAAGACTGGCCAGAGTGGTTGGCATCGGCAGAGTTTGCTGTGAATAATAAGGTATACACAGCAATGAAAGTATCACTATTCATAGCAAACTATGGGAGAGAGTTAAGAATAGGGGGAGATATAAGAAAAAAGAGGAAGGTAGAGAGTGCAATGGAATTTGTAGAAAAAATGAAAAAAGTGCATAAGGAAGCAGCAGTGGCACTAAGAAAAACGCAAGAAGAGATGAAGCAATATGCAGACAGAAGTAGAAGAGAAACAGAAGAGTGGAAGAAGGGAGATAGAGTGATGCTAAGTACAAAGGACTTAGTACTTAAGGAAAGACTGGTATGGAAGTTGATGGAAAGATATGTGGGGCTGTATGTGATAGAGAAGGTAGTATTGTTGAATGTGGTAAAATTACGATTACCAAGTTCAATGAGAATTCATCCGGTAGTAAATGTAAGCCAGATAGTTCAATATAAGAAGCAAGTGAAGAGACAGAAGAACGAGGAAGGAAAACTAGTAGAGGTAGAAGGGGTTGAGGAATGGGATGTGGAAAAAATTCTAAATAAGAAAAAAATGAGAGGAGTAGAGAAATACTTAGTGCAATGGAAGGGGTTGATAGTAGAGCATGATACTTGGGAGAGAAAGGAGGATCTAGGAAATGTGAAAAAGGTGTTAGAAGAATTCAAAGAAAGAATGGATGCAGAAATAAGAAGATGAGAGAAGATAAAAAGAGCAGAGGAACAAGACTTTAAGAGGGGAGAGTTACCAGAAAAGTTTACAGTGAGGATGTTGTATGAGTGGGACAATGGAAAGTTTGAAGAAGAATATTTGAAGGAGTTAGAGAAGAATTAGAGAAGATGGAAGGCAGTTTCTCTAGAGAAGAAACCTTAAGAGAGGAGTTCTATCAAGATCGTTGAAAGTGGACTTTATTTTTCAGTTTTTAATTTAATTTTTCTTTTCTTTTTATTTTTATTTTTCTATTTTCTATTTTTAGAACAACTAGGGTTAGAGTTAAAAGGATCAGTTACACTGTCACATCAGTCACAATATAATGGTGTGGTCACAACATTGATCATAAAACTTAGGAGAATGGAGTAGAAGGTCCTAGAACAAATAACATCATACAACAAGGATAACATATGTTGATCTTATGTTCTATACATGGTCATTTAGGGTAGGGTGCACAGTAGTGAGTACAGACCATTAGTAGTAGTATATATATATAAGATAGATTAGTTTGTAAAGGGATATTTATTAAGTTCTCTTATGTTACTTAATACAAGAGTTGTTCTATTGTCCAATCCTAAGGGCTTTTGTTCATAACATCTTATAGGTGAGGATCTCATAGAAATCATAAGAGAACTTAATAAGAAGTTTCTGATGTAATGCTATCCTATTTATACAGATGATTCATAGTCTATACTATAATAGATAATCTTACTCTAAAGTTTATGTATCAGTAATGTGTACACTATAAGATGAATATGCTATTGACATTATTTTTCTAGCTCCTTTTCCTAGATTCTAAGTCTATGATATTATGACATGTGACACATTATGTGACTGCAGTCATATATCTCTTTATTATCCAAGAAATAAGAAAAACAGAAAAGAAAAATAAAATCAAAGAAAATAGATCAAAGGAAAAGAAAAGAAAATATAAGGGTTCAAGTATATTATGATACTTGGAGGCTTATCTTTAGATGAACAATGTGATCTTAAATAACACCTTGGCCTCAACTTATATGTTGTGTCTACTGTCTGTTGTATAGTCATAATTTGGATGGTCAGGAAGAAATGAGATATTAGAAGATTCTTAGTCAGAAAAGTAAACAGTAATTCTTAGTTGATCTTTAGGTGAAGCTTAGTTGATTTTCAGACTGAAGACTACAGAGTATCTACTTGGTCTTAAATACTAAGTCTGTAGTCAGAACTATGACTAGAAAAATAGTAGTGTAGGAGATAACTAAGAAGATGTTATAAAGATAGTTTCTAAGATATAGGATAACTGAGAGTTTAGGTGATGAGTTACCAGGAGATGAAACACAGAGGGTTGATCTATGTACAAACAATCACAGATATAGAAGTATACTTAAATATAGTTCAAGTCCTGACTAGAAGTCAGGAAGTGAATATCTCAGATGTCTTGAAAGTCAGTTTATGATATAGGATAGAAATATAGCAAAGACTCTTTGTTGAGTTTTTTCATAAATTCTATTTAAGTGTTGCTATAACAGAAGGTGATAAAATATTCTAATATTGTTATATTTAACAGAACTTCTTGTTGAGTTCTTTTGTAATCATATACAAGAGATTTATGAGATACTTATAACATATGAGTGTTCTAGATACAAGAGTTATTTTATTGGTGATTTTACTAGTAGATATTAGTCTTCCAAGACAATATTTTAGATAGATATTGTTATATATATACTATTATAGTCTGTTATTGTACTTTATGTGATAAATTTTAATAAAAATATATATATATGACATAAATTATATGATGTGTTATATGTGACCTATAGTCTTATACAATATACAGTATATAACAAACCACTAGGAAAAGCCTAAGAGAATAGAATCATGTTTTCTAAAGGTGATAACTATCCTAAGTACTTTACAGAGAACACTTCTGATATAACCATGGCATAATTATGCTGAGATGATTGAAAATAGCTAGGAATGATGGAAGAGCTGTCAAGATATTCAGAAAAGCTGGTTCCCTTACACATGTAAAGAAATAGAGGGTGTTAGAACAATAATATTAAGGGCACATGGCAATCACATGTAGTCTTTATGATCAACATATGGTAAGGCAATTTAATGATAGCATGGATCATGATATAAAGTGCATAGCTTGTAGTAGCCACAACACCATTCTATTCTCTTAGGAAATAAGCAATGTATTCTATCATCTATAATTTATACTTAGAATTTCCAAGAGCTTGTTCAAATCTCTGATTGGTTTTTCTACAGTAATAAAGATATATCTAACACATTAAAATCATGAAGAGACTATGCATCTAAGATCTTGTGTATTTCACATAACATATTTGGGGCTATTTTGTGAAAAATGTATTGAGCATATGAGTTTTGTTTGCAACATTTCATGTATAACATAGCTCCATGTGAAGCCGAGTTGTGACACTTTGTTGAACAGTACAGCAGCATTACCTTCACGAAATTCAGGCTAGCTAATGGCCCAATAAAACTTGTGATGACTAAACGTTCTGATCACAATTAAAGATCAATGATTACGATTCCGCGGAATACTCTCTCAAATATTATTAGAAACCCATATTAGCCCCATTCCTTTGTGCAATCATTTCGTCGTTTTCCATTTTCTAATTGAGACGCGTACAAGATATTTGTGAGCCCGCGTCTATCAAGTGTCCATCATAATTCGGTTGGGAGTCTGTAATACATACAGTAACATACAATAACAACTCTTGCACACTAAGATGGAAACCCGTCATAAAAAAGAAACATCACAAACGGATTCTCCACTCCTTCAAAGCAAATGGTGGCGATAAAACATGTAACGACAAATGATGATAGACTAGCAGTCCACTGAGTTAGGGTCAGTGGCGTAGACAGGAGGAAAGGATGCTCACAGTGGTGTATCGCCAAAAGGAACGAAATTATACTCATGCAATCGTGCAAGGAGGGTAATGCAGGTGGTTGCTGGGATCGTCTGACACATCGTTCATGGGGATAGAATCATCAGGATTCTCATCTTTCGTGAAGATATTGGCGAATAATGAAAAGGCATCCATGGTAGATTCGCAAAAAGGAAAGACTGAGCTGGACTGAGGATATTTTATCCATTCCGTGCCCTCTTATAGCCCAAAGCCGTGTGCCTTGATATTTTTAGCACAATAAAGCAGGTTCATTCTCACACTACTGGTCTTTTGTAGTTAGTTTCGTGGAAAAATACAAGACGGAACTGACGATAGCTTCGACCTTGATTTGTACTGGATAAGCATCCTTGCAAGAATCCTTGTGCAGGGGGTCAGTTGCTCAGGAATATCGGATGGAAGTAATTATTGATCCACTACCTTCACTGGACAACCGGTTTCCTTTCAGCGACCGCTCAATTTCATCCCAAAGCTAACGTTAAGCAAAATTGTCATCTTTCTGATCGATCAGCTCACAACTTATGCTACGAGAGGGCGAAGACCAAGAAGAAGGAGGAGGAGGCTGTGCCATGCAGAAAAGGTCGAGTCCCAGTATCAAGCATCCTAGCTGCATCCTCGCTCAGATTTTGGAGTTACGTCAGTTTTATAATTCCTTGCTCCATCAGCAACAGTTAATACTGGTGCTCCACACCGCATTCTTCCATGCCTTGCAGCGATGTTCGTATTTGCCATTCGATTCTAAATTAGATGAAGAAGCAATTGCCTTAGACTTGTATCGTGTATTCTGGCATGTTGGAGAACAATAAAGGATTTTCCCCTGAAAATTCAAGACACGTGCATGCTGTATATGTGTATGCTATATGCAGGTGCTTCTCAAACCACCATGTGGTCTTGTGCTTCTGTGGGGAAGAAGAAAGCAAGTACCACAGAGAACCTCGAGTGTTATGAAACATCACACTCGGTGTTCGAGTAAGAAGCTGGATTATATACTAGATCCAAGTTACTGTGCTCAACAAATGACCTCTGTTATATGGTATTAAGCTAGGAGAAAACTACTAAGGACTACAGACTACTGCATCGACATTGTAGCATGAGGTAGTTGGTGCTGACTGATCCTGATGATAAAACATAGTCAGATTTGTAGCATTGCCCTTCTAAGATTGTCCTTGCAACTTCACTATTTTATTTCATATAGTTGGTATTCTAGGAGCATCAGAGTAGTTTTGATAAAAGTCACAACAACTACTGATGCTCTCTTCAGAATGTTGGAATGATCCTCCTATGTCATTTCTTCTAGAGATTGTCATAATCCCTGTCATTTGATTTGGTATTGCAAGATGCTGTTTCACCATCTTGAATCAAAGATCTTTTCTACTTCCTGTATTTGTTCTGGTCCAGTCATTGGTGGAATAAAGTTTTTAGTATTGATGGCTGGGTAAATATTAATATTCTTCACATTTTCAGAATCTTGATAACTTCTTTCCTCTTCTTATCAAAATTTCTCTTTATAACCTCATTATTTTTCTCAAAACCTTTTCTGTCCCTTCTGTTCCTTCTCTCATCCTTTTTATATTTAAGAGCTACTATAATGATAGAGGCTAATTAACTCATTCTGTATATCTGTTAAGCAAGGTTCTTGCTTTAAGCATATATTGTTATGATATGGTAAAGAGAGAAGCAGTAATATTCTTTATATATTCTTCAGGATTTTATATTGGATTTTACTTTGAATTTACTTTTCTTTTATTGATGATGACAATAAAGAGGCATGTGACACTGTGGTCACATGACATGTCACATCATGTGATGTTATAAAGGCCTAGAATAGACTAGAGTAGGTTGGAGTGATCTAGATGGATAATGTT
>Ga0157364_1009222_pt1 | contig 10227 bp, 7 predicted proteins | sample AttsexASBM2_FD_111476 | JGI IMG/M metagenome (GOLD analysis project Ga0157364, IMG submission 111476) | Fungus gardens microbial communities from leaf cutter ant in Ribeirão Preto, State of São Paulo, Brazil - Atta sexdens ASBM2 | ecosystem: Host-associated > Fungi > Mycelium > Unclassified ... | reverse complement strand
GTCCTACCTCACCTGCCGTATTCTCCAGACGTTGCTCCCTCTGACTATCACTTGTTTCGATCAATGGCACACGGCCTGGCTGACCAGCACTTCCGGTCTTATGAAGAAGTAAAAAATTGGATCAATTCGGATAGCCTCAAAAGATGACCAGTTTTTTCGACGCGGGATTCATACGCTACCCGAAAAATGGGAGAAAGTAATGACCAGCGATGGACAATACTTTGAATCATAAATGTATAATCAGTTTTTTACAATAAAGCCTCGTTTTTTACAATAAATTTCAGAAAAAAACGGCGGAAGCAAAGTTGTACACCTAATACTTGGGTTGGAACAAAAAGATCTTCAATAAAAATATCCTTAAAGAAAAATTAAAACTACTATTAATTGGATTGAATAATTAGATTTTATTCAAGAAGTACATATTCTTATCGCCTTTTTTTACCTTTTTTAAAAAGATAAATTTGTAATAATATCATGCATTTCGTAATGACGTCTTCTCATAAACAATTTACTTTATAATATATATTATATATATATATATATATATATATATATATATGTATACATTGTACTTTTCGAAGTTAAATATGTAAATTTATATGTAAATCTTTTCAGAGTAGCCGTTGACCTATTATTTTTTTGTGGCTATTAAAATCGTAATTTTTTAAAATTATTATAATCTCGTTTTTGAGAAAAGTCTATAGTAAGATTTGTGTGTAATTAATCAAAGAGTCTGCGCACCTTATTTGTCAATAAGTTATACGGAAAAAGTTATATGTTACAATACATTTTCAATATTTTTTCTCTTTCATCATTAATCTATTGTAGAATTTTGCACATATCAGAATTTCGGTACCTCAACTCCATTATATAAAAAAATTAAACATTTCTATGATAACTCAATTTACTAAAAAACTATCTTAAAGATAGTTTTCTATCGAAAGTATCGATTGCTATTCAATCCCAGTGATTTTAAAACCAAACGAACTTTGTTTGAATTTATATTCGCATTACCATATATTCGCAATGCGATGCAAATATCAAACCATTCCCATCATTAAATCGCCAAAAAGCACAATGCCACGTGATGTCAAGGTACAAAGGACCTCACACAAATCTTATGACAATTGAATTTCGGTCGAATTGACTGAATTGATTGTAGATCTTATCGTCCTGATAAAAAGTCTCCACAAGCATGACTCTCTATAATGAACCATTGACATATACAAGGCGTCATTTTTCAAAACGGGTTAATACTACAATATCTTATTTTCAACGAGTACGCTGCTGTTACATCCAGCAGACGTTATTCTCGCGACTCTTTTCTTTTATAGAGATCTGAAATTCGTTGAAATAAAGAGATAACTACGAATAACAAACAAGTTGAGTGTTTATAGAAGACTAAAAATTTTCTTTTCCCACGTTAAAAACTAAAGTAAAGAAGTGAAGTATCTCCTCGTAAATGTCGTTTCGAGATAAACTAAAAATCGGTGTACGTGCACGAGCAGTGGGGCCAAAGGACCGAGTCTGTGCCTCTCAGATACCGCGGCTAAAATAATAATATGTTGGAAGCGTAAGACCGGCGCCAAGGTACTTTTTAACAGTCAAATCGCGGACGATTCTCACGAGTCCGTAATCATAAAATCTAAGACATGACATGCGACGTTCAGGAGATGGAATTTGGTGGTCTGGTACCGACCGTTGCACGTGCGCTTCCTCAACATACTGCACATGCACTTTCTCATAAATTTTAAGAATAAGAATGACATTTTCAGATTTTCGTTACAGATTTCGGTGTCTTTTTCCCTTTTTACTTGATCAATTAGAAGGCAAGAAATAGGTCTCATCGCCTTATTAACAAATCTATCCACTAAACATGCGCTGTTAATCAGAGCAGATTAGGTACTATAAAAACGCCGGTTCCGTGAGACTCTTTTCTCCGATTTTTTCTGGGAGACGGACGTAGCGGTCTGAAATTCTGATTTTTTTTTCCAGCTCAACACTTATCTCTATATTCAGAATGAGTGCGGGAGAAATTCTGTTAACTCACGTACTTAGTCATCGAAATTAAAAGACAGAGTCAGTGTTGGAGGAAGACGTCGAGCTCGGACATCTGGTCACAGTCTCAGCTGGTCACAATCTCATGAACCAACAGAATTCGCCAAGGATCCATCTCACTTTATCGAATTTCTTCAACCAGCTCAGTAGTAAGTCTGCATGTCGCTATTCTCCGATCCCCTTCATCTTTTTTGTTTCATTGACACATCATTTTCCATTTCATTTCATTTTTCTTTTCTATTCGAGAAAAGCTCGTTCCCTCGTAATAGAAAATAAAAAAAAAGAAACATTACAGTGCGTTATCGTGGTAACATTGCTCTCTGCTGTCGCCAAGATTTGTCTGTTCTTGCCGACCGATAGCCTGTGTCCGCCCGCTTAACATTGGAACATGCAAAGAATATCCAGCTGATCAAATGAAAATCAACCTGACTTATCACCACTCACCCCGGAAATAAAAATTCATCAACTCCCCTTTTTAGCACGTTCTTGAAAACCTTACAATTGATCTTTTTCCAGATGACCTCTTCCCTATTTTCTTCCCTATGGTATATCTTCGCCTTTATGTGAATTAGCCCCCTATCCATCAATTCCTCCGAATGACACCTCCAATTCTATCATCAATAATTATACTCTTCTCGATCCAGTTCCCTTTCTTTTCCATAACATTGACCAGTTAATCTATCATGACCTTTTTACACCTATTTCTGATGCCAACCAAGTCGTGGTCCGAATCGAAGGAGCTGAGACTATTCTTTTTTCGTTTTCATATCTGCTCTCGTTCCTTCCCTATAAGCCTCCTCTTTTTTAATTCCGTCTCTTCTCTCGCCACACGATATTTTCATACACACACATAAAAAACATACCTAACTCAAACAAAACAAACCAAAGAAATAATGTAACAAAAATGTATTGCTAAATATTTCTTCCATTATATTATTATTAAATTTAACCCTCGTTTATTAATTTGAAAAATCTCTCCTTGTATTTATTCTAAGTTCTCCCCCGCTTGCACTTCGCTCTCTCTCCCCGGTCTTGGATTAAGTTCCATGACCTAAAGCCAGGCCAACCGACCTTATAGGCACATCTAGCTTTAAAATGCGTCTTCATGGTTACTGACCCAGTTTGATCAAAAAAGTATGTTCGACTCGTGACTCCGTTAGCGGAGCAGTGAAATTTCCATGTCACTCTCCCTTTGACCCCCGGCTCCTTAAGAGACACAAGGCAAAGCGAAGTGCCTCCCGATTTGCGTCAATCCTTTCTCACAGCTCCCTTGCGGAGTCCTGAACACGACCAAATCTAATAATTCGGTTTCTGATGCTTAATAATATTGATAGAAAAATTAAATAAAATAAATTATCGTCAAAATAGAAATTATAAAGACATTAAACAGTTTGTAACTTAAAAACTATCTTTAGCACTTAAAAATATATGGTAAATCGATAATAAATTATAACTTTACATATATATATATATATATATATATATATAAATTTCATTAGAACAAAAGCACAACGCGAAACATAAATAACAAACGCTTTAAATTTAATGTCAATTAACAAAATTAAATAATTATCAAGGAATAAAGAATAAAGAATAAAGATTACGAATATTTATATTAATATGAAGGTAAATACAAATTATATATAATAATGACAAGATAGCAGCGGTCTATTAAAATTGTAATATAGAATTTAGAATCGGTTATGTTCACTGATGCAAGACCGATCTTAACTGTTAGTATAAACGCAAATGATACCATATGTATATCAAAAAGTATATCAAAATGCAAAAGAATTAAGCGCTGTCGTTTCTGTTATTATTAGCAATTAAATTTAACAAATAAACATATATGTCATATAGAAATTCGGTGTCTTTTTTTAAATTTATACCATTTAACTGTTCTGTAATATGTAATGTTTTTGAAATGAATCTTTTATTATAATTTGATTCCGTATTCATTATTCTGACATTTTTCCAATCAAAGTTATGATTGTATTGTTCTGTTATAACCGAATACCTAGATGAGTCAAGCTTTATATTTTCAATATGCTCATTTATTCTGGTATTGAATTTCCTTTTTGTCTGTCCCACATAAGAAATGTCACAATTGTTACATCTTGGATCTTATAAATTACATTATTATTTCCAGAAATTACTTTTTTGTCTTTATGCACTTTTATAAATTTATTCAATTTGTTAATACATCTGTAACCTATATTATATACATTTACTAATCATGCGTGTAGCTGACTGTGTGACTCTGCGGATAAACGGAGGAACAAAAAAATTTTCTTATTAGAAATTACTTTATTATTGGTAGGAACATTGGTGTCATCTTTCTTTCATGGAATTTTTGTTGAGAACAACTTTTTTATTCTCGTATTGAACAGCTTAAATCTAACAGATATCCGTTGTTTAAAAGAATGCATATTTCTAAATTCTTTTTATAAAATTTAGGATGTAATAATAGAATTACTCGATCCACTAGACTGTATACCAATCTTATGACACAGAAGGTGATTGAACAAAAAAGAATATCTGCTCGAATACATCTTTTTTTGAAATCAATCCACAGTTATCACACAATCTTTTACTTTAAGTTCAAAAAACTTATATTATGGTTTTCCTCATATTCAATAGTGAATTGTAACCAATTGTGTACCATTAAAGATTTGATGGATAGATACGAAATCTTAGTGGGAGCCATGATTATGTCATCGTATCGGAAATAAAACGGCAAATTAATATTGAATACATTTAAAACTTTTTCTTCAAGATCCTGAACGAAAGAACTTTCCATGCTGTGTTGTTATCGGTATAGATTTCAATAAGAACTCGATATTTTTATACATAGTGCTTCACGCGCGGAAAAACAAACATTCGGATCGTAATAATCAAGTACCTCACACGTGAAAGGTAAGAGAATTCACGTATTTCAAATGATACACGTAAGAGAAGTCGTAAAAATCTAGCAGAATCTAAATACATGATTATAAAAAATTTACTTCAATTTTTATGCCACTTTTTTATATGAAATTGCACGCGCATATGTGTGCGGAAGTAGGAATGATAAGAGTAGTTCATATGCTGTTACCTAAAATTTCTTGATACATTACTACAAACTTGATTTTAAGGCATTAATAAAAAAAAAAACTTTACGGCTATAAAAAAAAATTAGTCATTTTCAAGCTTTGTGCCTATAGACACTTTTGATCAGTGAGTCAAGATATAACATACTGAAGTTTTAATCAATTTTATCGAGGGACAAAATCCTACTGCTCCTTTTATGTATCCGTAAAAAAGATTTGGCGTCAAGTTAAAGTCGATTCATGTTAAGGAGGCTAGCGCCGAGATATTACCAGTGTCCTATTATGAGATATCTTTTTAAAGAATGTCCATCGTGGCATGCAGTGTGTGGCACGTAGCACCATCCTGTTGGAACCACATGTTATCAGTATCCATATCATCCATTTTAGGCCACAAGAAGTTGCTTATCATCGATTTGTAGCGCTCACCGTTGACGGTTATGGCAACGCCCGCTTCGTTTTGGAAGAAGTACGGACCGATGATTCCGCCAGACCAAAATCCGCACCAAACAGTTTCTCGGAATACATTTGGAGCTGGTGTATCTCGCGTGGATTGGTATCGTCCCAAATTCGACAATTTTGCTTGTTCACATATCCATTCATCCAAAAATAGGCTTCATCGCTAGAGATAATTTGTTTGGCGAAATTTGGGTTAACTTCCAACTGCTCCAGAACCCAATCAGCGAACACACGGCGTTATCTATGGTCGTTTACCTTAAGGGTTCCTGGGTCAATTGAATTTTATAAGGGTGCAGATCCGACGCAAAATTCGCCAAGTTGAAGTCGCAGAAAGGCCAAGTTCTTGTGAACGATGAGAAATTGACCGCCTCGGGTTTTCTCGTACACTTTCACGCACAGCAACGATGTTTTCAGCAGACCTTGCGTTTCGGCGACGTACTGATGTTGGCTGATTATTTATCGAACCGGTTGACTCGAATTTGGCCACCAAACGTCGAATAGTCGACTTGGCAGGACGGTTGTAGCGAGGATAAAAATCATGTAATGCGCGGAACGTTTCTCGAACGGAGCATTGATTTTGATAATAAAATTTTATGATTTGCACACATTGCTGAACACTATGACCTTCCATGGTGATTTGCCATACACTACTAAACAATTCACAACAAATTTGACAGATGTCACTTTAATAACATGGCTATTATGTTCTAACAAATTTCGAGCGTCCCTATTGAAAGACCCTATACAATAAAAGTACATATCTTTATATTCCTATAGAAGGATTTTCTTATTCAGATTCAAATTACTTTAATTCTTTTTATATGAAATTTTTATAACGCAATTTATTCAAAAACATTTTCTCTTCTAACCAAAATAGTAGTATTGTTTAATTCTCCTTCAAAACATTATTTAAAATGTTATAATAAAATTGCTTTACCTTGTCCATTCAATTTGTTACCACAAAAAATTAAAGAAATAAAATTAAAGAAATAAACACTTGGCGTTGCTGAATCGAATAAGAAAAATTATAACAATTCAAACATTATAATAATAGTTAATAGAAATAAATAATAAAAGATAATTACAATTTTAATGCAATAATATGTTTAATCTGAATGCGTTTAATGTAATTATACTGAATAAAAATTCCGTTCATTCAGTGTTAACTATATTAAAAATCGGTTAAAGACGAGCTAATAAATTGAGATGTTATAAATTTAATAATAGAATTAATGTTTAATATGCATTAAAAACAAGCGAAACTAGTTTCTCCTAGAAGACTTTACAAGTCTTCTTCAGTCGCAGATATTACAAAATTAGTACATGTGTAATTGATGCGTAAAGACGATTAAAGAATGTAGCATCATAAGTTACATTTATGTACATTCGGAAAATGTAGTCAATATGTAAAAATTTTTAATGCATATTAAACATTAAATTCTGTTAGTATATTTATAACATTTTAATTTATTTGCTCGTCTTTGACCGATTTTTAATATAGTTGACATTGTGTTACAGTAACGAACAGGTTATTATTGTTTATCTTTTTACTGTTTATTTCCTTTTTATTTTTATAACGCATGTCTTACAAATTTATTTATCTTAGACTTAAATAATAGCTCGCACAACTTTCTTAACTTATATGATTGTATAACTTGATCACATATATACTGGGTGTCCCATTTTAATGTCCTATCCCAAATAACTTTCTTATTTTTGATTTTAGAAAAAAAAATAAAAAAAAAATTTCAGACAAAAGTTGTATGGCTTTGAGGAGGACATAAGATAATGTCATTAATTTGATCTTGAATAATTGTTTAAAAGTCAAGATTACGTAAAAATTACCTTTAATTTCTTAAATGGAACCCCCTACTTTTTATTGTACATTCTTATCTAGATTATCTGGAAAGCTTTTCAAAACACTATAATTAAATTCATTTTCATTAAATACTTTTCGAGTTATAAGGCTTGTAAATTACAACACCGCCGGCATTAGCATTACCCAAAGTGTCCGACAAACAACTAAAACCTCTTGAATGTTGTTTATGATCATGCTCTAGGATAATATTTGTTATGATCAAGGTTATTAAGGGATTGTTTCTCTTATTTTCATTTTTACCCAAAAATTATAATATTTAATAATAAGAGAGCAGTGTTCAGTCAAGTTCTTTTATTTACTTCTTTAATTTTTTGTGGTAACACTTGAATGGACAAGGTAACGCAATTTTTTCATAACGCTTTGAATGTTTTAAAGGAGAATTAAATAATTACTTTGATTGAAAGGGAAAAATGTTTATGAATCGCGATATAAAAATTTCATATAAGAAGAATTAAAGTCATTCAGATCAGAATAGGAATATTCTTTAATAAGAATACAAAGATACTTAGCTTTTATTGTACAAAAGTTAAAAAATAGTACCACTTGGAATATATTTTTTTATTTAGTATGCGATTGATATGGGATTTAAATTGGTGCCAGCTGTTGATATCAAATCTTTTATACGAATAATACATATCATTAAAGTTAGTATTATTTATTTAATTTAGTATGGGATTTAATTTGGCCAATTGTTAATAAATTATTTTTATGAATAACACAAAATTTTGTGGGATTTCCGTTTCCGATAGAATAGACGAAGTTGTACCATATAATTTGTAAGAGCGAGTGGAATTGAACAGTGAGAGTGTGTGAAGAAGAGAGAGTGTGTGCATGGAAGTGGAAGAAGAGAGTGAGGTGAGGAGAGTGAGAAAGTGGAGTGGGCGAGAGACGGGAGAGATTGCGGAAGATAAGCGAGAAGATAAGGAAGAGACGGGCGCTTTGGAGGTTAGAGAACGGATAGTAGGGAGAGAGAGAGGGGGGGAGTGCTAAGGAAAAGAAAGACAAGAAAAGTCATGGAAGGAGAGGGATTGCAAGCAAGAGAAATCGGCATAGAAAGTAGTTAAAGAGAGTAGAGAAGGATAACGAGGAAAGAATTAGGAATTGGACAAGAAAGTAATAGATAGACAAGTTTTTAGAGAAGGAGAGGAGGCAGAGGCGGGGTAGAGAGTGTAGAGGAATGCATAAAGAGGAAAAGAGAGTTAATGGGAAAGGAAGGGAGAGAGGGGGGAGGTAGAAGGAGGAAATATTTAAAAGGAATAATAAATTAGTGAGGTTGCCAATGGAGAAGGGAATGAGAGAGGAAATGAGAGAATTGTGGGAGAGTTGGAGAATTAATGGCAGAGGTGAGGGAAGGGATGAAGGTAATAAGCGAGGAAATAAGAAAGGGGAAAGATAGAGAAAGATAGAAGGGGAGAATGAAAAGATGATGGGATGAGGAATGTGAGAAGGAAAAAAAGAGGGATTAAGGGCATGGAGAAAAGAATTGAAAGAGAGATAGGAGAAGAAAATGTTAAAAAAGGAGGTGAACGTAAGAAACGAATCAAGGAAGAGTGGAGGATTAGAGAAGAGAAATGGAATATGGACAGGGAAGGATTTAAAGGAAGGATAGAGAATAGAAACTGGGAAATGGAGATGAAGAGGAAGATTGAAGGGAGAGGGAAAGGAAGAGAAAATGAAGAAAGATAAGAATAAAAAGAGAGGAAAAAGAGAGGGAAGGGAAGGAATGAAAGGAAAAGGTTAGAAAATTAGAAAGAAGATGGGAGATGAAAGAGAGGAGGAAGAAAGAATATCATAAGTTAGAGGAGGGAAAGAGGATAAAGGAAAGAATAGAGAAAATGTGAAAAGAGTTGGGAATAGCAGTTAGGATGAAAGAGATGAAGAAAACAGAGTGGGGCACAAGAAAAAGAGGGTAATAAGAATAGGGAATGAAGAGATGAAAAGGAGAGATTCTGAGGAATAAATGAAAGCTCAAAGGTAAAGAGATATAAAGAGGTATAGAGAAGGGAATTTAACAAGAAAGAAGGGGGTAAAGTGGAAAACAAATAGCGCTGAAAGAAGAGATATAGGGAAGTAGAGTAAAAGAGAGACATTGGGGAGAGAGAATATGGAAGGAAATGAGAGGAACAGAAGGTCGACTTAAGGGATAATAGAGAAAGGAGCTGGAAGGAAGAAAACAATAAATGAAGGAGAAAAAGAAAAGGTGAAGGATCGGATAAAAGAGACGCAAAAACGAGGGAAAAAGAGGAGAGGGAGGGGGAGAAGGGGAAAGAATAAGAGAAGAAGAGAAAAGGGAGAGAGGAAATGGAAGAGAAGTATGAGGGAGAAAGAGGATTAAAAATAGCTCTTTGAAATGTGACGGGAGTGGCAAATAAGGACAGAGAATTTTGCAAAACATTAGAAGGTTGGGAGATGTTGATCTTAATGGAAGAGAAAAAATGGGAGAAAATTAAAGAGAAGTTGCCGAAAGGATACAGATGGAAAGTGCAAGGAGCAAGAAGGAAGAATAAGAAAGGAAGAGTGATGGGAGAAATGATAGTGGGAGTTAAAAAGAAATTAATAAAACAAGAAGAAGAAGAGGATTATATTAAGATATGAAAAAGATTATATTAGTACAACTTTGCTTCCGCCGTTTTTCCGAAATTCGAGGCTTTATTGTAAAAGACTGGTTATACATTTATGATTCAAAGCATTGTCCATCGCTGGCCACTACTTTCTCCCATCTTTCGGGTAGCGTACGAATCCCGC
>Ga0157364_1009221_pt1 | contig 10227 bp, 15 predicted proteins | sample AttsexASBM2_FD_111476 | JGI IMG/M metagenome (GOLD analysis project Ga0157364, IMG submission 111476) | Fungus gardens microbial communities from leaf cutter ant in Ribeirão Preto, State of São Paulo, Brazil - Atta sexdens ASBM2 | ecosystem: Host-associated > Fungi > Mycelium > Unclassified ... | reverse complement strand
TTTGTTGTTGCTTCTGTACATCCCATATATATGCAGATAGCTCTCATTTGGAGCTTTACAGTGTAACTTAGTTTGTGAAAATCAGTTCACTAGTTATGGAAATACAAGCTAAATAAAGTTTGTGATATTTATCATAAAAGATGGAATATCTAGATTATTGCATTATTGCTATAAGGGTGTGTTGCAAGAAAGATAGCTATCATAGAAGACAAGCTTGTAGATTAGATGCTGATAAGACAGTATCACTATAGAGATGTATACTCTAGTCAGGTGGACTTGATATATAACAAACATAAGAAAACTTGGTGGAGTTTCTATTACAAGCTAGTCTATCTTATATATTACAGACTGTAGTCTGTGTGCATACTACAACTAACCTATCCTAAAGTCTATATGCTTTCTACAAAACTGTTGTCATGCTATATGATATTATTTATTCTAAAATCTTTATGACATTCTCTATATTATATAATTGTATGATCTATGACTGTGACATATGTGATTATCATATATAATACTATACCACACTCTATTGTCTAAGTTTAAAATAAAGAAAATAGAAATGAAAACCTAAAAAGAAAAATAAAATTGGATTTATTATTTACAACTCTGACAGATACTCCTTGTTGTTGGCAAAAAACAAATGTACAACAACATGGTATAATGTAGACAACTAATAACCACTTACTAATAATAAGTGTTACAAACTCAAGTTCTTAAAGTAGGACAAGCAAATGAACCTTATATTGGGTTAACATAAGAGAACTTAATGGAGTTCTTAGTACAATGTATCTACCTTTATATACTAACTAGCAATGGTCCATGCTTGGCTATTTTCTAGTCTACTCTAAAGACCATATATTAGCTATAAGGTCTATATGTGTTACATATGTTGTATGATATTATTGCTCTTAAACCTTCTACTATGTTCCTTGTGACTATATGATCATGTGACTGTTACTGTTACTGTGTCATCTGATGTGACTGATGTGTAACAGTGTGATCATGATATCACTCTAACCCTAACCCTAGATTCAAGAAAAGAAAAGAAAAAAGAAGAAGAAAGTTAAATAAAAAAGCTAGAGTTCAAGCTTTATATATCTAATAGTAAGATTGTTAGTAGAAAGCTTTGTTAGGGTATATTATAAAATAAACTACTTACTTGTTTGTAAAAAAACCTTAAATACACTCTCAAAGGTTTAGAAGTAATTCATAAGTTTAGAAGAATAATGATGATGAATAATAGATAATGTTATTAAGTCTAAGATCTAATTCTTAGATATAAAGATATATACAAGCAAGCTGTTTCCATTATATAATTAATACTTGTACCTGATAAGGCTGTCATCTATTATAGCAAATATCAGGCTAATTTTGAAAGATTACTAATTATATCACTATATTAATATGCTTATATCTCTATAGATACTAATTACTATGTTATATATAATATATTATCAGTATTTTGATAAGTATTTTCCAATGCAAGTTTGATTGTATGAATTTATCTAATAGTTTCTAAGATAATAGCTAATGAAACTTATAGTTACTAATGATCTGATATTTTAGTAATCTATTGCCACTTTTGTACATTCTATATATGCAAATAGCTCTCATTTGTGGCTTTCTAGTACAACTTGGTTTGTGAGAATTAGTTTACTGGTTATAAAGATACAAGTTTGTGACAAGATAATTTACACTTGTTATGTAAATTTACAAATGCAATTCACAAGATAGATTGATTTTGGGACTTAGTAGAAGTAGATATAAAAGTAAGTTAGAAGTAGAATACTTATTATATAAAAAGCTTGATAAGTTATAACTTAAGTTTAAGTGATAGAACAAAAGATAATTCTTGTATTGAGTAATATAAGAGAACTTAATAGAGTTTCTAAGTATAATATATCCTACTTATATATGCTGAGCTGTTAGTCTGTGTTACACTGAACCTAGTTTATTCTAAAAAGTATATACTATTGATATATAGTATGATATTATTATCTTAGAACCTTTCATGTTCTTTTCTCATATTACATGACCTTGTGACTTGTGACTGTCATATATAATGTTACATCATATCCTTCACCTAAGTCCAAAATAAAGAAAGGTAAAATAAAAATAAAATAAAAATAAAAATAAAAATAAAAACAAAAATAAAAGAGAAAGAAAATAAATAAAACAAAGTCCATTATTCATAACTCTGACATACAGACTTTTGTTAGGAATAATTCACACTTGCTAAAGATATTTGCAAATATAATACAGAAGATAAGACAGAAGATAATATTATATTTAGTTTACTTATTATGTAGTTGTATTTTAGAAGAGGTAAATTTAGAAGAAAGTAAAACAAGTGTAGTACAAATCTAAGTTAATTACTAGTCTAAAAAATTCACATGATGATTATTATTTTAAATATAGAAAGTCCTTTTTAATAATATTACTATTATATATACTCTAAATTATTAGATACTACAAAAGTTGTTATTTGAAACTTCATGAGTGTTAGAATAGTAAATTATGAACTTGGTTTCATTTTTTTCTTTTGTTTTTATTTTATTTTTCTTATTTTTCTTTATTTTATTTTTGTTTTTATTTTACTTTTCTTTATTTTGGACTTAAATAAGAGGTGTGGTGTGATATCACATGTAATAATTATACAAGTCACAAAGTGTGATGTAGGCATGACAACTGTTACAGTAACATATTCATGTGACACAGAAAATGATATAGAATAGGTTAGTTGTAGTATACACATAGACCACAGTCTGTAGTATATAATATAAATTATATAATATTTATCATTTTATCTATATTTTCAAACTTCTTTTATATTATATGTCAAGTTTATCTATTCTGAAGACTATCGTCTATAGTAGTAATGTCTTTTTCAAATTCTAGTGAAAGCTTGTTGTTATGACTTAAGCCCTTAGTGTTGGATAGAAAAAGAACTTTGTATAGGGTTTACACAAGAGAACTCAATAGAGAACTCTGTACAGAATAGTCTACCTTTATATACTGAATCTCCATGGTCTGTGCTAAGCTATTTCTAGCCTACCCTAAACAATCATGTGTTAGTCATGAGGTTTCTATGTAGTATAATGTCATTCTTCTAGAACCCTCTTTGTACCATGTGATCTATGATGTCACTACTTCTAACTCTTTATGCTAAAAATAGAACAAGGAGAAAATAAATAAATAAAAAAGAAAATAGGAAAAGGAGAAGAAATGAAAAGAAACTAAGTTTACTTTCTGCAATTCTAACATTACCCTCCCTTCAAGGTTTCTCCTCCAGAGAAACTGATTTCTACCTCCTCCAATTTCTTTCCAACTTCTTCAGGTACTCTGCCTCGAATTTTCTATCGTCCCATCCATACAGCAACCTTGCCATATATTTCCCTAGTAGCTTGCTCCTTTTGTACTCTTCTCTTTCCTGTCACCTTACTTCTGCATTTAATCTTCCTTCAAATTCATCCACTAACTCTTTTGCATTTTCTAAATCTTCTTCCTTTTCCCATGTGTCATTTTCTGCTGTAAATCCCTTCTATTGCACCAAATACTTTTCTGCTCCTCTTACTTTTCTTTTATTTAGTATCCTTTCCACCTTCCACTCTTCAACTCCTTCTATTTCGATCAGTTTTCCTTCTTTCCTTTTCTGTCCTTCTACCTGTTCCTTATACCATACTATTTGACTGACATTTACTACTAGATATATCCTCATTGAGGTTAGCAGTCGTAATTTGACTGCATTGGTGGATACCACCTCTTCAATCGCATATGGCCTGATATATCGATCTACCAATTTTCTTGCTGGCCTCTCTTTGAACACCAGGTCTTTAGTACTCAGCATAACTCTATCTCCCCTTTTTCAATCCTCTATTTCTTTCTTTCCCCGATCTGCTTGTTTCTTCATATTCTCTTGTGCCTTCTTCAGCACCGCTCCTGCTTCCTCATGCACCTTTTTCATTCTTTTTACAAACTCTGCTGCACTTTCTACTTTCCCCTTTTTCCTTATGTCTCCCCCCATTCTTAATTCTCTACCATAATTTGCTATGAAAGGTGATACCTTGGTTGCTGTATGAACCTTGTTGTTCACTGCAAACTCTGCCAATGCCAACCACTCTGGCCAATCCTTCTGCCTATGATCTACAAAGAACCTCAAGTATTGCTCCAACTCTTGGCTCATTTGTTCTGTCTGTCCATCTGTTTGTAGGTGGAACGCTGTTGACAACCTCGTTTCTATTCCTAGCATTCAGTTCAACTCTTTGGTCAGTTCTGCTGCAAACTGGGGTCCTCTGTCTGACACCACACTTTCTGGTAACCCATGCAGTTTCCACACATTGTCCCTGAACAACCTTACTAGCCCCTCCACCAATGTTCCTTCTGTTGTCACCATAAAGTGCATCATTTTGGACAGCCTGTCATAGACTATCAGGATTGTATCTTTTCCTGCCACTATTGGTAACTTCGTGATGAAGTCCACTATTAGGTGGGTCCATGGCTTCTTTCATCCTCTGACACAGATTGCACTCTTCTACATATTTCCTCACATCTTTTGTTACTCCTGGCTACCAATAATTCCTAGTGACCAATTCCACTGTCTTCCACTTTCCTCCATGTTCTGCTGCCAGTACATTGTGATGTAACTAGATTATCTCTGCTCTCAGCTTCTCATCCCTCAGCATATACATCTTTCCTTCCTTCAACATCAAATCTCCTTCTATTTGCCACTCATTCCCTCGTAATTCTCTCACCTTTGCTTTCTTCATCTCCTCTACTACTCTAACTACATCTTTGTCTTTACTCCTAGCTTTTTTTATCTTTTCTAATATACCTACTTCTGGTCCTTCTATTATTACTTCTTGTAAATTATGAATCCAATTGTCTTTAATGAATACTTGGTTATCGTTGTCCTTTTCTATGCCTACTTTCCAGTCTGGTTGTCTACTAAGTCCATCTGCCTTCCCTATTTTTGTTCCTGGAACATGTTTCAAATATTCCAAATTTTTGTAATCAGTCCAGATCTCAAACTTGAAATGTGTGCCTTCTAATAAATGTCTCCAATTTTCTAATTCCCTTATTATTGCTAGCATTTCCTTGTCATGAATCTCATAGTTTCTCTCAGTCTTATTTAGAGATTTTGAAAGAAAGGCTACTGGTCTCCATAGTTCGTCTTCACATTCCATCAACAAAACTCCCCTTGTTGCATAATCTGATGCATTGACTTCTATTCTCATTTTTTTGTCTAGGTCCGGTGCTGCTAACACTGGTTTCTTGGTGAACTGCTCCTTCAACTTCCTAAATGCTTCTTCCTGCTTCTTGGTCCAATCCCACTTTTGGTCTTTCTTCACCATGTCATGTAGGGGCCTAGCTATAGACACGAAGCCTTCGATGAATCGACGATAATAGTTCGCCAATCCTAAAAACTTTTGTACATCCTTAACACACTTGGATGTTGGCCAGTCCAAAACACCTTTCACCTTCTCCTCTTCCATCTTTATCCCATCTGCTCTGATTATCACCCCTAAAAATCCCACTTCTCTCACTTTCTGCTTGCATTTCTCTAGCTTTACATATAAATCATTTTCCTCCAGTCTTTTTATTACTTCCGCTACCAACTCATCATGCCCTTCTTCACTTTCTGTCCCTATAATTACATCATCTATAAATGCTGCCACTTTCCTTGTGTTAATCAAGTCTCTAAGTAACTCGTTCATTATCATCTGGAATGTCGCTGGTGAATTTGTCAACCCAAAGAACATGACCGTGGGCTCAAAAGACCCCTTTGGTGTTGTGAACGCTGCTGTTGTAACAACCACTTGTTAGAATGGCACTTGTGATATGCTGACTTCAGCAAAGCTCTCAGTAGGCTATCTAGTAGTGGAGATTACAAGAGAACTCAACAAGGAGCCCTCACTGCATTGCTACCCTATTTATATAAGTTACAGGTGGTCCATGCTACAACAATGTGTCTACCTCATGTCTACTCTGCAGTAACTGTGCAAGACTGTGCATTCTGCTCTAATGTCCATGTGTCCTACATGTGGTAGCAATATGGTATACATGCTCCCTGATGTCATCATCTAGGCTCTTCTAGTCTTGTAGACCCTTCTAGACCGCTCTAGGCCTATGACATCATCTCACATGACTTCTAGGTCATGTGCCCTTTTCCTGTTGTAGACTAATAATAATATTTCTGTCCTATTTCTGTCCTAACCCTAACCCTACCTGAAGTCTGTCCACACACTCGTCTTATAACAGCCGCTTTCCACTCATCCCCCTCCTTTATCCATACATTATTGTAACCCCATCTCAAGTCCATTTTTGTAAATACCCTTTTTGTACCAATGTTTTCTATTACCTCTGATATTAAAGGCAACAGGTAATTGTTCTTAATAGTCCATTCGTTCAAATACCTATAGTCCCGAACTATCTTCTTCTTGCCATCCTTCTTTCCTACAAAAAATACTGGTGCAGTTTGAGGCAACTTTGAGGGTCTAATATACCCTTTCCTCAATTGTTCTTGAATGAACTCGCATACCTCCTTGCTTTCTTCCCTTGACAATGGATATACCTTCCCTTTTCTTGGCACAAATCCCTCTTTCATTTCTATCGCATAATCCCATACTTTTCTTGTGTGCATCTGCTCTGATTGCTTCTTGCCAAAGACTTTGATCTACTTATGGAACTTTTCTAGCACCAACTTTCTAGCCTCTACTTCCGATTTTGCTGCCTCTTTCTCCTTATCCCAGATCTCCCATTCCTCTGCTACACTCTTTACCTCCACCATTTTTTCTTTCTTCTGCTTCTTCTTTCTATTTTTTTCCTCCCATTTCCTTCCTGCTTCCTCCTTTGCTTCCTCCTCCTGCTGTTTTTCCTATCCCAACTTTTCCTATGTCAGTCTCCACTGCTTTCCACACTCTTCGGAACATCTTGTCATTTTTACCTCACCTGTTCTCCAATCTATTTCTGGATTGTGGCATGCTAGTCATGGCATCCCCAAGATCATCATCCACTTCTGTCCTCCGATTACATCAATCTCTGTCCTTTCTCTGTGTTCCCTAAAGTAGATGTTTACTTCTACCATGTATTCTATTGGCCTTTCCTTGTTGAACAAGCCATTTACATTTCTCACTTGCATAGGTCTTTCCAGTCTTTTTAACTTGAATCCTTGCCTTTTGGCAAACTCTGAGCTCATTACTAGCCCGGTTGCCCTACTGTCTAACAACACTTCCACTGTTATCCCCTCCTGTGTGTCTATTCTTTTCAACCCAATCTTTACTGTGACTTCTCTTAAGGTCTTCACCTCTACTTTTCTTACTTCTTACTTAGTTCCCTCTGATTCTGAAGTACCAGCATTTATTTCCATAGCTAGTACACTAAATTTGTTGTGAGAACTTAGTTGAGGGTATCTAAGTTCTCCTCCCCTTTTAAATTGTTTTCGTATTCAAAAAGCCCCTCTCTTCCTCCATTATACTCTATCCTCCTTCCTTCTGCTATCCTTCCTCCTCAGTTTCTGCAGTGACGGGCCAGATGCCTGAATCCCCTGCAGGCATAGCAGTTCCTCCCCCTGTCCACCTCCATAGCATAGTGGTCTCTCCTAGGAGGTGCTTCCATCCCTTGTTCTAGTCCCCTCACCATTACTGCATTTGTTCGTTCTACTCCCTCCATCAGAGCAGGCCTTGTTGTCACCTGCTGAGAAGGTATTTGTCTTTTCTACCACACTAGGGGTTGTGGCAATATCTGTCTCAGCTCCTGTCTTGGAGCTTCTCCTCCTTGTTCTTTCTTGCCCCTTAGTCTCTCTTCTTCTTGTCTACTCTCTCTCCAGTTTCTATTGAGGGCCATTGCCCTTCTATACTATTGTTCAATAGAGCCAGGTTGATTTTTGGCCTCTATTAGTTTCCTCCTTATTACCCTATTCATTCCTCTCTTGAATTCTTCCACCAGCAGCCTTCCTTCGTACCCACTTTTTCTTGCTGCCCTCTTGAATTCTTGGACAAATTCCTCCATCATTCTCCCTCCCTGCTCCAGCTTCTTCAACTCTACTACCTTTACCAGCTTCTCCTCTTCTCCACCAAACTCCTTCTTTATTTCTGCCAAAAATTCTCCTACTGTCTCAAATTCCAATTCTCCTGCTTCCAGCTCCTCCAACATATTTTCCTTCTACATATCGGCTGCTCCTCCCTGTACATAAAACAGCATCCATTGAATCTGTTCTTCCACTGGTACCTCCCTCATCTTTGCTTTGTGTCAGGCACGGTTCACACCAGGGTGGAAGTCTGCAGAATGGACTTGGAGATGAGCAGACTTGTGGCACGACCTTGGCTTCAGCTTATATGCTGCGCCGTCTGTCTGCCGCGTGGTCGCAACTTCAGATGAAGGAGAGGAAGTCCGAGTGGAAGTGAGTACTGATTGGTGTGTCGCTGTTGAACACCGGAGATCGAGTTGATTATCAGACTAGCGAATTACAGTGTAACTACTAGTCTTATATACAAATGGAAAGTATAGGAGATGCTCGGGGTTTTAGTAGTAATACCCCTATTACCCCGAGCGGAAGTTTCAGTGTTGGAACACTGACAGGAGCAACTCCGTCATGGAAGACTGAGTTGAATAGGAGTATCTCTGCCATGGAAGACGGAATATCTGGAGGGTTGCAGCACTGCCATATGACGTGTTGCGAGAAAGGTGGCCGCCATGGAAGGCGGACTTGTAGGGTTCAGAGGTGGCATCACTGCAGGGATGTAGTTTTCCGGATAGGTGGACTTGCATATGACAGTATCCCCCCCTTAGGACTGAGCCTTTGAAGTCCTATTGAGTTGATTTGAAGTCCTATTAGATTTATCCGAGAATCCCATGATGGTACCTAGGTCAACAATACATAAACGGAAAAGAGAGTTTCTTCGCTCTTGTTGCTATATCATCATGTCTTCCCCCGCCCCTTCCGACATTTCACAAAATGACACCGAGATGCTCAAGGAGCAGTGCCGTCAGATGCAACAACAGCATGAGGAGGAACAGCAGTCCCTCCTACGACTGCAAGAGGTAGCGGAAGCCTGTCGTGCTGAGCGTGCGGCTTAGAAAGCCAGGAAAGAAGCGGAGGCCAAGGCCAAGGAAGAGGCCAAGAGACAGAGGGTTGTGGAGGAGGAGAAAAGGAAGAAGAGGACAAGGGAGTACCTCCAGCGACTCCGGGGCGAGGTGCTAAAGAAAGAGGCCACCCTATTGGAGGGGGCTGAAGGATCCCAGGTTGCGGGGTCCAAGTGTAAGGAGGTCGCCGCAGGAGATGAGGAGGAGCAACAGCCCTCCAAGAAGGCTAGAGGAAAGTACTGCGGAGGTGCTGCAGTCAAGATGGGGGGCTCTAACCCCTGCGAGAGGTGTGTGTGCGCCGGGCAGGACTGCCTGGTGTACCCCTCAAGGTGAGTAATTAATTATTATACTTATCATTATTATTTTTTAATAATTTTCTTCTTCATAGCTGTTCCCTTGCCTGTGCCGGGTACATCCCACTCAAGCAGTGGTGTGTACCCCATACCCCCACCATGACCCCAGCTATGATCCCCACTTATGGCGGGGTTCTAAGTGCCATAGAAAAGGCACTCCGGGAACTCGTGGAGGAGTACCGAGGAGTTAGGAAGTCCCTCCAGGACTTGGTGGAGGGCCAGAAGAGAAACACAGCCCAATTGGAGAGAATTGGGGCTGCAATGGAGCGGAGATGGGGTTCAGAAGGAGAGAGCGGGAAGAAGGAGAGTGGAGATGACGTGGAGGGATCTGAGGATGGCCCCGGAGAAAGTCAGGAAGGGGGGACTCCGTCGTCCGCCTCCTGTTAGATTAGTGGTTTTGTTTTTCTTTTTTAATAGAATTTTTACTTTCTGTGAATTAAATGTGTGAGTAAGAAAAAAAACAAGAATTAGAATGAAAAGAAGTTTGAAGTTTTGAGAAGAAAACCCCAAAAAGTACGCAGAAGCTGAGGGTTAATGAAAATAAGCGGACAGAATATACTAGAAGTTAATGAAGAAAAAATTCCTGTTAGAAATGCACGGAGACAGAGAAAAAGGTGCAACAGCATGATCAGGACAATAGGAGAGGACCGGGCTTGGTGGGATAAGCGATATGGAAATCTGATACCAAGTCCGTGGCATGAGTGAGTTTGGATGTGGGGATCCATTCAGATTCGTCTCCAGTGTCTTCATACCCTAGCCAGATCACCTTGTACAGGAGTTTACATGCCCG
>Ga0157364_1009220_pt1 | contig 10228 bp, 4 predicted proteins | sample AttsexASBM2_FD_111476 | JGI IMG/M metagenome (GOLD analysis project Ga0157364, IMG submission 111476) | Fungus gardens microbial communities from leaf cutter ant in Ribeirão Preto, State of São Paulo, Brazil - Atta sexdens ASBM2 | ecosystem: Host-associated > Fungi > Mycelium > Unclassified ... | reverse complement strand
TCTTTTCATGTATTTTAGTTTCTAAAAAATTTATGGGGGCTGGCCTTTGCCCCCGTGTTATAAAATGTTGATTTAAAAAAAAAAAAAAAAAAAGTCTATATATATTACACTAACCTATCCTAAAGTTATAACTCAGACCTTTTAGCAAATTTTACAATATTATCTAGTCATGTGACAGTCCATGATAGATATGTCTCATGTGTGACATATGTTAGTTATGCTTCTGTTATACTTTGTAACAGTATAACCATCATATATAATATTACATTATACTTCTTGGTTAAGTTTAAAAAAAAAAGAGAAAAACTAAACTATAAAAGATAAGATAATAAAAAAAAAAAGATTAGAAAACATCTAAGTCCATATTCATGAATTCTGATAATTTGCTCTATTAATCTATTAATCTGTAGATAATAATATCTTAGGCTACACTTAGTAGTACTTAAATAGCTTTAGTAGGAATTACAAAAGAGACTTAACAAGGATGTTACAACTCAAGACTCAGTAATAAGTCAAAAGCAAAACCTTGTATAAGATTTATACAAGAGAACTCAATAGAGTTCCAAGTACAAAAGTATCTATCTTATATGCTAGACAACTAGTTTGTGTTATACTAACCTTAGTTGGCTATGCATATTACATGACATTAATATATGGTATGATATTATTATTCTGGAATCTTCTACATTCTTATGTGATATATGATCATGTGACAGTGACTTGTGACAGTTTGTGACAGTTTCATATGATATTATGTTAGCCTCTAACTCTAAGTTCCAAAATAAGAAATGCATGGAAAAGAAATGAAAATAAATAAAGTTTATTGTTTTCAACTCTGACAAAGAAGTTCTTACTTTATTACTACACTATTTATATCAATGTCAGAGATCTTCTAAGTGAAATTAGTTGTTTTCCATTTTTTTAGTCTGTTATGATTTTTCTTTTCTTTTATAGTTTAGTTTTCTTATTTCTTTTTTTAGACTTAGTTAAGAGGTATGACATTATATTATATGTAATCATTACAAATATCATAAAGTATGATAGAAGCATGTCATATATCACAGTCATAGTCACACAGTCATGTGACTTAGTAGAACATTATAGAAACTACTAAAAGAACTTAGTTATAGCTTTAGGATAGATTAGAAGTATACAGACCAGCTTCTAAGAGTATATAAAGTAGACTACTCTGTAGTAGGAACTTTATTGAGTTTTCTTGTATCACTCAATACACAAGTATGCCTTTTGCTTCAACACTTGGGTCTAAGTTATAATAACTAGTATATTATAGTTTGTACTAGGCCTTAAGTTATCTTAATCTAAACTATATGTATCTATGTGACACATATCTCTTCATTGTCCATAAAAGAAAGAAAATATAAAGTTAAGAAAAATAAAGAAAATGAAAAACAATCAAAATAAAATTAACTTTTTTAAGTACTCTATTTTGAACTTTCTATTATCCTATCTAAATAACATTTTTGCTGGTAGCTTAAACTTCTTTACTAATTCTTTTGTATTTTTCAAGTTTTCTAATTTCTTTCAAGTATTTGCTTCTACTATATATTCTTTCTATCATACCAAATACATTGACTTTTCTTCTATATATTTTTATTCAAGATTTTTCTCCATCTCAATATTTACTACTGAATAAATCTTAATTGATTCCAGCAATTTAAGTTTTACAAATAGTTCTATCAACTTCTTTATTCTTTTACTCTCTATCTGCTATATCAAGTTCTTTGTACTTAATAATATCTTATCTCCCACTTTGTATTCTACTATCAGGTATAGTTCATACTTTAGAGCAAAAGTCTATAGGGTTCAAACAAGTATAGGAACTTATTCAAAAAAGTAAGATTACAGACTTTAAGAATATCATTGGCTTTAGCTTATGTACTGTACTATCTACTTGTTACTTAGTTGCAACTTTAGATAATAAAGAATTGAGTTCAAGATAGCAAGACTAATAGATAAGTATGTTACTATTAATACCAGAGTTTAGTGTTAAAAGTAATGAAGACTATGGTTGATTATTAGATTGAAGATTACAAAGTATCTACTAGTTCTTAAATATTATAGGAAGTATTTAAAATACTTGGAAATTCAAGTAGTAATATTACTATATAATTTAGTATTTCTCCACACTGAGTGAGGTCAGTGTGAAGAGACTTACCATTATATCAAAAGCTTGAGTCTCAAATGCTGTTAAAGCCCACAGCTTTTTCTTTTTCATACTTGCAAGCTATAATCACTGCTGCTAACTTTACAGAATTAGTTAAGTTGATATAGTTAAGTTGATGTCTCCATCTCACTACTAGAACTCTCTTAGATACTATTCCCAAGACAATTACAATTTTCAAAATTCCTCTTTAACTATCAATTGATAGGCTTTTTACAAACTATATCTAAATTTTTAGCTATCTGACATAATTATTTTGAGGTTAGGCCAGTAGTATTCTGCTTAATGTCCTGGTTGATTAGTATGGACCATTTATAGAATTTAGAGCAGCTGTTATTTGTAGAAAACTCCATTTTGTTCTCTTAGGGTTTTCTAGATACAAGTTATGTATTGTGTAGGTTAGAACAACAAAACTTAGTATTTTTTAAAAATTATAAACTCTGCTAAAATTTACAGACCTTGCCAGTTGTTCTACACCATGGTCTGTGATATAAGATAGACACATTGTACCAAGAACTCCATTGAGTTCTCTTGTATAAACTCTATACAAGGTTTCTCTTTTGACTAGTTACTAAGTTTTAAGGTGTAATAACTAACTACTAAGTAATGAAAAGAATTAATAGAAGATATAAATGTATTAAAGAATATTGAGACTTGTTAGCAGTTTGAGTCTATGAGCTTGGACAGTACTAATAGTATTATAGATAAACAGAATTTTACTTAGAGTGGCTGGTAATTTGTGTATTCTGACTGCTAGTAAATAAGTTCACTGTACTTAAAGTAGAAGAATACACCCAAGAAAACAGTGACTCCTCTAACACACCTTCTATTTGTTTATTTCATGTAACTTTGTAGCCCTTGTTAGATATTCCAAATAGAAAAAACTCTTCTTATATCCAACTATTAACATTCTCAATGCCTACAGAATCTCACTGTACCTTCTCATCTTCATCAATCAAAGCTTTGTAGAGAAACACTATATGAACATCCACAAACTCTTAAAGCCCATACCTGTCTACAATATCAATAGCACTTCTAACAAGAATTGCCAGATATCAGAAGTAGTGAATATAGTTCTTTATTGCTAATTACATCTGAAGAGAGCCTGACTTGCAGTATCTAGTTGAGGTAAGCAAGACTTCATCCTTAGTTTAAAAATCATAACTCCAAGATAAATTGGCAAAAGAGAGAAGTAGTTATGATGTTGTTGAAAGGAACAAAATATATAGTAGTATAGTGTAGTATAGACAACTGACAATTACTTATCAATAGTAAACACTATAATAGAGAGCTGAGGAAGTATGAGTGATAACAGAGAATAAGTAGTAGTAGTAATTCAATCTATGTAAAAATTTACATTGACTACCTAATTAGTACTACTGATAGTGGACTAAATACTTAATAAGTGGACTGCTTTGTAGCAGATGTGATACTCTATATGTTATTCTATTTATTAAAACATTCAAAAGGTTGAGAAGTACTAAGAATGTACTCTTAATACATGTAGGTTTGGCCTCTTCTCTATCTTGATAGAGGACTGTGAGGATGAATTTTAAAGCTTGTGATCTTCTGCAGAGTATTAGAAAGACTTGGGCAATTTCTTCTATATAACCCAATTATGCTCTGATTCTTCATCTCTTAATCTTTATGAGACAGCTACTCCTTCCTAACATCTCTCTGAAGCTTTTTTTCAAACCAAGTCAAGGATAATATCTCTATTATTCCCTTATATATTTAGTAGTTTAAAGTGGTTTTTTCCAAGAAAAATTTTGATATACTTCTAGACTACTACAAACAGAATTATGTTATTAAACTAGTTTTTACTTCAAATCCAAGATATATGAGATATATTCTCTATCACCTGTAGAACAATCAGAGCTAAATATATTTATTGCCAAGTATTACAAACTTCATTCAACTTGTATCTCTACAACTAGTAGGCCAATTCTTACAATTCAAGTTGCACTAGAAAGCCCCAAAAAAGGGCTATTTGTACATATGTGGAGTGTACAAAAGTGACAATAAATTAATAAAATATCAGACTATCAGTAACTATAAGTTTTATTATTATACCAGAAATGACTAAATGGATTCATATGATTAAAAAAAGTAGTTCATTTTGTAATACCAAGAATTTCCATATAAAACAGATATAAACTTGCAAGTTCTCTGTAACTGTACAGATCTTCTTTATTAAGAAAAAAATAGCTTTATTTGATTGGTACAAGATTATAGAACTCTCAATGCAATGACCATCAAAAACAAGTATTTGTTCTCTCTAATCTCAGAACTAGTCACCAAACTTCAAGAAGCATACTACTTTACTAAGTTATATATCTGTTAGAAATTTAACAATGTTTACACTTAGCAATAAGTAAAAAGTAGCCATCTGCAATATATTTCAGGACCTTATAGTAGAAGAAATCATGATAGTGTATCTGAACAATATCCTGATCTTTACCTAGGCATCAGAGAAGCATTACAGAGCCACTTGCAGAATAATAAAGGTCTTAGTTAAATCAGCTATTCTTACATTCTGAGAAGTGCAAATTTGGTAAATAGTGGATTGAGTATCTACATTTAGTCATTTTGGAAGATCAAGTTGAGATATATTTTGTAAAGATAGCTAGAGTTCATGATTGGCCTATTCTATAAATGTTATAACTTAAGACTTAGTGTTAAGTTAAAAGAAAAATCTTGTATACAATTTATACAAGAGAACTTGATGGAGTTCTTGGTACAATGTGTCTACTTATAATGTCAAGCTGATGGTTTGTGCACAACTATATCTAACCTACTCTAAAGACTATCCATGTATAGCCACTGACACATTATAATGCAACTAGATAACTTCTGCTCTTAATTTCTTATTATCTAGCACATATACTTTTTTCTCCTTTAATACTGACTCCTCTTTTATTTGTCATTTATTATCTCTCAATAATTTTATATCTAATTCTAGTTCTTCTTCTACTATTTTTACTAAACCCCAAACTTACTCTTTCTTTATTATTTTTGATTTTCATTATAATTTTCTATTTCTACCTTCCAATCTAGTATTCTACTTAATCTGTCTGTCTTTTCTATTTTTGTTCCTAATACATATTTCAAGGTTAAATCTTGATAAATATAAAGCTCAATGAGCTTGTTTTCAATTCTCTAATAAATGCCTCCAGTTTTCCAATCTTCTAATCACTGCTGACATCTTCTTGTCATGAATTTTGTAGTTTTTCCTAGTCTCATCTAGAAACTTTGACAAGTATGCTACTAGCCTCTATCATTTGTCTTCACACTTCATTAGCAATACTTCTTCCATTGTATAACCAGATACATTTACCTCCATCCTCATTTTTTAAAATCTAAGTCTGGTACAGCTAACACTGGTTCTTTTGTGAATATTTTCTTCAACTTCTCAAATGCATCTTCTGGTCCATCTATTTATTTCCACTTTTGTTCTTTTTTTACCAGGTCATGTAATAGTCTAACTATAGGTACAAAGTTCATAACAAACTGCCTTATCACAAAATGAACTACTCACTTATTTGTAATATCTGAACCTTGGGTGCACTCTCAGAGGTTTAGGAGTGATTCAGAAGTTCAATAATGATGACAATGATGATTAAGATCAATACAGATAATAAAGGATAAAGATTAATGGAAATTGATGTTGTTAAGTCTGAGGTCTAATCCTCAGACACAGAAGTATATATACAAAAGAGTAATGGTCTGTGCACAAGCTGTTGCTATCACATGATCAAAACTCATACCTGATGGGAGCTGTTATCTGTCATAGCAGCTATCAGGCTAATTTTAGAAGGTAACTAATTATGTCACTACATTGATATGCTTGTATCTCTATGAATACTTATTACTAGATAAGTACTTTCCAATGCAAGTTCAATCATGTGAATCTGTCCAGCCATTCATAAGATAATAGCCAACAAAACTTTTACAGTTACTGATGGCCTGATATCTTAGTTGTTTGTTGTTGCTTTTATACATTCTATATATATGCAAATAGCCCTCATTTGGGGCTTTACAGAGCAACTTAGTTTGTGAAAATTAGTCCACTGGTTGTGGAGATACAAGCTGAATGAAGTTTGTGACATGCCTATAGTAATTGGTAAGCCTTAAAAACTTTTGAACATTCTTGATCTCCTTGAAGATTGGCTAGTCCAATACTGTCTTCACCTTTTCCTTCTCTATTTTAGTTCTATCACTACTCCTAAAAATCCTACTTTCTTTACCTTCCACTTGTACTTTTCTAGCTTTACATATAAATCATTTTTTGCCAACCTCTTTACTATTCTTCTACTACTTTATTATATCCTCTTCTTCTTCTGTTCCTACCATCACATCATTAATAAAACTCACTACTTCCCTGATGTTAATTAAGTTCCATAAAATCTCATTTATTATTGTCCAGAACATTGCAAGTGAGTTCATCAGTCTGAAAAACATTACTGTTAGTTCAAACAATCTTTCTGGAGTTGTGAACACCATCTTATACTCATCTCCTTTCTTTATTTGTACATTATTATAACATAAGTCTAATTTAGTAAATACTTTCTTAGTACTAATGTTCTCTACAATATCCAAAATTAAAGGCAAAGAGTAATTATTTTTAATTTTCCATTTGTTTAAATATCTGTAGTCTTGTATCATATACTTCTTACTGTCTTTTACCCTTACAAGAAATTCTAGTGCTATATCTATTACATGATCTTATATTTTTCTCATTAACATCCTCTTGCTTATTTTCTTCCTGAAGATATGAATCCACTTATAGAATCTTGGAGGTACCAATTTTTTGACTTTTTTTTTTTCCAACTTTGCTGCTTTTTTCTCCTTGTTCCAAATCTCCCATTCTTCTACTGCTTTCTTCACTTCTATTGTTTCTTTGGATTTTTTCTTTTCTTTTTTATTCTGCTTCTTTTCTTTTTGCTTCTCTCCATCCTCTCTTCTTTCTTTTGTTTTTGCTATTCTGCTTTCTTATCATATTTATCTCTATTCTTTTTCTATATTCTCTATAAAATATGTTTACGTATTTTCTTCGATTAAACTCTTGTTTTCTCATAAAATCTGAACTCATAACTAAATCTGTTGTTCTACTATCCAACAATGCCTCTACTATTACTTATTTTAAGAGGTCACCATTTATGTTGTCTTTGGATGAATTTTCATTGTCTATCATCCTGCTGAGTAAAGCAAACTTATTACAATAAGAAATTACTATTGTTGTCTTAGTAACTAATTTGTCTTCTTTGTCAAATTGTTCTCTGATTCCTACAGTATCTTACTATATGTCTAAATCCTCTACAATTGTAACAAATCCTCTCTCAATCCATGTTTATAGCATATAGGTTATTCTTTGGCACAAACTCTTCCCATTGTTGTTGCATCAGATTTACTATAACTGCTACATTTGTTTTTTTTACTTCTTCTATTGGAGCAGGCTCTGCCAGCACTTACTAAAACTCTTATCTTCTTGGCTAGATCTGAGATAGGGCCAAACACTGTTTAGTGTTTTCTTCCACATTCATAGATATAGTTGACTTCAGTATCTTCTTCTTGTCTCTCAAGTCTCTTCTCCTCTTATCTACTTTTTCTCCAATAACTATCCAAATTTATTGCCCTCTTGTACTACTGTTCAATACTTCTTAAAGATCATTTTGTCTTCATTAGCTTTTATCTAATAATACTATTCATTCCTCTCTTAAACTTTTCAATCAAAGCTTGTTCTTCATAACCACTTTCTCTTGCTACATACTTGAACATTTGGACAAATTTGTCTATGGTTCAAGAACCTTATTCTGTCTACTTGAATTCTGCTATCTTCATCAACTCACTGTCTCCTTTACTAAACTTATTTAGTTCTGTTAAAAAATCTCCTGTTGACTCAAATTCCAACTCTTCTAATTTCAAACCTTTCAAGACATTCTTCCACTAGATATTTGCCAACTCTCCTTATACATTTGTTAATATCCACTGAATTTGTTCTTTTACTATTATCTCTCTTATTTTTATCCTGATATATAAATTATATGCTGTCACAAAACCTATTACCTTGCTAGAGTCTCTATCAAATAAAGGTAGTTTGGCTATCTCTGAGTTGAACCTATTATTAGGTTTTGGAGCTGCTATCATTTCCTTCTTGTATTACTACTAATGCTACAATCTATGCTTATATCACTACAATCTGCTTATCTTACTGTCTTAATTGAAGTAAAATGAGTTATATTGACTTATATTGTATATTAGGGGTGAATTAATGGGTATAGGTGATGATAACAGCAGTAGTAGTATAAGGAATAAGAATATATAAAGAGATAAGACAGAGCTAGTACTGGTCTCCTTCTCTAATTTATAGCTAAACTCAATCTCTGTAAGTGTTACAATTAAAGACTAAGAGTGAAGTTAATAAAAGAACCTTGTATTGGGTTAACACAAGAGAACTCGATAGAGTTCCTAGTACAATGTATTTACCTTATATATACTAGACTAATTGTTAAGATCAAAGAATGTGGACTTAGTTTTTTCTTCATTTTCTTTCTTATTTTATTTTCCTTTTAATCTATTTTTTATTTTTCTATTTTTAGAACTCTGGGGTTAGGGTTAGAAGTGATAGGTCACACCATCACATCAGTCACATCTGATAGTGTAGTCACAGCATTAATCACAGAACTTGAGAGAAGAAAGTGGAAGGTTCTGGAACAAAATGACATCATACAACATGGACATCACATGTTGGCCTCATGCTTGACACATGGTCATTTAGGGTAGGATGCATAGTACCTAGTACAGACCATCTGTAGGAGTATATAAAGTAGACTATTTTGTAAAGAGCTCTCTATCGAGTTCTCTTGTGTTACTCTAATACAAGAGTTTGTCCTTTTATCCAACTCAAAGGATTTAAGTTCATAACACTAATAGTCTGTGTTATATTAGTTTTAGCCTACTCTAAAAGTTATATATATTACATGCTGTTGACATGTGGTATAATATCATACTAACTCTAACTCTAACTCTAAGTTCAAAAATAAGAAAATAAAAATGAGAAAAAAAATGAAAATAAATAAAGTTCACTATTTTCAACTCTAATAGTAAGTGCTAGCAGGTTCTTTTTAAGTTTTGCCTCATACTATCTACTAATTATCTAAACAACTAATTACTACTCTAAGGAAAATATAAATTATTTTGTCTTAAAAAGAATATTCTACTTGAAATAGTATTTTAAAAAACTACTGCTATTCTCTTGTATAGACAAGCTAGAAGTGGACCTATAGCACAGAGCTTCTATACAAAAGATATAAGTATTCTACTCAATACTACCTAATTAAACAATGAGTAGTATCTAGTCAGTGGCTTGGGTTTGGTTACCAATATTTATGACTGCTCATACTAAGTGGCTAATGCTTGGGTTTAGCTTTTAAACTGAGAGTAACTAGTAGTTACAATGACTACTAGTTAAAAATTAATAGAGAGTAAAAAAAAAGAAGGAGGCTCTGTATTAAATAATCTCAAAAGTGGAATTAAGTCAAAAAAAAACTTTGTATAGGATTTACACAAGAGATATACTAAGCTGATAGTCTATGCACAACTACATCTAACCAGCTCTAAAGACTATGAATTATATCTAAGATCAATATGTAGTATATAATATTATTATTATTCCAAAATATTTTATATTCTCTTATATATCATATGATTGTGTAACTGATGTGTAATACTTTGTCACAATATATAACAATTGTGATATCTTTTTTTATTTTATTTTAAATCAGCAGTTTATTACATGGGGTGTGATTGTCTGGCACAGTTCATACTAGAAGGTGAAAACCTATGAAGTTAGCTTGGGAATGCATAGAGTATAGGAACTTCATACAATAAGCTCAATGATATGGACTTGTCAGAACAACCTTGGCTTCAGCTTATATGTTACACTGTCTGTCTGCTGTGTGGTTACAATTTCAGATAAGTGGATGAAGTCTAAGATGGAAGTAAGTACTAATTTGGTGTGTTGCCATTGAACACTGGAGATCAAGT
>Ga0157364_1009219_pt1 | contig 10229 bp, 7 predicted proteins | sample AttsexASBM2_FD_111476 | JGI IMG/M metagenome (GOLD analysis project Ga0157364, IMG submission 111476) | Fungus gardens microbial communities from leaf cutter ant in Ribeirão Preto, State of São Paulo, Brazil - Atta sexdens ASBM2 | ecosystem: Host-associated > Fungi > Mycelium > Unclassified ... | reverse complement strand
GTGTGCGTGCGTGCGTGCGTGTGTGTGTGCGTGTGTGTGTGTGTGTGTGTGTGTGTGTGTGTGTGTGTGTGTGTGTAAAACACAAAGAACAAAAAAACGATTTTGTTGTTTTAAAAATTTAGCTACATTGCTTATAGATATATACATAGTATCTGAAAATAATTTTGTTGGATCGTCAAAGTAATTATGTAGAACGCTTAAACATTAATAAGTTTCAAAAATATTCTAGCAATCAGTTTAAGTGTCCCACAAAAATTATTTTGATGGCCAAAATAAAATTATTTTCTGAGAGCGATTTTCTTTCTTGATCTTTATGACGTTCTTGTAACGAGATGAAAATTACAAAAGTGAATATATTTATTCAGTATCGACTAATAAAGTTATAAATATTTCAATAAATTCGCTCACTAATTTTCTTTCGTTTCAAGAGCTGTAATAGGCTCCCTGTATCTAGCTAAATTTTTATTCGCAAAACACAAACTAACAATAATATGAATGTTACAAATTTTCAACAAAGTAACTGTTATGTATAATATGTATTATATTACAGTTGTATTGTTCAATAGGAAATTATAATATTGATATAATGTTACTATTAGTTTGTGTTCTGTTAAATATTTCAGTAAAATCATTGTTTCCATGTATAGCGAGTGCGCCAAACCAAAACCTTCTGCAACGCAGATCGCCAAGTTTATACAGCTGTTTGATAACGTCGAATACCTCTGCTACCTGAGACCTGGGCGAGCATACATATACTTATTGGAAAAAGATGTCGCGATATCTCATTTCCTACAAGAACATTTTTCTCGCATCGCTATGCTGTCAGGTTTTCGCGCGAAAACTTATCGCGGAGTCCAGTCAATTCCCGATCGATTCTAGCCAGATCTTTGTTCAATGGGATTCAAGATCAAGTTTTATTCTCAGTACTCAAAGAATGAAAAACGGAAATTTTTGATATTTAATTCATTATGCGAAAAACGGTTCTGTAAGAGATACATCGTATACGATGTAAATTCGTCGATTCTTAATCACGATGCGCGAAGAATGATCAATGCACGATGCAATGACTCGATACCGCCGCCGATGTCAGAGATGAAGAATTTTCTTATTGCTAATAGAGAGACTAAAAGAGACCCGAGAGAGAGAAACTTACTTCTTGCTAGGAGGAAAAGTAAAAGAAATTGGAATTTACAATGATTCTTGGCTTCCACTAGTATTGACAATTGCGTTTTCTGATTAATCTTGAATTATAAGATTTGTTTCTTATTGTTGCATTGGATTACATTTTCCTTCTCCCTTTTGCCAAATATCAAACATTTACATGGAAAGATTTATTTCACTGAAATATTTAAAAATTTGGGTAGATACAGATCTAAAAATAATTTTATTAGAGTATCAAAATAATTACATAGAATCTTTAAATATTGATAACAATACTACAAAAATTTTAACATTGTAATAGTTAATTTAAGCATTCTATATAATTATTTTGATGGTATTCTAACTAAAAATATTTTCAGACTTGTATGTGTAAATTTGTAGATACTTCAGCAAAATTATTTTTTTCGTGTATCTATTTCACTTTAAGTACAGCATATATTAGTTCAGTTATAAACAGATTTCTATTATCTATATTCGTTTCAAGGAAATTCAAAATTTCTTTTGGTAAATAATTAATCAAAGATTGAAATCGCATAATAAATTAACGATCTCAGCGAATTTTGCGGTTTTCGCGAGTCAATTATGTGAGCTGAATTTGATAAAGGAATGGACTCGCCGCGAGTAAGCGTGGTTTTCGCGTGCCTGAAGCGTCGAAATCCGAAACCATACCGGTTTCAATATCTCCGTTCATGATGCCACCATGGTGGAATGATAATGACCGACAGTCTAAGCGAAGATGCGCGGTAAAATAAGCCACGGACGTGAACGCTCGACTATGTACACAATAGGTATGATGTCACCGGCTGATGCTCGGTATTTGGTACACGGATTACGCGTGTTTCGCATGAGGAGAGAAACACCGAGCTGGGTCGAGCCGATTTGGTCGTCCATTTCTTCACCATATCCGGTCACCGACAGCGACACGTGACTCCTTCGGTGGCGCGCGAGTCCGTCCCGGTACCGGAAGTCACGAAGAGTATTAGGATCCCGTGAACGTGAGCGGTGTTTTACGCAACGTAAGTGAGATTCTCATTCTGGTGGGGTTCATCGAAAAGCGCGTTTTGGACGCACTTCCGGTTGAAGATATCGATGATCGGCACCGAAATTATCGCGTTGGCGGAAGTTTGCATTACGCATGGATCACAAATCGTTCAATGTAATCTGAATGAAATATTTCTCAGAAATTACAGTTCATCGTATTTTATGTTATTAAAGTAAATCTTTTTCATTTCTTTAATAAGCCAAATCGTTCGAGTTTGATGAATGAATAATTAATGTAAATTAACATTTAGTACACATATGATAGTCGCTTATGTCTTCGCATACTTTTCTTACAATTAGATACTAGGAGCACCTGATCAAATAATGGTCTCTATTCTTTTCTTTTTTTATAAATACATAATCTTATAAATATTTTTCTAAAAATAAAATGAAGTATATGTAAGAATCACTTAATAATTTTTATATACTTGTAAAAATTGATAAAAATTAATCCAGACATGAATAACAAGAGCCATCATGTGTAATAAAGAATAAGAAAATCGTCATATGTATCCAAATCATGAATGTAACTACTATATAACATAGAAGTAAATTATGTGTATTTACACACATATAGTATATTATGTAATAATTATATCTGTGATTACTGGATATTAAAGGTTAAAAAATGAATTATCTTGTAGTAATAAGGAGGCGATAAGAGTTGTCGTTAGAAATAGTTGCGCAAAGTGTCAAATATATAAAATTTATTACACGGAGAGAATTTTTTCTTAGAGTTTACCTTGAAAATATGATAGTTATATTTATGCTTCTTTTACATTTTGACGTTTCAATTTTCGCTTCCTAGAAGTTTTGTTTACTGTTCTGTTATTCTCCCATTACATTCGACTTACGCTCCGATTTTTATTTTCATCAGGGAAATAACCCAAATATAAGCTGAAACGTCGAACCAGATTTTTTAAGTTAATGTAGTATTTTTTAAGTTAATATAGTGTTTAATGTAGTAAATTTTAATATTTGACACTTTGTATAACTACTTCTAGCGACGACTCCTATCGCCTCATTATTACTATTTATATTTAATATAAGAAGTCCATTAATTTATTATTTTATATCAATTTTATTATGAGATTTATTTTGATCCTTTCGTCAATGATACGCTTGTAAACTTTAAAATATTTTCAAACACAAATAGTCTAATCCTCTCCATCTTTCGCAGTTTCTGCGAAAAATAGGATTGATGTTACTAATTAACCATGATTAATAATTACGCGAAAGATAGAGAGGACTTAAAGGAATATCATAGGTGCACTAGAATGTAGTTTCATTAACGCCTTCTGCCCCTGCACGGGACAATGGAAAGCGAAGATCCGCGATGGAGAGCGATGTAAAAAGAAGCCGGCCCCTAAACACCTCGACTCCAGCCAATGGAGTTGGAATGGCGGAAGACTTTAAACCCCCTCCTTAAAGATCGCTCCTGGTGTAGACAGGTACACGCCACGTCCTTATGTTCATGTCTCCTTGAAGGTATCGAACGCCCACGCTACCAGTTCTTCGGTGAACCTCCGACCTCGTGCAGGTACCTTCGATATTTGTGTGTTCGATTAGATCTCGGATGTCTCATCGTTGTCATTATCGAATTCTTCACCGTATTTCGAATTATGAATTCATGTTGCCCGACTAACGCCTCGCTGTTTATCTTTCATTCTTTAGATATTCTCTTCCTTATCTTTTTGGAATTTAAGAAAATGATAAGTGTTTAGGAAACATAGCACAAACAATCATATCTGTCTAAAACGACGTCGTAGCATGAAATCAATCATAAAGTTTAAAGGATCGACGAATAGTGGACAAACAATTCGACCTCCGACTTTTCAGAAACTTAGATATTATATTTTTTAATTTCGCAAACTAATTGTATTCTCCATCCACCGATAGTTTCCTAGAAAATCATTTTTGAATTACAAATTCAGAGACAGGCGAACTGTAATATCAAACTGTAATATCAATAAAAATTCGTACAAATAGTGATTAATATAGCTCGCAGTTCATAGGAAAATTTTATGATTGTAATTTTTTATTGTGAGTTCGGAATTATATGTGATATCGCTAATCAAACTGCAGTTTTGATTGTTAATATTCTTCAGTGTTATGCGCAATTATGTTTTCTCTTTATTAAATATTAAGATTGGTGAATATATAATTCCAATGAAACATAAATAGTCATCAATCAAGTAAGTACGAACACAGAACATTAATTAACGTTTTCTAGAATCCTGTTTAGACTCTTATTTATTTATTCTTAAATATTAGGTCATTAAGTATGCCTGTTTTTCGTATTATTATTAATATGAAATGTCTACATGTTTTCAAACAAAATTTAACAATTAATCATACTGTTCAACAAAGCAAAGTTTCAGTTTTTTTTTCAATTGCGGTACGACGATTTGTAACTGAATTATGAGCAATTAAAGTCAAAATGCTCCTTTTATTTAAACCGCGATAACTCAGTAATAACAAATCAAGAATAATTTAAAAAACAATTTTGTAGCGATTTTGAGTTTTTACGATAAAAAAATATAAAATTTTCTAAAATTTTTTTGAGCACGTATGAAGTCTCACAAAGTGACAAAAAATTTCCTACTTTATCCAGCTTATAGTTTTATATATATAAAAATTACCAAATTACTCACAGAAACTCAAAACATAGTGAAAGTAGAGATTTTAAGCTCTTTAATCTTTTTTAAAATTTAAGTTAATTTTTAACGAAGTTGCTATTAATAATAATACGGACATTTCATATTTAACGATCTAATATAATTTTTTAAAATTAAAACAATCTTTTTAAAATTTTGTAATATAAAGTTTAACAGAACTTTTGCAAACATTTTTTTTTCATTTAGATACATTATTTTTTGATTACATAAAAATAAAGACAATATATGTAAAATTATAAATGGAATTCTGCGCAATTTAATGCAAATTATAGACCCAAAACTTATAAATTATAATTTAATACATATTTTTTTAATTTCCCATTTCTTCTTTAACTGGACGTCTAGAAGGCAAGATGTCGGCATAGCTGATGTTGTTTGAAATTCGGCTGTGTCACATCCAGCCAACCAAACGGCCAGACAACAACGCGTAATGTTTCCACAAACATTCATATTTAATAATGCATAAAAATGTTCAATAAAGGGGAAATATATTTTTCAACATTAAAAAATCTTATCAAGCGAAGAAGAGAAATAAAAACACAAAGAAATCTTTTCGTCGCTAATATAATTGTTAGAATATTTTTTTATTTTTTCACTTATAAATATTGTTTATTATCTTTTGCATTTTCTATTTTCGGATTATCTATAATACTTTTTACCAGAAAAAGCTGATTTTTTTAAAATTTAGATTCTTTAAAAGACAATTATGCTTCTAATGAGTTATTTTTTTTTCTTGAAGGAGGAGAACGAGTCTTGTAACTCATATCTCCTATATATTTGAAAGGAAATAGATGTGTAGCACACGACATAAGGAAATAGTTGTGTAGCACACAATATAAGGGATAAGAAAGGGAAAAGGAAAAAAACAAAAAATTCAGCTAACAAGAAAAGGACATAGTGGACTCGTCAGATTTTGATCTTCTTTAGCATAAATCTATATTGAAAATAAGTTGTGTCCGAGCGTTTGTTGAATTATAAGTAGTATCTTTTAATGTATAAATTAAACACTACAAAGTACTTGCATGGAAAATTGATTCAAAATGAGTTAGTTTTCATATATAATGGAATTTATAATGTGATAAAAGATATCTTAGACCAGTATTCATAGTTGATTTTTATATTTTAGACTAATTTAAATATAGTCTTGAGATGTCGTAAACCATCACGTATTAGCATTTTAAGATAATTTTAAAATAAAAACGAATCATGAATACTGGCCAAATATAAGGCTCAATATAATTATATATATTAGACGTTCCGGTTACACGACAATTTCCTCAGTAAATAAGAATTGAAATGGATTCAGATTTTCAAAAACACGCATACACGAAGGTTAAAATAAATCCTTTTCAATCCGAATGCATTTTTATTTATTTATAAGAATTGCATGAATAATATATATTTCTATGCCTTTCAATCTAAAAATAATATCAGCTTTTTCTGTGCACATCGGGAATACTGTTCTATTCGAAATTCTGATAAAAAAATATAGTTTTTCAATTGGATTCATTAGAATAAAAAATTTTTTATTCAATTAAACTTAAAATATATAATATAATTTCAATCCATTTTAATCCATTCTCGATTATTGAGCATAAAAAAGGGGGAATGTTGATACTCCTACAGTACAAAATTGCATAAAAGTTGCAGCAATACTTTGCAATATTGTAAAGTATTGCTGCAACTTTTATGCAATTTTGTACTGTAGGAGTGTTACAGCAATATTGTAGAAATTTCGCAGCAATATTGTTACAAATTCTGTGCTAGCTGTATAGGTAGCAACAAAAACTCCTAGGCACAACAATTTAATTTCTGCGGATTGGTAAGGATAGGAGCACAGAATCGTGCGAAAATAATGAATCAATCAAAGTGCTTAATTTTTTTTATTTTTCATGAAGTAAAAGACTCTGATTGATTAATTTTCTTACACTCTATGCGTGATGCTGATTCTACATTAATCGCATTACAGTATCGCAAGCATTGCGTCCAATCAACGTCAAGTTATAGTAGTTTGATTCTGATTGGACCGCAACGCTTGCGACACGCTTGCGATTTTATGATACGACTAAAATATAGAATCAATTTTATGCATTATGCGGAAATATGTGCACTGACTTATTGTATAAATTATTTTTTAGATTTTAGTAATTTTTAGTGCTTTTATAATTTTCTGAATGCGTTAAAGTTCTATAGATATATCAAAATAGCCTTTTATCTAAGCCGAAATGCCGACAACTTTTCTATTCCCATGGCTATTTCGATCGCCATTTATTTACTTTGTGGTCAAATAAGTGTTTATTTATTATTGTCATATGATAATTTTTTAAATATATGATTATTAGGTAAAAAATGAAGAACTTTTGCGCTATTTTAGTATAGCTAGACTCTAGAACTTTAAACGCGCATGACATCAAATGACTCCCGCAGACAGGACGTGGTAACGGTTGGCGTGTAAAAAAAAGTTAGCTATTCTTTCGCTTTTAGGAAAAGCGATAAACTAAATGGATGCATTCAGTATTATAACTGCTCACCGAGCGCTCAGTGAGCTCTTGCAGCTTGAGTTTGATGATCTATATTTTTTTATCTAATAATTCTATTTAAAAAATATGCCAATCAAGTGCAAGAACTCACTGAGTGCTCAGTGCTGAGTGAGGGGTGTAGTACTGAATGAATCGCTCTTGAGTCAATTACCACTGCGCGGCAAGTGTTGCCACATCCTGTGTGCAGAATGAGTCAAAAAATAGTATGTAGAGACATCTCACGGCGTTAGCTTGAACTATATAAGTTAGACTCAATTTTTATTTTCTGAGCAACTTATGGTTAGGCTTCACCTGATGTTTTTTCCAATGAACTTTAACTATAACTATGTCATAGGAAAGTCTATTAGATGAAACATCAGATTAAGCTTTACCACAAGTTAATCAGATAATGAAAAATTAAGCTTTATACAGGATGCGATTCATTTAGCGCTGCAAATACTTCATTGATCAGTAGAAAGAATTTTAAGAATTGACCAATCAAAGAATGCTTCAAAATATTTACAGTGTAAAATGGATGATATTTTTGCCGCTCTCTAGGGCGTAATAGAAAGATATCATGTTATCTTTGTTTAACATTTGATGAGCAACAAGGATAAAATAATCTGGATGGCACTCGAAATCTAAACACAGCTCGAGTTGTAAAATTCTTGAACTAGAAATCGGAGTACTTCACGTAAAATATTTCGGAACAAATTGTGTGTAATCGAAGCAGCATAATTTATAGTAATTAATGTAAAAAAGTCCATCAGAATCTACATCAGCTGTTCAGATGCACAGAAAATTTTTTATTTTCGTGTGAAAATTTTCTGTGTATCCGAACAGTTGATGTAGGCTTTGATGGGCTTTTTTACATTTTTCATTGATATATTCTTTCGAAGTCTCATTTTATATATTTGTATTTTATATATTTATATAGTAATTATAAAGGATTTAAAGCGATTCGATATATAGTGCGAATATGGGGTCGGACTTGTAAATCTGTAATTTATAAAATTCGAAGTAACTAGTGAGGAGAAAACGTAGTATAGTAAATTCATTCATATTAATCGCAGATCGAGAATATTCGATTTCACCGATTCGATTTGGTGGAAAAACATAACCGTACTTTTTAGTGCGATCGAAAATGGAATGTGATAAAGAGCATTTTTGTCGTCTACTTTATTGCTTTGATTCGAAGAAAACGGCTGCCGAAGCTCATCGATTCATCTCAGAAACTTATTCCGAGTTTGCTCTATCAGATAGCACATGTGAATACTGGGACTCTCGACGATTTAAAAGTGATAATTTTGATTTGAAAGACAAAGAACGTTCAGGTCAACTAAAAAAGTTCGAAGACACCGAATTGCAGGCATTGTTGGATGAAAATCCAGCACAATCTTCAGAACTTGCCAGAAAATTAAATGCTGATCAACAGTTACTAAACGTTTACATGGTATAGGAAAGATTCGAAAAGAAGGTAAATAGGTTCCATACGAATTGTCTAAATTGACTATTTAAAATCAAAAAAAAAAGAGAAAGAAAATAAAAGAAAAAATTCGAAGGAAAGTGTAGAAGGTGCATGTAGAAAGAACAGATATGCTTCATAGGTTATGTTGTGACGAATTTGAGTGCGTGAGTTGTATCTTGCTGCGTCTTGCTTTGTCCTTTTCGCAAAATACTTGAGGAATTAGTGCGGAAGAATATCAACCGAAGTAGCTTAATTGAAAATACATTACTGTAAAAAGAAGAGACTGTTTCGATAATAAGAATCTTACAGAGGTTATGACGTTACGTTTCGTTCGGCCACGATCATCTCTCGGAGACTCGTGACATGCGGTGTACACTCCCGACGAAGATGGAGAAGCCGAATTCGAAAGAATCCATCAGCTTGCTCGATATGCTGTCGGAAAGCGATTCCGACAGCACTGACCTGATTCTTGCCCCTCAGAAAAAGAAGAAAGTCAAGCGGTAATACATTACTTATATTTATGTTATAAAGTCTACTTTACACGATCTACAATGTAATTCATGACAGAATTTGAAACAGAATTCCATTTATATAATTTTATGTAATCAAATTATACATCTAAAGTGAGCTTAATAGGAATATTGCTACATGACATTTTATATATCATACTAGAGTTTGCGATTGAAGTTGAGATTGGAATTTGACTAATTAGTGCAAAGTTCATTAAACTTGATATTGGTTTTCTGTTCCGAATAGGTAAATTCGGATCTTAATCTCTAATCTGATATGGACTAGGATAATAGCATTGTGATGGCATCTTTTAATTGCAGACGGCATAAATCACGGATCTTGTCTAAAAACCGACATAGTAATTCTTGTGGCTGTAACAAGTCGGATATGAGGATTATATCCTTGTGGTTAGCAGCTGTATTGATCACGTTCTGGCTGATCGCTTTATCCTGGCTAGCGACTATACTGTATGGCGAGATTAAGAAAATGGATATGTCTATAAAATCAGGTAAATATCATTTTCGTTTACTTGAAAAGTATAATTTCTTTATCTTTTGATAAATAGCATTTGGCTGTCAGAATTAAAATAGGAAAGGTTCTAATTAAATCTATTTGTATCTGCTAATATATGTATGTAACGTTTCATTATTTATTATAATCTCTCTTTCTTTGTGAACGAAAGATTGTAAACTTTAAGCACTGTTTCTAATAATTGAATAATTAAAATAAAATTTAATATAATACAAACGTCATAATTTGTGTATGTTTTAACAGTTGTAGATAAGTATTTTAATAATTTTATTACATAAATTAAGAATATCTTGATATTTATTAAAATTATCTCAAGTAAAT
>Ga0157364_1009218_pt1 | contig 10229 bp, 14 predicted proteins | sample AttsexASBM2_FD_111476 | JGI IMG/M metagenome (GOLD analysis project Ga0157364, IMG submission 111476) | Fungus gardens microbial communities from leaf cutter ant in Ribeirão Preto, State of São Paulo, Brazil - Atta sexdens ASBM2 | ecosystem: Host-associated > Fungi > Mycelium > Unclassified ... | reverse complement strand
GCCTGACAGCTGCTATGACAGCTGACAGCTCCCATCAGGTACGATTTTTGATCATGTGATGGCAACAGCTTGCGCACGGACCATCACTCTTTTGTATATATACCTCTGTGTCTAAGGACTAGACCTCAGACTTAACAACGTTAATTATTCTTATTGATACTACTCATCATTATCTCCTTATACTGAACCTCTAAAACACCATTAAGTTCAAGTATCACAACCAGTGAGTATCTTATTTGTGATAGTTTTTGTGATATTATGTGAATTATCAGTAAGTTGATTGGATAGAATAGTTATTAGCAGTGGAATTCCAGTATAACAATAAGAAATATATAGCAATAGGACATATCCCATTCAAACTCAATTTTGGAAGATATCTATAGAAAAGAAACCTGATGGTGAAGACAAAATTATCAAAGCTAGAAATTTTTCTTAAAGAACTGCAAAGAAGTTGGAAAGAGGCAAAGAAATCAATAGAAGTAGTAAAAGAAGCCATGAAGAAACAGTTTGATAGAAAAAGATATAAGTTACAAGTGTTACAAACTCAAGTCTTTAGAGTGGAACAAGTGAATGAACCTTGTATTGGGTTAATACAAGAGAACTTAATAGAGAACTCTGTACAAGAGTATTAATCTTATATACTAAATGATGATGGTCTGTGCTACTACTTTTCTAGCCTACCCTAAAGACTATGTTTTTCCTCAAGGCCAACATGTATAAGACATATTGTTATGACATCATTGTTCCAGAATCTTCTATATCCTTCTCTACATCCTTATGACTTGTGACCATTATCATGATTGTGTTATCTGATGTGACTAATGTGACAGCATGATTGTGACATCACTTCTAACCCTAACCTTAAGTTCAAAATAGAAAAATAAATCAAAAGAAAATGAAAAAATAAATATTAAATGAAAAAGCTAACATCTAGGTTTTGCATATCTAACAACAAGAACTAAAGATTGGAAACAATATGTGATTGGAAGCTAAGAATATCCAATCAAATTGACTTTTAAAAAAGCTGGACTAGGAAAAATATGGATTTTTTAAAATCTCAAAGAACATTGGTCAAGGAGTGTTCAACTAGAGTTACTAGAAGGATAGGCAATTCACAATATATTTAATGAAGACTTGTTAATATATACAAGAAGCCACATTTCAAAGGACAACACATGAATCCAGCTTTACTACTAGATATTATTAACAAAGAAGAAGAATACAAAGTGGAAGAAATTAGAAATCACAGGAAACAAGAAAGAGGCACACAATTCTTAATGCATTATCAACTTGAATTATACTATACTTATATATATCTATCTAAACTTTTATTATCTAAAATTACAACCATATAATGTATAGGCTAGGTACAACATTATCTGTTGAAACCAAGTGTCAGAGCTAAAGACAAAAAACTTTTTCTCTTCTATTTTATTTTATTTTTTATTTTATTTTATTTTACTGACTTAGAATTAGAGTTTAGTGTGATATCATATATGACTATTACAAATTGTTATATATTATGATATGGTGTCACAAATCTGTCACAAGTCACAGTCACATAATCACATATCACAAAAAACATCAGAAAATATTTTGGAACAAATAATATTATGTAGTATGTTTAATACATTATCACAAATAAGTAAGTACATTTTGTGATATCTGAACCTTAAATGCACTCTCAGAGGTGATTTAAAAAGGCTCCAGTAGCCTAGTGGTTTCAATCATTGAAGACCTAGTGAGAGTACTTGAGTGAGTGTTTAAAAGATTGAGAGTTCAATTTTTTCTAAGTGTAAATATCTTAACTTTGTAATCATGTGGTAGTAATACCATATGGCAACTACTGGGGTTCTTGGTTCCTATAATTGGTGTATACCATAGGACTAGTGAGCATTACACTGCTGCCAGGATGCAAGATCTAGTGATAAACCCTCTAGGGGGCAAAATCTGTAGATCTTGCAAGATTAAGTAGTTAGATTAGTTCTCATTGTGAGTATTATATCTGGTGATATCTGAAACTAGAACCAAAATGATAGGTCAATATAAGATGGGGAATAAGAGTAATAACAATCTGATCCTGGAAAGCTGATTGGTTAAAGGCTTAGCTTACTGTTTGGCATGAACCCACCTAGCTGGATCAGATTTTGGGAGGCTAATTGGTTAAGGGCTCAGCTCACTGTTTGGTATAAACCTGACTGGTAAAGCTAGGATAGGAAAAGAACACTCTACACCTTTAGATTGTATGACTTAGAGGTAGTTAGTCACACTGTGGAAACAACTTCTAGTCTAAACCTGTTCTAAGACACTTACTAGGTTGGTAGGTAGCAAGGCAGTAACTCTGGACAGGTTGGGGATCTGCATCTTATAGGTATAAGCAAACCACCTGCTGAAGGATGGAAAGGTACAGCAGAGAGTAGTGCCTTTGTCAGGACTGAGCTGTAGCAGAATGGGATAGTCCCTCTTCTTTAGCTCAAGAGATCTATATCCACTGTTAGTCTGCTGGTATAATGATGACTAGTTCAGGCTCAAGTTGAAGCTGGAGTGTTGGAATCACCAGAATACAGGAAAACCCACTTGGAGTACTGCATAGGTGCAGCTCCATGCCAACCTACTTGGCAGGCTTAGGCTGTTAAGTCAGATATAGTCCTAGATGCACTCATAATGGGGAGGTTGTTGGTTAAAGGCCCAGCCTACCATTGGCTATTGAATAGACTAGACTGCAGACCAAATAGAAAGATCTTCTAGCAAGGGAGGCCACTGGACATGACAGTACAAAAGGATTAGTAGATGGGGGATAACTTCCTACTGAACACTTTCTGTGGTTTCAATAGGGTTCTCCATAAGGGGAGTCCTAAACTTCAACAATGTAAGAATTGCTGGAAGTGGGGCCATACTACTTTTGCTTGTCTTTTTCAAGGGTCTAGATGTATAAAGTGCAATAGACCACATAAAGTTAAACATCACCACCATTTCACCTGGTGTTGCAAGGCAAACTTCAAGATTAACCCCCTCCTACCTTGAAACCAAACAGGGCAAACCATGCCCTCACTCATTCAAGTGATACTGTATCAACTACAAGGGTGACCACTAAGCAGACTCCAATACATGTCTATTCTGGCATTATTGTTTCAACAAAGAGTGGCATGTAAAGAAGTATCAGAAACTCTATGATTCCAGAATCCAATCAATTTGTTCAGTTGTGAATAGTGACAATCAATGATTTTTAAAGACATCAAAATTTTCTTACAGAATATGTGAAAGAATAATCTTATTGTCAATACAATCCTGAAAACTTGTTTTGTATTCAATATAGTTTTTATTCAAGAACTGTCCTGGTCAACTATCTGTTCCATTCTGAGCTCAAAAAATAGGGATGGGGAAGAACTAGTTGGGGTACTGAATCATCCCAACTGGCTTACATTCATGAATACTTCATCAAGTATCAATGACTATCTGAGAGTCATCACCTATGTCAATATTAGACTCTTTTCTTTTTGGTTTTCTCTTTGCAAAGACATTTATAATTACAGAGACATTTCACTGGTCTCATTTCTCAATAACAATGACATTTTCTTTTTGATCAATATTTATTCAGACTCATCACAATCAGCTTTTAAGTATCTTAAGAATACTGAAGATATTATCTTGTATGGTCCCACATATCTTTCTATCAACTTCTTTGCTGGTCTTTCCTTGAATGCTAAGTCTCTTATACTCAGCATTACTTTCTCTCCTTTTTTCCATTCTTCTACTTCTCGTCTTCCTTCATCTGCTTGTCTCTTTATCTCTTTCTGTGCTTTCCTTAACACCACTCCTGCTTCCTCCTGTATTTTTCTCATTCTCTTCACAAATTCTGTCACCTTTTCTACTTTGCCCTCCCTCCTAATATCTGCTTCCATTTGTAACTCTCTACCATAGTTTGCTATAAAAGGCAAAACCTTTGTTGCCATATGAATCTTGTTGTTTACCACGAACTCTGCTGTTGCTAACCACTTTAGTCAATCTCTCTGCCTATACTTTGTAAAGAACTACAAGTACTGTTCTAACTCTTGGTTCATCTGTTCCATCTGCCCATCTGTTTGTGGGTGGAACACTGTTGACAACCTTATTTCTATTCCCAACATCTTATTCAATTCTTTTGTTAATTCTGACACAAACTGTGGTCTCCTATCACTAATAACACTTTCTGGCAACCTATGCAATTTCTACACATTATCCCTAAACAATCTTGCTAATCTCTCCACTGTTGTTTCTTCTGTAGTTGCCACAAAATGGGCTATTTTTGACAACCTATCACATACTACCAATACTGTATCCTTCCCTGCTACTAACGGCAACCTTGTAATAAAGTCTACTGTCAGATGAGTCCACACCTTTTCTGGTACCTCATTTGCCATCAACTTCCCTGCTAGTGCCTCCATTCTATCCTTCATTCTTTGACACATATCACAACCATCCATATATTTTCCAACATCTTTTGTTACTCCTGGCCACCAGTAATTTCTCGTCACTAACTCTGTCATCTTCTATCTTCCTCCATGTCCTGTTGCCAGTACATCATGATGTAACCAAATTATCTCTACTCTTAACTCTTCTTCTTTTGGCACATATATTTTTCTTTCTTTTAATACCAACTCTCTCTCTATTTGCCACTTGTCTCCTCTCAATATTCTAACTTCTGCCTTCTTTATTTCTTCTACCACTCTAACTACCTCTTCATCTTTACCCCTAGCTTTTTTTATCTTTTCTAATATATCTACCTCAGGTCTTTCAATCACTACTTCTGATAAATTATGAATACAATAATCCTTAATAAATACTTGATTCTCATTGTCCTTTTCTGCACCTACTTTCCAATCTGGTCTCCTACTTAAACTATCTGCCTTCTCCATTTTTACTCCTGGAACATGTTTCAAAGTGAAATCGAATCTTGACAAATATAATATCTATCTTGCTTATTGTCAGTTCAATTTCTGTGCCTTTATGAAATATTCCAAATTCTTGTGATCCATCCATACCTCAAATTTGAATTTAGCATCTTCTAATAAGTGCCTCCAATTTTCTAAACCTCTGATTACTACCAACATCTCTTTATCATGTATTTCATAATTTCTCTCCATCTTATTCAATAACTTAGATAAATATACCACTGGTCTCCATTTTCTGTCCTCATACTCCATATATAATACACCCCTATTATGTAATCCAATGCATCCACTTTCATCCTCATTTTCTTATCTAAGTCTGGAGCCACTAGAATTAGTTCTGTAGTAAACTGTTTCTTTAATGCTTTAAATGACTTTTCTTGCCTGATTCCCTAGTCCTACTTCTATTTCTTCCTTGTCAACTCATATAATGGTCTCACCACCTCTATAAACCCCTCAATAAATCTCCGATAATAATTAGCCAGCCCTAGGAACTGTTGTATGTCTTTTACTGATTTAGGCACTGGCCAATCTAGCACTGCCTTTACCTTTACTTCCTCTATCTTTATTCTTTCTAGTCCCAATACTACTTCCAAAAAGTCTACTTCCCCCATCTTCCACTTGCACTTCTCTGGTTTTACATACAAATTATTTTCTTCTAACCTCCTCAGTATTTCTTCTACCAACTCATCATACCCTTTCTCTATTTCTGTTCCCACAATAATATCATTAATAAAACTTCCAACTTTCCCCATGTTTATAAAATCTCTTAACAACTTATTCATTGTAGCCTGAAACATGGCTAGCAAATTTGTTAATCCAAAAAATATGACAATGAACTCAAAAATATCCCTCTGGGGTTGTAAAAGCTGCCTTCCACTCATCTCACTTCTTTATTCTCACATTGTAATATCCCCACCTTAAATCCATTTTTGTAAATATTTTTTTGGTCCCAATATTCTCAATTACATTTGTAAATAAGTGGCAATGGGTAATTGTTTTTTACTGTCCACTCATTGAGATATTAATAGTTTTGTACCATTCTCTATTTTTCATCCTTCTTTCTCACAAAAAATACTGGTACTGTTTGAGGTGACTTTGAGGGCCTAATATAACCCTTCCTCAATTGTTCATTTATGAACTTGCACACCTCTCCCCTCTCTTCTCTCAACAATGGATACACCTTCCCTTTTCTCAGCACAAACTCTTCTTTCAATTCTATTGCATAGTCCCACATCTTCCTTGTTAGCATCCTCTCACTCACTTTCTTTCCAAAGATCTTGATCCACTTGTGAAATCATTTTGGTACCAACCTCCTTGCTTCTTCTTTTGACTTTGCCACTTCTTTCTCCTCATCCTAAATCTCCCACTCTTCAGCTACCTTCTTCACATCTATTGTCTTCTCTCTCTTCTGCTTCTTCTTCTTCTTTTTCTCTTCTTCCTTTTCCTCTTGTTTCTTACTTTCTTCCTCCTTCTTTTCTTTCTTTTTCTGCTTTTGCTATCCCAACTTACACTGCTTTGGTCTCTACTACTTACCACACTTCTCTAGATATCTCGTCATCTTGACTTCACCCATTTTCCAATCAATTTCTGGGTTATGGCAAGCAAGCCATGACATCTCCAAAATAACACTCTACTTTTGCTTTTTAATCACATTTATCTCTGTTCTCTCTCTGTGCCCTTGATAGTAAATGTTGACTTCTACTGTATGCTTGATTTGTTCCTTCTTATTGAAAGAACCATCCACATTTCTCACATATATGGGCCTGTTGATCTTCTTTAACCTAAATTCCTGCTTCCTCATGAACTCTGAACTCATCACTAATTCTGTCACACCACTATCCAACAGCATTTCTACTATAATCTCCTCTTGTGTATCTATTCTCTCCAATTCAATCTTCACTGTAACTTCTCTTAATAGGTCCCCATTGTTTAGACTGTAGTAGGATGTATTATCCATTACTCTACTAAGCATTGCAAATCTGTTATTACTACTGAGATCTGATTGAGGACTATCAGATCTCTGTTCCCATTTAAATTGTTCTGTTGTCTGTTTCCTCCTTCAATTCTTCTTTGTCCATTACTCTCATTTCCTCCATATTCCAACCTTTTTCCTTGTTCAATCCTTTCTCCCATCCCTCTATTCCTACAGTTTCTTGCCAAATGTCCAAATGTCCTGCAATTATAATAGTTCTAATTCTCTCTTCTATCCACATCCATGGCATATGGGTTGTGTTGAGCCAGCCCTACCCTCTATTGAGGGCACACCATTACCACACTTGTCCTCTCCACTCCTTCTATTAGGGTAGATCCCTCTTGAACCTGCTGTTGGGGTATCTCTTGCTTCCTTGGCCACATTTGAGGCCATAGTATTTGTTGTCTAGATGCCAATGCCCTCTGTTCCTATCTTTCCCTCAGCCTCTATTCTTCCCTCTTGTTCTCCCTCCAGTGTCTATCTAAATTAGTGACATATTTGTACTACTGTTCAATACTTGTTGGAGGCCTTTCTGCCTCCATCAACTTCCTCTTAATTACTCCACTTATCACTCTTTTGAACTTCTCCATCAATAGTCTACCTTCATACCTGCTGCCCCTAGCTGCTCTTCAGAACTCTTGTACAAACTCCTCTATTGTCTTTCCTCCTTGCTCTAATCTCTTAAATTCTGCTACTTTCACTGATTCTTCATCTCCTCCTCCAAACTTTTTCTTTATGTCTGCCAAAAATTCTCCAACTGTCTCATATTCCAATAACCCCCCTGCTATGGTACACTTAGACACTAACATTTTTCTTTTTCTTTTATCTATTTTTTCTAATTTAATATTTCTTTTTTTTTCTTTTGATTTTCTTTTTCTTTTCTTTATTTGACAATGAAGAGGCATGTGATGGCAGTCACATGACATATCACATGATGTGAGATCATAGGCCTAGACTGGGTAAGAGTAGACTAGAAGAGTAACGTCAAGAAGTATGTTAATAGCATATTTACCTTATAGCGTACATATGGTGCACTTATGGATAATGCATGGACTTTAGGGTAGGGTTAATTGTTAGTAGCATGAACCATCTGTAAATTATGAATAGGATAGCAGTTCAACAAAGACTCTTTGTTGAGTTTTCTTGTAATCCCCACAATGATATCCTACTGAGAGATTTATTGTTTGTACCCAATTGGTCTTTGTGACTATTGGTTGCCACAATACCCCCCTAGAGATCTTCCAACATGTTTTCCTTCCAGATGTTCACTGATCCTCCCTATACATACAATAACACCCATTGGATTTGTTCTTCAACTACCACTCCCCTCATCTTTATTCTTATGCATAACTTGCATGCCATCATAAAACCTGAGACCTTTGATGAGGTTCCATCGAACACTTGTGGCCTTACCACCTCTGTGCTTGCTGTTTCTCCTCCTGTTCCACTTCTTCTTACTTGTACTGTTAATGCTGCAATTTGCTCCTGGAGTTGCCTTATGATAGCTAGATAGTTGGGTTGACTCATTTTGTAAAAAGAAGGGGGTATAGTTGATGATGGCAATGATGATGGTGGTGGTGGTGTGGGTGGTGATGATGTATATAAAGAAAAAGTGGAACCTATGCTAGTTTCGCTTTCTGATTCGTACTCTGAAGATGAAATCTCGGTATGTGATAGCAGGCCCTCTTTCTATCCTGCCTACACATTCTACTGACTACTTCTTTTCAACTACTGCTCTAGTAAAATCTACATGATTTTGTCTTAAGAAAGACGTTCGACTCTAAGTAGTGTTTTAAAAATGTTTGTTGTTCCTCTGCATAAACAGATCACAAGAGGGTCTGTAGCACAAGGCTGATACAAGAAAAGATTACTATCATGTCCACACATGGTAATACATTTAAAGTATATCAGTGGGCTTTGACACAAACAAACGGCTAGACTTCTCCTACTTAACTAGTATACCCCTTGAGCCTAAGGTCTGACTATATCTTCTTGATTAAAAGGCAGTGTTGCCCTTTGGTCAAGGATGGTAAGAAAGTAAGTAAGAGAGGGTCCTGTGTTGGACAGTCTCAAGAAAGGGAATTGAGTTCTAATGTTATGACTTAAGCTTATGTGTAAAGCAAAAGACACACCCTTATATTGAGTAACATAAGAGAACTCAATAGAGTTTCTAAGTACACGACATCTACCTTATATACAAACTACTGATGGTCTGTGTTACACTCCTTTAGCCCTACCCTAATGACTATATGTTTGCCTTGAGATTGACATGTGTTAACCATGTTATATGATATCATTGTCTCTAGAACCTTCTATGTTGTTCCATCTCATCACATGAGCATGTGACTTATGTGGCCATGACTGTGACATGTGACATCATGTTTTTCCTTCTTTGCCTATGTTCAAATAAAGAAAAGGAAAAAGAAACTCAAAATAAAATAAAGGAATATAAAAGAAAAGGAAAATAGAATAAAACCAAGTCTATTGTTCACAACTCTGACAGGTGTTGCCCTTACTCACTTCATCCATTCATGTTGGATCAAAAACAATATGACAAGCATGTTGGCATTCAATATTGCCCAGTTCTTCCTGTCCTTAAATATTCTTCTTCTGCTCATTCTTAGAAAGACTGGATGTGATTTAAAAGTTGTTCAATTCTTCTCAAATTATCTAGTAGGTAGGAAAACACAGTATTGTTGGAACAATATTTCCTCTCAATTCTTCAATGTTGATGTTGGTGTGGGACAAGGCTCAGCCCTTTCTCCCATTTTATCTGCTGTGTATATTTCTCCAGTTTTTCATATTCTTGAAAATTGTTTTCTTTTCTGTAGTTACAACATCATCTTCTCTCTTTTAGAAAAGTTTGGCCTTGTATTAGAACATGAAAAGACAGAAGTCTTCCATTTTTCTAGATCACATGGAGTCTTCAATCCTTCTCCTCTTGATTTATTGGATATTGGCAATCCTTTGTTGATACCCAAAGATACATGGAGATATCTAGGGTTTATTTTTGACAGGAAACTATCATTCCAGCAACATATTGATTTTTATGTGAACAAAGTGATTTCTACTGTCAAATGCATGAAAGTCCTTGGAGACTCCACTTTGTTATGATTGATGCCTCCAGGATGCAGCATGGAGAAGGGCAAAGGATATGATGACACAATCGGCTGTACTATAGTAGTCTCAGTCAGTGCCTCATATAGTAGGTGCTACAACCTTGCTTTATCCTGATGATCTCTTTGTTGTATATGCCTTATGTACTGTATATGGTTTTCTTGTTTTACTCTTTTTTACTTAGTATATATAGTGTAGATACTCTCCTG
>Ga0157364_1009217_pt1 | contig 10229 bp, 14 predicted proteins | sample AttsexASBM2_FD_111476 | JGI IMG/M metagenome (GOLD analysis project Ga0157364, IMG submission 111476) | Fungus gardens microbial communities from leaf cutter ant in Ribeirão Preto, State of São Paulo, Brazil - Atta sexdens ASBM2 | ecosystem: Host-associated > Fungi > Mycelium > Unclassified ... | reverse complement strand
GCTCTACTAGCAGTTTCTAGTGTGTTTGTCCTTGGAGCTCCTGTCTCTTTCCTTCTCCTCAACCTCTCTTCTTCTCTTTTACTTTCACTCTAATGCCTGTCCAAGTTTATTGCCCTCTCATACCACTGTTCTATGCTCCTAGAAGGCCTTTCTGTCTCCATAAGTTTTCTTCTGATCATACCATTCATTCTTTTTTTAAATTCTTCCACCAGAAGCTTTTCCTGTTATGACTTAAGACCTTGTGTAAGGACAAAAGACAACTTTTGTATTGAGTAACACAAAATAACTCAATAGAGTTCTAAGTACAAACTAGTCTACCTTATATACCACAGACTGTGGTCTATGTACACACTATAATTAACCTATCCTAAAGTACATGTGCTTTTCATAAGGCTAACATATTGTTACTATGCTGTATGACATTATTTGTTCCAGACCCTTCTATGACCTTTTCTGTATCACATATTTGTGTAACAGTTATGACTGTGATATCATGCTAAAACCCTAACTCTAAGTCAAAAAAAAAAATGGAAAAGAAATTAAAAGAAAAAAGAAAATAAAGAATAAAATAGAGTCTACAGTTTGTAATTCTGACATTTTGTTATACCTACTATCTTTTGCTGTCCTTATAAATTCTTGAACAAACTCCTCTATTGTCTTACTCCTCTGCTCTACTCTTTCTAATTACACCATTTTTATTATCTTATTATCTCCTTCACCAGATTCCTTTTTTTAAGTCTGCTAAAAATTCTCCAATCATTCCATATTCCAATGTTTCTGTCTCCATATCCTCTAAGACATTCTTCTTCCTTATGTCTGCTGATCCTTTCTGTATATATGATTACCTACTGAATTTGTTCCTCTACTGAATCACCATCAAGAATTCTGAAACCTTTCCTGCAGCCCTGTTGAATGTTTGTGGCTTAGCCACTTCTACATTGGATCTAGTGTTGAGGGACCACTGTTGCTGCTACTCCTCCTACTCCTCCTACTCCTCCTAACAACATCTAAAGCTATGCCTATATTATAGTGATTTGCTCCTAGTATTGCCAAATGACTTGTTTATATTGAATATGGTTGAGTTGACTTATAATTGTATAAAAGAATGGGAAATTGGTTGGTGGTGGAGTGGGAAGTAATGATGTGTATAAGGGGAGGGTGGAACAAGTACTAGTTTTCCCCTCTGACTTATACTCCAAACTAGAATCTATCTCAGTAAGTGCTAGTAAGCTCTCTTCAAGTCTCATCTCATATTGTCTACTAACTATCTCAGCTACTGACTACTGCTCTAAAAATTTGTAAATGATTTTGTCTTAAAAAAGACATTCTACTTCAAACAGTGTCTTAGGGATATTTGTTATTCTCTTGTATAAACAAGTTACAAGTGAACCTGCAGCACAGAGCTTTTACATAAAAGAAACAAGTACATCTCTCCAACACTACTCACTTAAACAATGAGTACATCTAGCTGGTGGCCTGGGTCTGATCACTGACATCCATGACTATCTATGCTAAGTATTGCAACTTAAAGACCTTAGGGTTGGTTAAGAAGAAAAACATTGTATAAGGTTTACACAAGAGAACTTGATAGAGAACACTATACTGTTGTGGCAACCACTAGACACAAAGTCCAATAGCTATACAAGTGAGTAAAGCTCTCAGTAGTCAATCAAGTGGGGAAAATCACAAGAGAACTCGACAAGGAGCCTCTGCTAAATTAGAGTCTTATTTATACTGTTACAGATTAGTCCATGCTACTACCTCATGTTTGCCTCATGTCTTACTCAAGACTACCATGTGTACACCATGTGCCCTGACATCATCTTCCAGATCCTTCTACCCTGTTCTAGGTCTATGATGTCACATCATGTGACCTGTCATGTGACTGCAATGTCATGTGCCCCTTTATTGTTAATAAAAAGAAAAAGAAAAGAAATATAAAATCAAGAAAAATAGATAAAAGGAAAAAGAAAAATGTTAGTGTCCAAAGTGTTCCATAACATGTACAGGATTGTCTACCTTATATACTAAAAGCCCATGGTCTGTGCTCTACTACTTTAGCCTATCCTAAATGACTATATGTTTGTCTTAAGGTTAACATATGTTAAATATACTATATGACATCATCTTTCCAGAACCTTCTATGTTCTTCCTTTGCTACCACATGACTTGTGACTGCAATATGTGATATGTGACAGAGTGTCACACTAAACCCTAACCCTAAGTTCAGAAAATAAAAGTAAAAGAAAAGAAAAGAAAAAGAAAAGGATGTTAGAAAAAACTCAAGTCCAAGCTTTACAACTCTAACATGCTTCTCTTCTAGTGTTAACAATAACATACCTTGCCACCTTTTAGTAGTTTTCCACTTTCTCTAAGTTCTAAAGTACCTTAATTTCTAGTAATCCTCAGATATTAGGAGATGGAGATTTATAAAGTTAACTTAGACCAGCAAGAACATCTGAGGTAGAATAGAAATATGTAATCCATACCAAAAAAGATTGGGAAGTATAGATAAGAAAGTAGAGTTTATCTATAGGTTGGGATAAATATAGAATGGAAGATAGAATATGTCATAGAGTTCTGAATGTTATTAAGAAAGTACTTTGAGAGCTCATTGAGAAGTACTATAGAATAGAAAAGTCTCTCTAGAACTTAATAGGAGGACAAGATTAGAATATCAGAGTTGAGGATAGTAAACTCTATTTATTTATTTATTTATTTTCTTTTATTTTTCAAACTTAGAGTTAGGGCTTAGCATGATGTTACACAATATAATATGGTGTCACATATCTGTCATGAGTCACAAAGAATATTATAGAAGGTTCTAGAACAATAATGTTATGAACTTAAGACCTTAGAGTTGATCAAAAGAAAGAACCTTGTATTGGGTTAACACAAGAGAACTTGATAGAGAACTCTGTACAAGATAGTCTACCTTATATACTAAATCTACATGGTCTATGCTAGTTACTTCTAACCTACCCTAAACAGCCATGTGTTAGCCTTAAAATCAATATGTGTTGCATATATTGTATAACATCATCTTTCTAAAACCTTCTATCTCCTTCCATGCATTATGTGACTTGTGACTGTGTCATCTGATGTGACCTATTGTGTGACAGTGTGATCTTGTCACCCTATCCCTAACCTTAAGTTCTAAAAATAGAAAAATAAAAAATAAATCAAAATGAAAATGAAAATGAAAATGAAACTGAAAATAAATAGAGTCTACTGCTTTCATCTTTGACATTACTCCCCCTTCAAGGTTTCTTCTCCAGAGAAACTAACTTCCATTTTCACCAGTTCCTCTCCAACTTCCTCAAATATTCTTCCTCAAACTTTCCATCATTCCATCTATATAACATCTTTACCATAAATTTTTCTGGTAACTTCCCTCTTCTAAAGTCTCTCTCCTCTGCCATATCTAGTTTTTCTTGTCTCCTCACTTCTGCGTTCATCCTCCCCTCGAATTCCTCTAATACTTCCCTTGCATTTTCTAAGTCTTCCTTCCTCTCCCAGGTATCATGTTCTGCTGTAAACCCCTTCTATCATACTAAATACTTGTCTACTCCTCTTATTTTTCTTTTATTTAATATTTTTTCTATCTCCCACTCTTCGACTCCTTCTACCTCTATTGGTTTTCCTTCTTCCTTTTTCTGTCCCTCCACCTACTCCTTGTATCGTACTATCTGACTGATGTTCACAACTGGATGGATTCTCATTGAGGTTGGCAGCCATAATTTGACCGCATTGGTGAATATCACCTCCTCAATTGTGTATGGACCTACATATCGATCTACTAGTTTCCTTGCCAGCCTCTCTTTGAACACCAAGTTCTTGGTACTCAACAATACTTTATCTCTCTTTTTCCAATCCTCAGTCTCTTTTCTTTCTCTATCTGCCTGCCTTTTCATATCCTCTTGTGTCTTCTTTAACACCGCTCCTGTTTCCTCATGTATCTTCTTCATTCTCTCCACAAATTCCATTGCCTTTTCTACTTTTTCCCTCTTTCTTATATCTTCCCCCATTCTCAATTCTCTTCCATAGTTTGCCATGAAAGGCAAAACCTTGGTTACAGTGTGAACAACAAGGTTCACTGCAAACTCTGCTGATGCCAACCATTCTGGCCAATCCTTCTACCTATGATCTACAAAGAACCTCAAGTTACTGTTCCAACTCTTGGTTCATTCATTCTGTCTGCCCATCTGTCTGCGGATGGAATGCTGTTGACAACTTTGTCTCTATCCCTAGCATTCTATTCAACTCTTTCATCAATTCCACTGCAAACTGTGGTCTCCTATCTGATACCACACTCTCTGGTAATCCATGCAACTTCCATACATTATCTCTAAACAATCTCACTAATCCTTCTGCTGACATTCCTTCTGTAGTTGCCACAAAATGCATCATCTTGGACAACCTATTGCAGACTACTAGGATTGTATCTTTCCCAGCTACTACCAGTAACTTCATGATAAAGTCTACCATTAGATAAGTTCACAGTTTCTCTAGTACCTTGCTCAGCTTCAGCTTCTCTGCTAACTCCTCTGTCCTATTTTTCATTCTTTGACATAAATCGCACCCTTCCATATATCTTCCTACATCTCTTGTTACTCCTGGCCACCAATAGCTCCTCATTACCAATTCTACCATCTTCCATCATTCTCCATGTCCTGCTACTGGCACATCATGATGCCACCAAATTATTTCTGCCCTCAACTCCTTGTCCTTTAGCATATACACTTTTTTTTCCTTCAACACCAACTCTCCTTCTATCTGCCACTCATTCCCTTGTAACTCCTTCACCTTTGCCTTCTTCATCTCTTCTACTATCCTAACTACATCTTCATCCTTACTTCTAACTTTTTTTATTTTTTCTAATATTTCTACTTCAGGTCCTTCTATTACTATCTCTTGTAAACTATGAATCCAATTGTCTTTAATAACTACTTGATTGTCATTGTCATTCTCTACTCCTATTTTCTAGTCCGATCGCCTACTAAGCCCATCCGCCTTTCCCATTTTTGTTTCTGGAACATGCTTCAGTGTGAAGTCAAATCTTGACAGGTAAAGTGCTCATCGGGCTTGTCTGCGATTCAACTTCTATGCCTTCATAAAGTATTCCAAGTTCTTGTGATCTGTCCAGATCTCGAACTTGAAATGTGCACCCTCTAACAAATGTCTCTAGTTTTCTAACCCTCTGATAATCGCCAATATTTCCTTATCATGAATTTCATAATTTCTCTCCGTTTCATTCAATGATTTGGATAAAAATGCCACCAGTCTCCATAATCCATCTTCGCACTCCATCGATAACACACCTATGGCATAATCTGACACATCTACTTTTATCCTCATTTTTTTATCTAAATCTGGTGCTGCTAACACCAGTTCTTTTGTAAACTGCTCCTTTAATTCTCTAAATGCATTTTCCTGCCTTTCTGTCCAATTCCACTTCTGATCTTTCTTCACCATATCATGTAAAGGCTTAGCTATGGATACAAAGCCCTCAATGAATTGACAATAGTAATTTGCCAATCTTAAGAACTTCTGCACATCCTTGACACACTTCAGTGTCAGCCAGTCCAAAACACCCTTTACCTTCTCTTCTTCCATTTTTATCCCATCTGGTCCTATAACAACTTCTAAAAATCCTATCTCTCTAACCTTCCACTTACACTTCTCTGGCTTCATGTACAAGCCGTTCTCTTCTAATCTTTTTATTATTTCTGCCACTATTTCATTGTGTCCCTTCTCCATCTCCGTTCTCACTATTACATCATCTATGAAAGCTGCCACTTTTTCTGTATTAATCAAGTCTCTGAGTAACTCATTTATCATTGCTTGGAAAGTTGCTAGTGAATTTGTCAGTCCAAAGAACATAACTGTAGGTTCAAATGACCCCTCGGATGTCATAAAGGCCGCCTTCCACTCATCTCCCTCCTTTATCTGTACATTATTATAGCCCTATCTCAAGTTCATCTTTGTAAATACTTTTTTTGTACCAATATTTTCTACTATGTCCAATATTAAAGGTAAAGGGTAATTATTCTTAATAGTCCATTTGTTTAAATATCTATAGTCTTGAACCATCCTCTTCTTACCATCCTTCTTCCCTACAAAAAACACTAGTGCTATTTGAGGCGACTTTGAGGGTCTGATGTATCCTTTCCTCAATTGTTCTTGAATGAACTCATGGATCTCCTCTCTCTCTTCTCTTGACAATGGATACATCTTTCCTTTCCTTGGCACAAACCCCTCCTTCATATCAATTACATGATCTCAGATTTTCTATGTGGACATCCTCTCTGATTGTTTCTTGCCGAATACCTTAATCCACTTGTGGAATCGTTCTGGAACCAACTTCTTAGCCTCTGCCTCTGACTTCACTGCCTCTTCTTTCTTATCCCAAATCTCCCACTCTTTCACTACCTTTTTTACTTCCATTGTTCTTTTCCTCTTTTGTTTTCTTTTCTTTGGTTTTTCAGCTTTTTCTTCTCTCTTCTTTTCTGCTTCTTCTTTCATCTCTTTCTCTTTTTGTTTTTGCCATTGTGGTTTTCCCTGCTTTGGTCTCCACTGTTTTCCACATTCCTCTGGACATCTTGTCATCTTAACTTCTCCTGTTCTCCAGTCAATGTCAGGATTGTGGCGAGCTAGCCACAGCATTCCCAAGATTACCGTCCACTTCTGTCCTCCAATTACATCTATCTCTGTTCTCTCTTTATGCCCTTGGTAGTAGATATTTACCTCTACCATATGCTCAATTGGTCCCTCCTTATTGAGCGAACTGTCCACATTTCTTACATACATAGGCCTGTCCAACTTCTTCAGCTTAAACTCCTGTTTTCTTGCAAACTCTGAACTCATCACTAATCCTGTTGCCCTACTGTCTAATAATGCTTCCACTGTAATTCCTTCCTGTATATCAACTCTTTCTAATCCAATCTTCACTGTAACTTCTCTCAAAAGGTTCCCTTTGTGCAGATCACGCATAGATGTATTATCTGTTACTCTAGTGAGTATTGCAAATCTGTTATTGCTACTGAGATCTAGTTAGGACTCCCTAGACCTCCTTCCCCATTTAAATTATTGTCCTGGTCCACCTCTATCCTCCTATTCATTCCCATTCTCCTGTTTCTACAATTTCTTGTTAAGTGTCCAAATCTCCCACATGTGTAACAATTCCTATTTTCCCTCCTATCCACATCCATGGCATATGGGTTTCTAAACCCTGTCCTCTATTGAGGAGTCACCATTGTTGCATTTGTCCTCTCTACTCCTTCCATTAGAGTAGGCCCTGTGGGAGCCCACTGTGGGGGTGTTTCCTGTCTCCTTGGCCAAACTTGAGGCCATGGCAATGATTGCCCAAATGCCTCTTGATTGTTCAACCTTGGAGCTGGTGCCCCATTGTTCTCCTTCTTTCCTCTCAGTCTCTCCTCTTCTCTCCTACTCTCCTTGTAATTCCTATCTAGGGCAATTGCTCTCTTGAACCATTTCTCGATTGAGCAAGATTGATTCTCTACTTCCATTAGTTTTCTCCTGATGCTTCTGTTCATGCCCCATTTGAATTCTTCTATCAGTGGGTGTCCTTTGTAACCACTTCCTCTTGCTATTCTCTTGAAATTCTGTACAAATTCTTCCATTGTTCTTCCTCCTTGTTCAATCTTCTTCAGCTCTGCTACCTTCACTGATTTCTCATCTCCTTCTCCAAATTCTTTCCTTATCTCTGCCAAAAATTCCCCTGCTAATTCAAATTCTATCTCTTCTGTTTCCAACTCTTCTATAACATTCTCCTTCCAAATGTCTGCTGATCCACCTTGGACATATGATGATATCTATTGGATTTGTTCTTCTACTGATGACTCCCTCAACCTCATTCTTATGTACAACTTGCATGCCCCTACAAACCCAGAAACCTTCAACAGTGTCCCATCAAAAGTTTGTGGTTTTGCCACTTCAATAGCTGCTGATACGTCCCTTCCAACTTCTCTTTCTACTGCTCCTCCCACCTGTGCTGTTAATGCTGCAATCTGCTCCTGAAGTTGCCATATAATGGCTGGATAGTTGGGTTAACTCATGTTATATGGTGGTAGTGGTAATAGTATTAAAGATGGTGATATGAGTGGTGGTGGGGTAGGTGGTGGTGACTGGTGAGCCAAAAGAACCAATCCTGTGCTAGACTCAGCCTCTGACTCATACTCTGACTCTGAAATCTCTATAGGTAATAGTGGGCCCTCTTCTTGTCCCACCTACACCATCTACTAACTACTTATCTACTTCCTTACTAACTACTGCCCTAAAAAATGCCTGACTAATATCCCTAAGAAGGGAATGCCTACTCTAGATGGGACTTATAGGAGATTCCACTGTTTCTCTGCATGAATAGGTCACAAGGGGACACTGCAGCATGAGACTTCTACTTGAAATACTATCTAACAACACTTACACAAGGTAGTACGTCTTACTGCACCAGTGGGTTTTGGTACAACAAAATGACTAGAATTCCCCCTCCTAGTTGGTATGCTCCTTAAGCCTAGGGTCCGGCTGTTCTTCTTGACAAAAGAGTGATGTTGCTCCCCATCGAGGATGATGAGAGAGTGAAAGTAGGGAGGGTCCTGTGTTGGATAGTCCCAAGAGAAGGAAATTGAGTTCTAATGTTACAAATCAAAGACCTTAGAGTAGGTCAATGAAAAGAACCTTGTATTGGGTTAATACAAGAGAACTCAATAGAGAACTCTGTACAGGATTGTCTACCTTATATACTAATACCTAATGGTCCATGCGAGCTATTTCTAGCCTATCCTAAATGACCATGTGTATGCCTCAAGGTCAACATGTGTTTCATATGTTATATAATGTTATCCTTCCAAAACCTTCTACTTCCTTCCATGTGTCATGTGACTTGTGACTATATCATCTGATGTGACCTGCTGTGTGACAGCATGATCTTGTCACTCCAACCCTAACCCTAGTTCTAAAAATAGAATAAAGGAAAATAAATCAAAAAGAAAATAAAAATGAGCAAAGAAAATAAGGAAATGTTAAGTCTACTTCTTTTGTTCTTGACATTTATCCTAACATCCTCCTCATGTTTTACACCTCATGTACTGTACATGGTTTCCTCATGTTATCATTTCATTCTAGTATATATAGTGTAGATACTCTCCTATATCTCTATGTTTTACCACTTATTCTAACATCTCTTATCCATTCTCAAGTCTTTGCCTAAGTGCAACCTGAGCTCTAGCTTAAGGTCATAACAATAGTATATATTATACATATTGATCTTAAAACAGACACATGTCCTTTAGGGTAAGCTAGGTTAGTGTAGTATAAACCATGAGCCCAGTGTATATAAGATAGACAGATTGTACTTAGAAACTCTATTAAGTTCTCTTGTATAAACCCTATACAAGGTTCTTCTTTTGACTTATCACTGAGTCTTGAGTTATAACATTAGAACTTGATTCCTTTTTCTGAAACTACCTAGCTCAGAATCTTTTCTCTTTTACTCTCTTATCATATTTGACCAAGAGACAACACTATTCTTTAGTCAAGAAGAATTAACAGGCTCTAAATATAAGAGATATACTAGCCAGATAGGAGAAGCTTGGCTGTTTATCTTGTATTAAAGCTTACTAGTACTTAGTAGATATAGCATATTTTCTAGATGTGTTAGTTAGTTTTTTGTGTAGTAGCTCCATGATACTAGTCTACTTGTGATTAGTTCATACAGTAGAATAGTGGAAACTCTTATAGTACCATCTAGAGTAGGTATTCTCTCCTTAGGGATACAAATTCAATTAGGGCAGTAGTCAGTAAGCAAGATAGTCAGTAGATATTGTAAGGTGAGACAAGAAGAAAATCCACTAGCATCTATAGAAATAGCATTAAGTTTAGGATATGATTTTGAGAGTAAAGCCAGCACTAGCACCTCTTCTTTACCATTATATACCTCTTCTTCTCTTACACCACCACTACCATCATTATTACCATCTCTAATTGATTCACTACCTATTTATAACAATATAAGTCAACTTAACCCAATACAAGCAGAACAGTTAATCTAGTAGTACTAGAAGCAAATCACTAACATGTAAGTGTAACTCCAGACTTTGGCAGAAGTAGCAAGAGTGATAGCAGAAGCTCCTAGACCTAACACTAGATTAAACATAGAAGTGGCTAAGTCACAAACATTCAATGGGGAGGCAAGCAAGGTTTCAGGGTTT
>Ga0157364_1009216_pt1 | contig 10229 bp, 5 predicted proteins | sample AttsexASBM2_FD_111476 | JGI IMG/M metagenome (GOLD analysis project Ga0157364, IMG submission 111476) | Fungus gardens microbial communities from leaf cutter ant in Ribeirão Preto, State of São Paulo, Brazil - Atta sexdens ASBM2 | ecosystem: Host-associated > Fungi > Mycelium > Unclassified ... | reverse complement strand
TAATTTCAAATTTTATCATTAAATAAGTTGTCATTAAATAAGTTGTCATGTTATTGAACGTTATGTCAAAGGTTATTTAATAATTAAATACGTGAGGGGTAGCTGGATATCTAATACGTTTTTAAACCTTCTGTGCAAGAACTTTTCTGTCGTCGATCAATACCTGATGATCGTCTCTCTCGTAACTATTTTCTCTCGACGTTTCGAGGGACCTTTGAGGTGTAGCCAACTGGTTAGCCGCCGTACGAAACTGCGAGGCCGAGCTGTTCGCACCCTGCCCACCTACTGGATAATTCAAATCCGACGTGTAGTCAGAGTCCTCCGAGTATCCCGCTGAAAGATGGATTACTTATAACGTATTGGGAAAAATGATCGAAGGAACTGGAGTGAGAGACTTTAGCGACGCCTGATATAATGCCCTGACAATTTTGCATTGGGATATCGGAATCGTCGCCTCGCTTCTGCAACGTTAACGGAAATCATTTTATTTTTCCTGCAGCTGAAGAATATTAAAAAACAAAACGCATACAATTGAAAAAAGAAAATAAAAGTCATATTTTGACCAGAAATGCAAATTATTTCTTTCAATAATCCGCTAAGTTCTATTTTTCAGGCCTGCCTATCAGAAGACAAATCGTACTTCGCAAAATTTACGTTTACATCAGAATAGTGAGTTGACGATTCACGTTCGTTTCCCTGAATAAAAGAGGTGAAGTCAATTCTTCGTCGTGACGATTTCGCAACTTTCTATAGGCAGAATTGGTCGATATTGGTAGAATCCGGGAACTGAAGTGGTGCAATAGCAGGAAGCAAGATAAGTATAGTTAACAGCCATGCGACAAATTGATCGTCATGTAGGCACCGTTCCGATTTTGTTTTTTTTTTTCCATTTTTTAAGTCTCTCGTGTGTGTCTTCTTTTCTTCCAGAAATTAGGACCGATAGGAATGCAAATCATCGTACGGAGGGTATTATGGAACGTTTGCAAGAACATAGAACGAAAAGGCTAGACACCGATTTATTTAATACAGAAAGAGAGCTAGTCTGCTTGCTGCATGCCTTCTCATAGCTGTTACACGGGCAAGGGGTTGCTAGAAAGGGGATAACAACAGAGTGGTAAGTTACCGACGATACGTCGATAGCCGATAACACATATGAAAATGGCGTCTTGTATGCCTGTTTTCTCCAGGGTATATCACGCTACATACTCTCCGTGGGTAAAAACACGCGATGTACGGATGTATCGCCGTTTGCCAATTGCAAAATAGGAACCAGCACGGAACCAAATTGATTTCTCGCATGGAAAAACAAGGGCGTAAAAGTTTTATGACTTACTCGGAAGTAGCGTTCAAGCGAACGACCTAGAAAGCCACGGTTTCTAAAAATACTGCAAGTATGTCAGACGACCCGACGTGTGGATGAAAGTGTCGTGTGACGTAGGCTGCAGCAAATTAGCGCTCGCGATGTAAAATATTACAACGTTACCGCATGACAAATCGATCTTCTCGCGTATCATGTTTTTTCTCCTCGAAGAAACAAAAAAAAAGTGTAACGATAGTAAAAGATAATACAGAAGTGTTGCAAGTAGTACAAATGCATTATAAATCAGTCGCGCTAAGTTCATAGACAGTGAAAAATACGCGTAGTGAAATAAAAATAATCAAATATCTGCAGTTTTATTTTATTACTTTAACTCTATCAAAAAATCGATTTTTTGCATTCACGGCTAACATCGGAAGATACGTATACGTTTTGATTACTCGGATTCGTCGCGAATTAAATTTCCACGAAAGAAAGAAAAATCAATCCTCGTGCATATCGCGAGCGAGCGTGCCGGATCAGAGACGAAATCGATCGGGGACTGGTTTCTCTCGCGCCATAAAGAGCAATTTGAATAAGATATCAGCCATCTAAACTGTAACTTGACTGTACTTACAGTGGCCTATATTGTACAATATCTGCCTTCGTGCCTGTTCGGCCCGCGCCTCCTGGTCCATCATGTTGTTCAGCATTTCCAGCTTCCTCTGCAGATCGGCCGCATCCGCGTTCTCGGCGTCTTTCGAAAAGATAGATATCGATAGGGAAACAGTTAATCGCGAGTCTCGATAGTCTGACGTCTTCAATCGATTTTGTCATCCTAAATTTACTTAGATACGTACTTAGTTCTCGTGAAAAAGAAAAGATGACTAAGTCATAAACTGCTGCATGTATCGTGTGTCTACAACAATGTTTCGCTAATATATCTAACGAGCTCGCGATCAAAACAACTATACAAGAATATTTACATTTTGACAAAATGTTATAATCTCTTACATAATCGTATTTGTTACTGTTTTTTTTCTAATTTAAGATAAAGTATCAGAATGTGTCCGTTTGTCGTACTCGGGTGTACACATTGCTCGAAATTGCGCGAATCTCGGTAAGTGGTCTAGAAAGAGCTATCTGCCGCGCCAGATTGCTCTGTATAAATAATATCAACTCTCAGCGTTATCCTTCCCTCCCCCCACCCCTCCCATCCTTCTCTCTCTTTCTCTTTCTCTCTTTCTGCACTCAATCATAATTACATATTGAACCAACAAACTCTCCGAGGATGGTTTGCAAACTTTATCAAACTGCGACAACGCGCGACTCGCCGTTTCCAGAGAGCTCAGACCGATTTATTACGCGGCTACCTCGCGAGCTACTCCATTTCCAGCCAACAATTTTACTACTTTGACAATGTTAGAAGATACTCCCCGGTGAGGAAAGAAAAGGACGACCATTCCAGGCGTTTATTACACGCGCGCACTGAGTGCATCAGTTTCTCATCCCGCCATCACGCTTTCCACCCAGTCCCTAAGGGCAGTCTGCTGCTTAACTAGCACTTCGATCGGCTACTTAAAACGTGGTGGACGTCTGGATGAAAGTACCATCGTACGAAGTACTCTTACCCTAAATTGAAGTATGTTTCAACCGAATAAAATATCTTCTATATTTTTCTCGTGACATTTTATAATTTTAATCATTATATGCAAGTAAGAAAATGTTCTTCTTACAGATTGTCTTTTCGTTTGAGAAATAATTAAATGTCGCAATAACTTGATTTTAGCACATATCCTTTGCATTTCGTTTCTTTACAGACTTCATGAGTGCGGCTCCTTTGCGTAATTTCTGTTGAAACTTGAATACAATCCGTCACTGTATAAAGAACATGAGTCAGCCATATCCATTTACTTTTCTGCAATTAAAAAAAGGGTCAAGAGAAGAGCAGGTCATCTCCCGAGTGCCGTCCTTTGCGAACTGTCAGCCGCTGCCGGTGTAAGTTTTGGTCCTACCTCAACCTCAGCTGTATATCTCCATCCCTTCGGTGACCCTCGTTATTCGCCCTATAACCACAGCCGGCGGCTCTTTCACTCGCCTTGCGCGCCAACTCGGTCGTCTCCTCCGCAAACACGAAGAAAAAATAATAAGAGAGAAAAAAGACATATCCAGCTGAGTGCCGTAACGCGAGAATTGGAAAAAGATATCTTGCACTTTCAACATGTCTCCCTGCTGTCACGTATTCCCGCCTGGACTGGCGGAATAAATGTAATGTCATAACCGTAGACGTTGGTAATGGCGTAATAGTAACAGCTGGCCACCCGTATATTGACAAACTTTTAGAGACAACCGTGACGCTCATCGCAAAAGGCGGTCTTCTCTTCTTCACTCCGAAAGTGCTTTCTCTATTTCTGCTCCACTCGCTATTTTCCTTCTTCCTTTGTCAGACGTCACTCACCTTCGAGTGGCTAAATTAAGGACATGATATCGATATCAAATATAGCGGTCAAATATAATTGGAGATAAGAGTTCATGTACTGTATAGTTTGATACACAGAATGTCTTTCGTATGTGCTTTTGCAGCCTTTCATTATCTATATTATCCGTTAAATTTTTTATATTTTGTTATCTGCGTTGTTTTGTTAATTATAAAATATGATTTCTCTTAGATCGTCTACGCAGAGCGACCTTCCGGAAGAAAAGAAGCAACCGTACTTCTCGTAGATTCTCAAAGAAATGAAATAAATTTTTACACAATAAAGAGCGCCGAAATCGTAGTTCCCACCCTCTTCGTGTTCTCTCGGCGCTTGAAGGAATTATACCACATTACCGTGCTTCTCAAGTAGATTTTATTGATTCTTTAACGACTTAAAGAAATCATTTCAGCTAACTTGAAATAGGCATTTGACGTCCCACTGGTAAAACGATTGGAAAGATTTTCCATGTCAATATAAAACATCTAAAGAAATACTTGAAATCTTTTCTGACATCTCATCGTCATTAAGCAATTATGGAATATAATAAAAAAGATGTTATTTATAACAAATTTCAATAGTTTTAATAATTCATTTTAGAATTCAGAGCAATACATATTGTTGAATTAATATTAAATTTTTAGAAATTTATTATTCATCTTATTTTAATAGAATTAAATTCATTATATTCCCATCATAAATATATCTAAATAATTAATTGTCCACAATACTATTTCAATCTTAAGATACGGAATTGCCTGAAATAACATCAAAGTGAATTCTTGTATTTCATTCTAAACGAGTCACCTTATACACCGACAAGCGACACAAGTGACGATTTACTGCCGAGTTAAATCTCCGGAAGGTCGTCTTCGTTCTACTCATCACCCCTCGTCGCTTTTATCTCTAACCTCGTATATCCGGTCTACCTTTTCGTGCTCGTCTACGTACATGACTGGACGGAAGCATGAAATTAGTCCAATTTAAATAACACGAAATAATTAATTGTCTTTCAAATTATCAGCCTAATATACATATATTACATATATTTATATATTTTGTAAACATATATATATATATATATATATATATATATATTAATGTGTGATAATATTTATTTCTAGATGAGATGGCATTTTACATAATTTTTTGTGATACTCTTGAAAATGTTTAATTGTAAACAGCAATTAAATTGATTAATCAATACTAATTTAATAAAGAAATATTTTAGCTTTACGATACGACCATTAGGTAAAAGGTAATAACTGGCAAATGGTTCAATATTTCATTTCAGATCGGCACATTAACCAGATCGATTGCGTGATGGTTGAAAATTATCCTATTTATTTGTTGTATGCTACACACAAATATCAGCCGCTATTTGCGTACAGTCTGAATATTCAGATACGCCGTAGGCAGAAAAATTGGATATATCACGAGTTCCGCACACTGAACGTTACAAAGTAATATATTAACAAGAATACTCATGTTATGTATTCAGAAATGATAAAGAAGAGAATACTTTTTATATAGCGTTCGAGCAATGTATACATCCGTTATCTGTATTTGTAAAAGTTAAAGACAGAATTATTATACATCAAGTGTAATAATTTACATATCGAATATCTATGTAGTGTAACCATCCTAGCATATCGTACAAAAAGAATCTTTGAGAGAAACTGAACAAACGAACAACTTATCTCGACATTCTTTCAAATTCTCCCCCCCCCTCTCTCTCTCTCTCTCTCTCTCTCTCTCTTCCTTGAAATACCGCGTGAATGTCTTCATTGTACTTGTAGAGCGGTCGTCGAGAAAAAGAATAGGTACACACTCCACGATGCTTGCTCATGCTTGAATAAGATTAAACTATAAAAGGCTCCCGTCATCGCACCCGAATGAAATCGTACGTAACGATGGACAGTGTACTAACCACTAATATCAGTATTGTTCCCCTATTGTAGTTCGTTTGTGATTCTAACATTAACGGTTTTAGTAATTCCACAGTACAGTTCCCGTGTAACTAATTACAAAATACAGGTACAGTTACGACAGATAGGTAAAGAGAGACGGAGATAGCGGAAAAAGGGGAACAAGTGTTCTACGAACAGTCGTTAATTACAGTGTCGCAGCCATAGCTTAATGTATCTGCAGGTACCCTCTCTTTTATGTATCGATGCTTGAAAGAACATATCGAAACATATCGAAACAATAGAATCTCTGATCTCTTTCTTATCTTTATTCATTCAAAATTACTCTTCCCCCTCCCCCTATTGTGCTATCGCCGCGCCACTGCGTGCACGTGCGATGGTGCTCCAGGAATAAATGCCTTGTGTACGTGTATTTGTGTGTGTGTGTGTGTGTGTGTGTGTGTGTGTGTGTGTGTGTGTGTGTGCGTGCGCGCGCGCGCGCGCATTGACAAAAAAAGAAGTCGTACCTGAAGAGAGAAAATTCTCTTTTGTCTTCAGTCGATTCAAGTTAATATCGACCAATTGAACGAATGCAATACTTAAAAATACAGCGCCTGCGAACGAGGCGCCGGGTGCTAGATTATTGCATCACATAATCACGTTACAATTATTTTTCTATGACGTAAGAGTCATTTTAATAAAAGCGAAACATTTAAGTTGTACGAACTGATAACAATAATAAATTTGCATAAATAGAATAGTTATGGTGGGCGTGTTCCGCAATAATATTTCTTCCGAGCGTGTAATAAATATATGAAGCCTCTCCTTCCCAATTAAGTAATTAAACAATTATGCAACTTTCTTCAGGTTCTCCACATTATAAACGAGTTATGTACTCGTATGCTGAAATAATGCAGTTAACCATCATAATATCCATCAGTGCGTATAACAAAGCTAATTAAAATGATATTAAACTGGCGCAAAACAGAGAAACAGAAGCTGGCAAATAATTGATTAAATAATGAGAAGAGAACGATATTTCAATGAACAAATATTTGAGGATATATAATAATTCAAACAAATTATTTTTGAAGTTAAATCGAATATGAATGTTTATGAAATAAATGTAACGATTAAAATTCATCGGAAATCGTCATCTGTACTTGGCTGAGCAATCGCTTTCATCTGCTTCTTCTGTTAATGCTAATAAATATTTCACTACGTGCGTCACTCATAAACACAGTGCTTGTTTTAAAGGCACGTAACGTTCGATGACTGCTTCATCGACCTTTTAGACATTCATTGAGAACGTCATATGGAAAATATTTTATTCTCATTTCCAACAATATTGATAGACAGTAGCGTGGCCGTATATTTTCATTTCTCGGTAAAATAGAATAACAATAGCGCGCCGGACGAGGGCAATCAAAAAGAATACGTGAAAGCAGAAACATCGAACATCCTACCTCTTTTTGCTAAACTCACACATGATAGATTCACGCAGTGATCTGGTGATGAAGAGGAAATCATTCGGGATGGTGATGCTGTGCTTGTTTTATAGCGTTGTTTCTCGATCGCCGATGTCCGAGAACGAGTGGGACGATAAACCGAAGTATTGCTAAACGAAAAAATATTTGAGAAACGACAGAGGAAATTACGAAAATATATAATGCGTCATGTGACGTCATTTTGGGATTTTCCCGTAATGCGACGCGGTTTTCGATGAAAGGCTTTTAGTAGATTTCCAGTAACAGGACCGCGCATGTCGTCGCAACGTCGTAATTAAAGTCGGTTAATCAGGTACGAAATCGTATCAAAGCCCACCGTTAACGACTGGAACAACTCTGGTCGCGTGACTACCGCCCACCTGGGGTATACCTCCGGTACTTCCCCTCGTTCGATACACGCACGTGAGTTAAAGCTCAAAAGTAACTGCACTTAAGTTAATGAAACAAGTATATAAAGGAAGCATTGGCTGGCGGAAAACAAAAGATATCCGGCGGACGCGATATGCCTAGATAAAATTCAATGGACCTCTCATAAACGCGTCTTTCAGCACTCACTTCAGCGAGTTCTATTTCTCGCACCCGAGAGAACCGTGTATCTCGTGATACATGTAATTATTACAAACGCCCGGTCAACTCGCGCGCATTAAAAACTCACGCGTGAAGAAAGATAAGCCGAGGATTTTGGAACGAAGACATAGTGGTTTCTAGTGCAGTGACTGACGAGCAAGAAGAGGGTTCGTTAATGCTAATTGCGTACAAATAAAACAAACATTCTTCGCGGATCGTGGATACGCGTGTCGATAATCATTAAGATTTCAGATAATTATTCGATAGCTCTTCATTTCTGAATAATAGAAAAAAGTGGCAACAGCGACAATAAATTGGATTTTTATATGTGTATTGGCATCTTTATAATGTTAGAAGAGAATCTTTAGAATGTAGAAGAGTATCAAAAATGCTCTCGAGATATTTCTAGATAATAAATATCCAGAGATCTCTAGGTAATAAAGCTCGATATTGAAAATTTCTCTTTGAACGATCACTTATCTCGGTCTATCTCGAAGAATTAGTTCCCGCGCTAATTGTAATTAACTGCTTTAATTGAGAGATTGTTAAAGGGGATCATTAAATTTTACGGCGGGAGAAATACGCGAAAGATGGACGCGAATCCACGATCGACGAGAGTGATACATCACATGGCATTTGGATGCAGGTCGATCGGTGGAATCGAAACGATAAAGCAAAAATATAGAGATCTCGCGATCAAGGATGATCCCACGATCAGGATCTCTTGACGAGGGTACCTGAGCCACACATGGGCCGGGCTGCTCGCAACTGCATTGCTGTTTTGCTCGTTAGCAGGGCTTTCCATCCAGTTCGTTGTACGCGCTTTCCTGATTGGTCAGACACTGATCAGACGGAAGGTTGTGGATGTGCATGATTCGAGTGGCGATCATGTCCATCGTTTTTATGCTCTTCAACGCGTGATATCTCGCGCGATTGCAATTTCCAAAAGTTAGTTTCATAATCTTGCGGCCTACAATCTTTGGCCGCTTATAAAAGGTAGACGAAATAATGTACGGTAGTACACTTTGCAATTTCTTCCAGCGATTTCTTAAAAGTTGCACTTGGCAGTTATTATGCAAAGTACTCTAGTACTTTACCAATACTTTCTTTTATCCGTTGATTTTCCTCATCAATTTACACTTGTTGTAGAAATCTCGAGCACCTTTATCACATTTTGATATTCAATATCGAGTATCATTATAATTAATTGTATAATAATTAATTCTTAAGTGAAATTTTTTTAAAGTTCTACTTCCAATTAAATAAAAAAAAATAAGCTTTTATTGTACTAATAAAATATTAACTGTAAATTGATCAAAGGATTCATTGACAAAAAAAAAAGCATAGGGAATCTAAAGCACCTCATATATTCGAGAGAAGTAATCGTATCGTAAAGTAATCAATGAGAAGAAAAAGTCATCGAAAAGACGCGAAAAGGCGTTTTAACAGTGCACTAGACTAATATTTTTCTTTCGTCCTTTCTTTCATCGAATTGTAGCAACAGATATGGCAATTTTCTTTCAATAAAAGTTTAAAAACAAGTAAAGCTACGTTTATATGACGATAATTATTATATACATGTGTATACCAATTCCACAAATCGAAATGGAAGTAGAGAAAAGTAAAGAGAAATTAGGCCATCTCACGCAGTGACGTAAATACAACATTAATGCTGTTAGTTACTAATTATCTGCAATTTCCGAATAAATTATATTATCAACTTTCGATATTCTAAGTAAATTGTACTAAATTGTATTCTCTGAATTCGAAATTTTCTTACCGCCTACACGCTTCGGTAAAAGGCAACCTTTTCCTCAAATAAACTTTAATTACGATTCTGTATCTCTCTGTATCCACTCTGTATCTCTCTTTGCGGAAATGTTCTTGATTTTTCTTTAAGCAGCTTCTCTTTCCCTCGTTCTACATGACAAGATAAAAGAGCATTTTTTTTTCTCTTTACGCGCTCTCAGAGAGAAAGTCAATAAGAAAAAGTATTATACGGACGAGAAATGTACATCGCGTAGCGCGGTACAAAATCCATTAAACGATGCGTAGTTGGCGCAGATCGAAAACCGGAAGCGTTGACGGCGGCGGAAAAATGTAAAGCGGAAAAAGAAATGGCATGAGAGCTGGCGAATCCGTTTGCGAAACGTCAGCACGTATAAAGGAAAGAGGTTTATTATAGCGGCCTCGTTTTCTCTTAATTCGCAACATGGTAAAATCGCGTGACGCAAAATAATATGCGCGTTTAATGGAACGCGGAACGTTCGTACGCGGGCTGAGCTTAGACCGGCGTTTAAGAAAAGACTCGCGCACTCACGACGATGTCAGATTTCAAATCGAGATATTGTTACGTGAGAACAATATCTCGTTTCAACCGCTGGAAATAAATTCTTGAAAATTTGCATATGGATTAAGCCGCACGCCTATCGCGCGTACTATCGTCCACGGCTTTATCTGAATGAATCATATATTA
>Ga0157364_1009215_pt1 | contig 10231 bp, 10 predicted proteins | sample AttsexASBM2_FD_111476 | JGI IMG/M metagenome (GOLD analysis project Ga0157364, IMG submission 111476) | Fungus gardens microbial communities from leaf cutter ant in Ribeirão Preto, State of São Paulo, Brazil - Atta sexdens ASBM2 | ecosystem: Host-associated > Fungi > Mycelium > Unclassified ... | reverse complement strand
GGGTTGATACAAGAGAACTCGATAAGGAGCTCCTACTCTATCTACCACTATATATACTATCTTGTCCTGGTCCATGCTACAACATTATTTATCCGGCCCTTAAGTCCATGCCTCTACCTCCTGTCCATTACTCATCCACTATGTGTCTTCCATAAGGCCACCATGCTTCCTACATATGCCCTGACGTCATACTCCTAATCTCCACTGTACATGTGCACACTATGTGTACACCATGAGGAACCCATGTTCCTTGACGTCATCCCTAACCCTAACTCCTACTCTAAACTCTTCCCGATCCTTCTAGACCCTAAGTCCTTCCAGACCGCTCTAGACCCTATCACATGACTTCCAGGTCATGTGCCTATCTTCTAACCCTATGTCCATTGTAGACTAATAATTACCTAAGGTCCTAACCCTAACCCTAGTCCAAAGTCTGTCCACACTCTCGTACCATAACACCTGTTATGACAAGAACATTATCAATATTGACCTCAGTATCCTTAAGATACTTTAAGGCCGAGTGGGATGAATCAGAATAAATGTTTATGATGAAATAGAGTACATGGTCATTAATAAATGACATAAGGAGAATGTTTGTGTGGTTGATAACATCAGATTATAGAGAAAAACAAAGAGATGAAAGACGAATATTAATATACACTGTAACTCTGGGGGAAGTCGATTTGTTCGCAGGGGTACTAGTGAAAAGTAGCCAATTAGGGTGATGAACTGTTCCTATGAAGTCTTTGCCTTCACTGTTCAGTGTGCTGGGGACTTTATGAATGACAGACCAAGGAGGTTCTTGGATAAGGACAATGTTGAAGTGTAACTGGGTCTCGAGAATAGTGTTAACAACAAGATGGTTCTTGCAAATGTTTTGTGAAAAAATCTTGAGGTTTTTCAGAATTATAGTTTCTGTTTGCTACTCTCTATAGAGCGAATTAACTTGATCCTGTTTTCATAGATCTCGGCATATTTCTTTTGTTGCCATTCTTTGTTGAACCAGTGTCTCCAGAAGGGGCATTGGTTGGAGTCGGCTTGGTGGTCCCCCTGACAGTTAGAGCACTTGAAAGTGTGCGGGCATGGTTCGCCTTTCTTTGTCTTGAGACAAGGAGGATTCATCTTCTCGTTTGCCTTGCAACACCACCCAAATTTGCGGTGGTTTTCAGATTTGTGGGGGCCATTGCATTTGACACACTTGGAATCCTGGATTCTGCAAGAAAAAGTTGCATGACCCCATTTCCAGCAATTCTTACATTGGGGTACACCTGGGTTTATGTTAGCACCTCTAATTGTGGCAATATACTTGCTGACATTGAAGCAATGATTGATTAGGTACTTAGCTTTGCTGCCACTCTGAATGTCCCATATATCTATCCATATGATAGACATGTCTGACTTGGGTGATACTTTGATAATTCTTGGTCTGGACATGAGTTTGATGTCATCGAAGATCTGATTTTGCTTGAGAATCACTTCTACATCGCCTGAGTTGAGGTATTCCTGGGATTTGCCATTCAGGTAGTATGGGATATCTATGATCTTAAGGTATGATTTCAATTAAGGGAGTTGAGGCTCTTCAACTTGTAGTTTGTTAATGTTCTCGGATTTCTTCATGTATTGATCTATGATTTGAAGGTCCAATTGAAGGGCAACCTTGTTGGTGACAATCGATAAGCCAATAGGGTCAGACTGGATGTAATCCACTGCAGCTTCCGATTTGGCGTTCCTGAGGAGCCTGTTAATGTTAGCAACATAAGCCGCAGAGTTCTTCATAAAAGTATTATTGTTATTGTTGCTTATGGGAATGATAATTTGTTTTCTTGATGGCCCTTTTGTAGTCATTTGGATATGGGGCTTAGGCTTTGGGTTGCCTTTGACAATGTTGTTCACTTGATTGATTTGATTCGCATTGAGGGCAGGGAAATATTCCTTGATCTTGAGCACTTCAGATGTGCTAGCTAATTGTTTCAAAGCCTGAGCATAAGATTTAGTTGGCTTCTTGGGTTCTGTCATAGACTTGCTGCCTTGGAAATATTTCGAAATGGTGTTGATTTCTTTCTTGGATTTGGCCGGGAGTGGAGGTGGAGGTGGAGCTTTCTCAATAGAGATAGGGACCAGTTTAGTAATTTCCTTGTTGTTCTTGTTTGTATTAGGCGCAACTCTTGGAGTGAACTTGGAAGAAATTTTTGTTCTAAGAGTTGTGGATTTATTGTCAGTGAAAAGAGAATCCCACTTACCCTCGTAGATTAATGAGATGAAATTCCAAATGGCATTACCCATGCTATCGAAGTCATTGAGCTCGTTTGCCTTGCTGCTGTTAACCTGTTTGTTAGAAATATACTTCACCATGAAGTTCAAAGAATCTTTGATGTTTTTCAAATCTGAAGCAAAGTATTCGATCGATCTATGAAGTGAAATGGGGTGGAAAGAACCACTCCACAGGTCTGGCTTAGTAGGAGCTTGAGGGTCATATGGGAGTTGTATGTTTATGACACTTTCCTCATGTATGCCATATGTTGTGGAGGCCTTGTTGTTACTGCCCTTAGTCCTTGTGGGTTTCTGCTGGTCAGCCACCTTGTTGACATGGAAAGCTTTCTCCTACTCTGTCTCATAGAACAGCTCAGGAGATGAATCAACTAGGTCATTGTTATTGTTCATATTGTTGGTGGTCATTCTTTCATGGTATACCACTAACAACTTTGTAGAAGACATTGAAATGTCCTTAGAGATGTTTCCATTAGAAGAGAGAGTTCTACCTCTCACCTCATTGAAGTTGTTAGGAGTTGGTCCTAATTGGAAGTCCATCCCCATGCTGTTAGGAAGCATGGTTGGTATTGATGATGTTTGAGAGTAATTCATTGTGGAAAGTTGGGGTTTTACATGTGTATCATCTCATATTTTATAACATTATATTGTTTTTTAATTTTAATTTTAATTTTTAAATCAACAATTTATTACATGGGGCACGTAGGCAGACCATGGTAGCTACTTTCGTAACTACATACAAAGGGCTGAAACTACATGAGAAAGAAAGGAAGAAAAAGGAAAAGAAAAGAAAAGAAAAGAAAGGAAAATAATAAAATGAAAGAAAAAAGAGAAAGAGAAAACATAATAAATAAAAAGAAGAAAATTATCCTAGTGAATCACAAAATGAAAATGTATTTGGGTTAAACACCAAAAACATGACAAAATGACTATATAAGTCTCTTCTTAGGTTCCAATAGCCATTGAATCTGACACATTCATGAAGGATATGTTGTCTTGATTCGATTGGATAGTGATCACATGAACACCTAAATTCTTCTCTTGGGAAGAACCTAAGCCTATATTTGCTGATAAGAGCATGATTTGTAATGGCTCTTATTGCGTAAGCACATAATGAGTTCAAATGGCCAATCAGTTTGAGCCATGATTCACCTTTTGCATAAGTTGGTTTAATGATTTTGTTGTCATCGTCTAAAAGGTCTAAGAAGTGATTTCTTTTAAGATCAGAAGCTTGAAACATCATCTTCCAAGCTTTGATGATGTCGTCACTTTTGTTTTTCTTGCTAAAATCCCATGAACTCTTGCACGGAAATAGTGGTGTAAGATTAAAGGACTTGATCTCTTTGTCAACTTCACCATGAAGATGCCACTTGAGACAGCTTGGACATTCCCAGAATTCAATGGAGTTGTTATCGTGTCTATTAAAGAAGTCGCAGAGGTCTGAAAGAATGGTGGCTAACATGGTTTGAAATGGATGACTTGAAGAATCAAAGATTTTTTGAGCCATGTGAATGGAATCAGTGATGACAATGATTTTTGAAATATTGTCGAAGTGAATTGACTGGTTAATGCCACATCTAATGGCAAATAACTCGGCTTCAGTACTTGTGACATTGACAGCATGGTGGATGGTCTTCGTTAAGGGTTTATCGACCATATGAATGTGCGCAATAGAAGTGGCAACATTATTCTTGATGCTAGCATCCGAGGCTATTAGAGTGACTGAAGGAGATGAAGAAGACTCTAAAGTTAGTTCATCAAGTTCTTGAGCTTGAAATTTGATGTCTTTTCTTTTGTCATATATATTAAAAGAAAAACGATCTGAGAAAATATCAATAATTCTTAAACCAGGAGAAAATTCTGAGTTAAGAGGAGAAAAAGAAGGAAAACATTCGTGGGATCTATTAGCCATGTCAATTAAATGACCTTTGACTAAAGAATGTTGTCGATTAGTGAGTGAATCCAACACAGTAGATTTGAAGTTGGAAGACAAGTTAAGATTTGATTCAATAAGCGAGCATAGGAGATGGTTATGAGAAAGCTTGTACACTTGAAGTTGAGATCTACCACCTAATTTTTGAAGGTGGAGTTTGATTAGGATAAGGCCTGCTATGGCTTCTACACTATATGAAGGGGAGGTTTTGAAGGTGTCCAATATCCATATTACAGTACATCTTTGCATTTTGTTTAAAGTCTTCATGTGGTAAGCTGTTGGAGCATGGTTATAAAACCATAGTTGAAACCCATAGAGTGCGATAGGTAGAATGCACAATCTATAGAGAAGATGTTTTTGAAGAGGATTAATACTACAGCTTGAGTTACCAAGCAATTTCATGCATTTGACCACAGATATAGCCTTGTTTGCATAAAAGTCAACATGTTGGTGAAATGTTAACTTTCTGTTGAAGATAAACCCTAGGTATTTCCAAGTATTGCTGGGAAGAAGAACATTTCCCCCTAAAGGAGAGAGGTCAAGAGGAGGTGGGTTGAAAACTCCATGGGATTTGTTGAAATGAAAAATTTCAGTCTTGGAATGTTTGACTACAAGACCAAATTTTTCAAGAAGGTTAGTGAGAACATTATAGCTACAATAAAGATGACTGTTTGAAATGTCAATTGAATTGCTCTGAGAGATAAAAAGACCATCATCCATGAAAGAAATGAATGAAGTAGGAATTTTCAGGTTTTTTAATTGATTTTCTAAAATATAAATAAATGGTGAAAGATAGAGAGCAGATAAAATAAGAGAAAGTGCAGGGCCCTGACCTACTCTGACATTAATATTAAATGTAGGGGAAGAAAAATTGTTCCATGAGTAGTTTGTTTTCCTATTTACTAGGTAATCAGCAAAGAAAGAACTGATATGTTGATCAAAGCCTTCTTTCTTTATGATGAGAGAAAGGAGTTGATGATTGAGCAATGGAAAAAATTGGGCAATGTTGAATGCGAGAGTGCTAATAGTTAAGTTTTTGACCTAACCAGTTTAAATAGTGTGCATAAGAGCAACACCAGCATCAATTATTGATTTAAACTTGAGGCCACCTAGTTGACTTGGGTGGATAAAATCGTTAGACACAGTATTGAATTGTAGTCTCTCTCCTATGACCTTTTTAATAAGTTTACCCATTGTATTAAGAAGAACAATGGGTCTAAATGATTTAGGAGAATCATATGACTTTTTGTTAGGCTTGAGTATAACAATCATAGTGGAAATCTTGAAGTGCAATGGCCAATATCCTAAGTTAATGCAGGCATTAGCAATCTGGATGATAGTATTAAGACATTCATTGTCTTCACAAATAATCTTGAGGTGATTCCACATAAGCTTGTCTGGACCCAGAGTGGAAGAATTATTGCAACTTGATAATGTGAATTTGAACTCTTCTCTTGAAAATTCTGGCCAAGGTACAATGGATTTGTCATTTATTTCATCAAGAATAGTTGTATCCACTTGACAATTGTTAGCCATATTGAAAGTAGAGTAAAGAGCACACCACAAGTTGTTGATATTCAAACATTGCTGATCATTGTGTTTGATCATTTCAATCACTGGTAATTTCTTCTTGTTGACCCAGTTCATGAGTTCCCATAGTCCTCATCTTTTGTTCATGATTTCTTGAATTTTATTATCAAAGAAAGATTGTTTTGTAGCTTTGACTTTATTCTTAAAGTCTTTCCAATTCTTCCTACTTCTCGATGATCGATATGTGTTCAAGGCATTGTTACATTCCTTGTTCCACCAGCTTTTGGACTATTTGGTAATTTTGATTTGTTTTGAATTTGCTTTCTAAGTGTGATCAATTCTTGAAGCAAGAGATATAATTGTTTCTTCTAGTTTGAGAGAATTGGCTAAGTAATTATCATTGATGATTTTGATAGCATGTGTGGCTTCTTCAATAAATCTAGATTCCTCTTCACTATTTTTTGCAATGGAAAATTTGAACGAATCGATATTTTCTTCAGTAATACCAATTGTGATGGTCAGCAGGGCATGATCCGAGGAGAGTTATGAGTCAGGAAGGATGGAATGACTATTGAGTTCTCTCAAACTGCTTCAAAGGAACATAAGATTGATGGTAGAGTTGGAACCACAATTAGAGTCTGAATATCTAGTGGGAACATTATTAGTAGGACACAAAAGTTCTAAATTAAAAGAGTCTGCTACAATCAAGAGATCATCACAAAGGTAAGAATGATGAGGAAAAGCTGGATCCCAAAAACTATCTCTAATATTGAAATCACCAGCCATAATTAATAAATTTGACAAGTTTACCTCAGTATCCTTGAGATACTTTAAGGTGGTATGGGAAGAGTCTGAATAAACATTCATGATCCAAAAGGTAGAGTTATTGTTGAATAAGGAAGTGAGAATAATGTCCCTGTGATTAATAATGTCCTTTCTAAATAAAAAACGAAGGGATAAAAGTCTAATGTTAATATAAATGATGACTCTTGGAGACTCATTGGAAGAGGATGGTTCTCTGGCAAAAGTAAGCCATTTGGGATGGTTAGAAACCCCTAATAGAGGGATACCTTTGGGATTGGTAGAGCTTGGGATAGATCTGAGAGTTGTCCACAATGGTTCTTGGATGAATAAGATGTTGAAATCTTGGTTGACTTCTAGGATTGTGTTGATTAAAAAGTTGCTTTTGCAAACATTTTGTAAAAAGATTCTTAAGTCTTTTAAAATTATTTTCTCATATCACTTGCATTAGAGCAGATTGATTCTCTCCTAGCTTCCCAGAGATGAGTGTATTCCTTAGAGTGCCACTCCCTGTTGAAATGGTGTTTCCAGAATGAGCATTTGACTGAGTCAGCAGTGTGCAGTCCCTTGCAATTGAAACACTTGAATAAGTGAAGGCACAGCTCACCCTTTTTTGTTTTGAGTCTAGGTGGGTCTTAAAGTTAGCTTTGCAATACCAAGCAAACTCCCAATAATTATCAGTGAGGTGAGGGCCATTGCACTTAGCACATTTTGACCTTTGAATTCTACAAACTCCAGCTGAGTGACCCTATTTCCAACAATTCTTGCACTGAGGAATGCTAGGGTTTATGTTGGCACCTCTCACCATAGTGACTATGTTTCTGACGTTAAATCACCTGTTGATTATTTTCTTGGCATTGTTGCCATTTTGGTTGTCCCAGATATTGATCCAGACAATCACCATATTTGATTTAGGTGATATTTTGATGATTTTCAGCCTTGAAGTGAGGACAATCTCGTTGAAGATGTGAATGTTCTTAAGGATGTGTTCAATATCCTCAGTGGTGATGCAAGTATTCAATTTGTCTACGTAATATGGGATGCCAACAATCTTGAGGTAAGACTTAGACTGTGGCAGTCTTGGGAAGGCTATTTCATTGTTATTGTCTTCTAGGAATTGCTTGACATATTTTTCAATTTTCTGTAGATCAGAATTTGAAGCGACATTGTTGGTGACGATGTTGATACCTTTGTTATCTCAACTGATATAATCAGTGCAAATGTTAGACTTTATATTTTTAAGGATGCAATTGATATTGATGATATAAGAAGCTGAATATTTGGTAAACCTTATTCTCAACTCATTGGGCATTGGAATAATGATTTGTTTATGCAAAGGACCTTTAGTGATCATGTTGATCCTTGGTTTTGGTTTGGCGTTGTTTCTGTTGATGACTTTTTGAATAGTGTCAATTTTCTTGTCCAAAAGCTTAGAGAATGTTTCTTTGATCTTTAAAGTGTTCATGACAATGCTTGAGGTATTGTTCTTGTTGACCAAGTTGGAAGAAGCCTGAGCGTAAGATTTCTTTAACCTCCTTTGACGATTTTGCCAGAATTGGGAGAGGTATATGCGAGACAAAAGTCGGTTTGGCTGTGTTCTTATTGTTGCTAGGAAGAGTGGTTTTCCTAGTTTGAGGGCTGAACTTTGCTTTGAATTTGCTCCTAAATGTAGTGTTGTTTTCCACAAAAAGAGTATCCCATTGAGATTTATAAACTGCATTGATGAATTCCCATAGGGCTTTACCCATGCCCATGATATCTTGTACTTTGTTAGCTTTTGCACTGTTAATAGATTCACTAGAAATATATTTTTTCATTCTGATAAGAGACTCTTTAACGTTGAGGGCATCAGAAGCAAGATGCTCCATAGAGCCATGCAACGAAATAGCATGAAAGTTGCCATCCCAAGATTTGGGGTCATAGTTTAATTGAACATTGAACACGTTTTCGCTGGCTAGCTGGTTAAAAGCCGGTTGCATAGTTAAAACACCTTGCATCCTTGTGTTGAGGGGGGGGTCAGCTGCCTTGCTGACTTGATGGTTCTGACCCTCCTAGATCATGTATTCAAGGCTGAAGTCGTTTGAAGAGGTGGCAGGATCATCCTCATCCATCCTGTTGCTTTTCCATTTGACTCAAATGTGATATTCCTCCTCATATTCGCTTGATGAAAGTGAGGGGGATCTAGGCCTGTGAATACTCATATCCAATGAACAGCCTCTCACCACTTCCAAATTGTTACCCAAATCAAACATGGCTTCAATGGAATTGGTATCCATATTAATGTCTTGTCCAGGTGTTAGTTTCAAAGAGTTAAAGCTCATAGTAGTAGCAGAATGTGTTATATTTCCTTGGTCTCTAATAGGCGCTACCATGCAAGATGGTGGTAAGAGAGAAAGAAGGAATGTCACATCATATTGTGTGTCACATTGTATAAATTTGGTCACATACTCCCTTATTGTCTACAAAAGAGATATAAAGACTATGAGTTCAAGATCATTTTGTCTGGGTTTCTAACCACCTGGTGTAATTATTTTAAGGTTAGGTCAGCAGTGTTCCACTTGATTGGTATAGACTGTCTAAAGTATTGAGAGTAGCTGTTGTCTCCAGAGAACTCTATTCTGTTCTTTTAGAATTTCCTAAAGGTGAGTGTGATAAACTTAGGATTCTCTGGAGATCATAAAACTCCACATATCTTGTAGACTTTGCCCAATTGCCCTAACAAAGAGGTTTACTGGCCCTTATAAAATTAAGAAGATTGTATAAATGTAGTGGAATTGGAGTTACCAAACTTAGTGAAAATATAGTAAATGCAAGCAGAATATAAGAAGCAGGTAGAAGGCTCAAAGGTGATATCACCACTTCTGGTAATACTAGGTCTAATAGAAGGAATAAATAGTAAAAGTAGATACTTGGAAGGGATTTGAGAAATAATATAGGAAGATTAGAAAGTTAAAAAAGAAGAAAGATAAAAAGTAGTACACAAACTATAATGTATTTGTACATATATATAGTATAACAGTAAAGTAAGGATTGCTACAAGAAAATACTTAAGTCATAATAACTAAGTGGTAGACACAACAACTAGAACTTTACTTAAGACTCTGTATCTCACAATCTTTCTATCCTTTAATTATACTTGTTATGTAGTCATCATAACTTATTGTGATGTCAATATTAGAAGCTGTAACACCTTTCAAACCTCAAAGTATTAAGATAAGATAAGAACCTTGTATTGGGTTAATACAAGAGAACTCAATAGAGTTCCAAGTATAAAATGTCTACCTTATATACACTTAGCTGATAGTCTATGCTACACTAAACCTACCTACTCTAAAGGATATATGTATTATATACTGTTGACATGTAGTATGACATTATCATTCTGGAACCTTCTACATCTTTCTATGACTTAATCTTAAGTTCAAAAATAAGAAAATGAATAGAAATGAAAATGAAAATGAGAAATAAAATAGAAAATAAGTAAAGTCTACTGTCTTTAATTCTGACACCAAGTGTAAAGAGGACTCTAGTTAGTTAGTGAAATGGCTATAAATAGTATGCCAATATTTATAAATGTATTTAGATAATCAAATAGTATTTAGCAGTGTACCTGTTTACTTCAAGTGAAAACATTGTACTATGCTCTATTGTAAGTAGTATACTTTTCTTTAAGGCAGTACTTAGCAGTAATCATTATAT
>Ga0157364_1009214_pt1 | contig 10231 bp, 6 predicted proteins | sample AttsexASBM2_FD_111476 | JGI IMG/M metagenome (GOLD analysis project Ga0157364, IMG submission 111476) | Fungus gardens microbial communities from leaf cutter ant in Ribeirão Preto, State of São Paulo, Brazil - Atta sexdens ASBM2 | ecosystem: Host-associated > Fungi > Mycelium > Unclassified ... | reverse complement strand
TTAAATTGAATAAATAAAAGAAATTTATGTTAAATGGAGAACGGTACTTGTACTTTATATATAAATTTTATGTAATTTTTTCAAAATATTGTTTGGTTATATACAGAATATCCTGTAAATTTTAACCAATCGCTTTTGTGTAGATAAAATGGATTAAATTGAGTTGAAAAGTCTTTTACTATTTTGCAATTTTCACAATAGTTAACAAGATATTAATTACTAAAAATCGCTGAATATTGATTTTTAATATTTTTTTACTTAAATACTATCAACTTTGCAGAAAAACAGCGAGAGACAAAAATGATTTATTTTCCTCTTATAAAGTTCTGAGAATTTTTAAAAAATTTTTCCAAAATTTTTTAATATCATATTTTCTCATGTTGGTGCAAATAAGAAAATACTAAAAAGTTGATACAAAATTCTGAAAAAATTTTTAGATTTCTACAAGAAGAAAATAAATGATTTTTATCTATTGCAGTTTCTGTAAAGTTGATAGTATTTGAGTATTAGTAAAAAATTATTGATGACTAATATTCAGCAATTTTTAATAATTAATAATTTATAATATATAATAATTATTTTTAATAATTAATATATCTTGTTAACTATTGCGAAAATTGCAAAATGGTAAAAACTTTTTAACTTTTGAGTTTAGTCCGCTCTATCTACACAAAAGCGATTGGCCAAAACTTATGGGACACCCTGTATTTTAATGTTAAAATTGAGACATGTTGGGCATCCATTATATTCTTAATAGTATTATACAAAGTTTTATAATATATCTATTTTCGATGATTAGGAACAATATACTGCCACAATAAGAATTAAAGTTCGCGATATAAAATCTTTAAATTCTATGATACAATTGTAATTTTTCAAAAATGAATTTGGCATGTATTGGTCTTATTCTCAAGACGAAAATCTTAACACCAAGTGATTAGTTGTCTCGTGCATATGTGGATAACAGCAAAATTCCGTTAGAGACCGAGGGGCTCCGCATATCTCACGAGCTCTATTAATATGTATGATTGGCCACAATCATATAGGAGAATAGATTTCCGCGGGGCATTTGCGGAATACGTTGCAGCAGGGGCAGATGTTGCTGGCCCGTGTCACCGCATAAATCGCAAAACGCCGCCAATTAGTCGATCCCACCAATTACACGACGTGAAATTAGAAACCGCCAGTGGCATGTCGGTGCTCGCACTGCCGTTGATCTATCACGAATCCTATTATATGCTCGTCCACGTCAAACGTACGCTAGTCGATGATTGATATATTTTTTCAAGCAATATATATGTTTGTAATTGAGACCACGAGCGTTACTAATGGTGAAGCCATTGTGAAATTCGATTACAATATACGTGATAATAAAATCTATAGCTTACGTGATTCGAAATAAGTGTATACGAATAAAGACAATATGATTCAAAATTCTGATGCTGATACGTAATCTTTCTATTTATTGTCTTTTTAATTGATAACAGTATTGCAAATATAAAAATAGATATCGCAAATAATTTAAATTAGTATTTACACGCGTTAATTTGCGATTATTAAAATGTTTGTTACATTAAAAAATAATAATCAAATAAAAAATGAGAATGATTATAGATACAAAAATGACTTAACTTTCTTATTAAAAATCCACATATATGTAATAATGTAAATATACTAATTGTTAGATATATTTTTTAATGGGTGGTATTGTAGCAAAGGAAAAATATTGATGATAGAGAAAAAAATATCTGAAAAGAATATTAATAGAAATCACTTTTTGTTTTTTTCTTTCTTATAATTTACAATATAAAAGAGATATATTGCGATAATTTATATTATCATTTTCGTAATTAATTTAAAAAGCAAAATTTTTCTAAAATTTGTAGAAATAATAGGGGCTGAAGAAAATATCTTCTTCAAAGACAACTATGTTTTCTAAGAGAGTTTCTTGATCGAATTACGTATCGTAATAAGTTCCTGGAAATTCTCGGATTTAAGAACACAGAGATAATAATGCGATTGTTAGTATCTATTCTATTGTTACTAGCCATACGGCGCGATGTGACTGTCCGTTATTTCCCTTTAATACGATAACCGTCTCCATGAAATTCCGTCGTCGTAGCGCCCACCCAGCTTGCGGTACCGGCATTCTCTGGCGCTCATTGACGCTCTCGCAGTGCGAGAGTCTGAATAAAATGACGCTAACTCGCCGCGAGGTGTACCGTACGTTGCACGCGGAAGAGCGGGTGACGTGTCAGTCGATATAATCGCGAATGGCAACGGTTGTGGGAGGAAATGGAGGAAGAGGTTTCGGAGTAGGACAAGGAAGCGCGGCAAATGAATGAGCGAGCAAAGATGAGAAAGACAAAAACGCGTTAGGAAAAGCGAGGGTGGAAGAAGTTCGAATGAAAGGAGAGAATGAAGGAGAAGAAAGAAGAGACTGCAAAACAGAGTCAAAGAGAGAAAAAGGCAATAAAAGAAAGAGAGAGAGAGAGAAAGAAAGCGTAGAACATCCGTGAGGTGTGGTGGCAAGCAGGTGAGCGGGTGTGCGCGTTTCACGTTGGCATTTGCTAATGGCGATACTTCTCGAAGGAAGGGAGAGAGAACGAGTCTCTTCTCTTCTCGGGATGAAGAAGAACGAGGAAGAGCCGGGAGGAGAGCGAGAAAAAAAAGAGAAGCGAGCGGGGGCGAGGGAGGATTTGCCCCGAAGAAAAGAGTCACCAGGCACGTTATACTGGCATTACCCCTTTTGTTCGTAGCGCCAGGGGCTCGAGCGAGATATACCCGGGTCCGGGTTCGACGAGAGGATATACAGAGAAGTGCAGGACGCGAGCACACCCACCTACGATGGGCCGAGCAACGATATATTACTCGCGCGCCTCGTGACACCTCACCTGCCGACTCGTTGCCTCTCTCTTCCGTTTCTCCTTCTGCCAGCCTGTCGACCTCCTTGTTTCTTTCTCTTTTTCTTTCTCTCTTTCTCTCTCTCTCTCTCACAACGCGTTGTCTTGGTCTGCGTTTCCTTGTGGGTGGATCGCAGCCCGCGGCTACGTCCGCAACTGCGGAACAAAGTCTGCGTCCGCGGAGGAGCTAACAGTTCACTGTGGCGGTCATAAAACGTTGCTTATCCTGATCGATTCGATTTCCGGAAACCGGTGGCTGGAGGTTATGACTAGATTATATAGTAGTTACCGAAAATTAATTAATCACTGAGAAATTAAAATAACAATCTGAATTTAGCGATGAAGTAAAGGAATCTTTGTAAGATTAGGCACGAGATCCTACAACAAAAATCTGGCTATGAATGATTTTATTAAAATCTTAAAGAGAAAGATATGTATACACTGAAAAAAAAAATTTATTTGACTAAATTAATTTAGTCAAATGCAACAATTTTTGTCAGTGTACTTTCTTCTTGTACATATATACAGTATCTCTAGAATTTTAATTAAGGTTGTAGAATGAGATAATAAGTTAGAGTGAATATATATACAAGAGAGGAGAGGGGGGGGGGAGACAATACATATATCTTCACGGAAAGAATGATTCTATTAAAGTATCTAAAAATTTAGTTAGATACAGATCTGGAAATAATTTTATTGGATCATGAAAATAATTATGTAAGAATTTTAAGCATGATGAGTAATGCTGCAAAACATTCTGACATTTTTTCAATCAATTTGAACGTTCTACGTAATTATTTTGATGATCCAACAAAATTATTTTCAATCTAAATTTATAGATATTTCACAAAATCATTCTTTTCATATTTCTTTCTTATATACTTGGAATTTTGATAAGATCGATTCTGGCTAGACTTTTTTGTTATAGGATCTCTAAAATCTATCTTAATAACGCAAACATTGCTTTAACAAGGACATCTGTGAAATGAAAATCTGTGTACGATGACGTAATGATCGGTGACGGATAGCCGACTATTTCGCTGACTGGGGGCGAACAAGAAAAAAATACACCGCCGCACCCGGTACAGCCAGATAGTTCACGCTCTCGATCGATCGAATAGATTTGCAAATAGATTCGATCCGTCAGCGCGTACATACTTAAATGCATCATAATTCATCATCGTGTACGCTGCGCTGTAAAGTTCGGAGAAACAGCGACTGGAGATCGATGACAGTTAAAAATCTTGTGATTCGCTATTAAAACTTTTTTTGTAAAAGTTTATGGTAACGCGTAAATCGAGGGATGGCTGCCTCACGAATTGGATCGACGCTTTTAGCTCTCGGAGAATATCGCAGAGAAACTCGACACGGCGAATGGGTGCTCTTTACCTCCCGCGGTCCGACACTAATATCCTTACCGTATTGCTGTATCGTCGAGGAGGCTAACGTTGCGCAATGCTTTCTGCCGGGATACGAGCAAGCACCTACTTTCTCGGAGCGATAAAACGGATGAATTATTAATGACGTTAATGACCACGCGCGACGTCTGTCGCCATTTGATAAGGTATGCTGATCTCTCGGGTGAGAGTTAGGAATGGTGACGAAGTATTTTTAGGGGAGTCCCACACGTAGTGAGAAAGAAGTTGAACACTATAAAATATACGTATAATAACTTAGTTATCTATTTAATAATAATAATGTATCCTTGCGGGATTTTTTTATTTCTGAAACTTACTATGATAGAAATCAACGAGTAAAAGATAGTGAGGGAATGAGAGAATATTTTAAACTGAAAGAGATATCGTGTTACATATCGTGCGCTGTTAAAATCGCAACGGATAGACATTCTTTCATCGAACGCTACGTAACTTCTCAAGCGGAACGTTGTGTCGCGCGAGAAATGATTTTCCCTTCCCTCGCAATTTTATCGTCCGCAACCCCGCCGCATTCCGTCGCGCAAAGTCGAAATCCCGCGGCCGCGGCGCTGAAGGAAGAGGCGGGGTATGAGAAGCTGGCGACATTTAACTCGGCAATCGGTAGGACACCTGTGACATTTCATTAAGTGCCGCTTGGCCGCGCCGAGCGCGGCAAGGGAGCGACAGCGTGTGGATGCGGACGGGAATAATAAAAACGGTGAGGGACGGCGGCACTCAGAGAGCAATGCATACATGCAAGATGTAACCGATGGAAATGGTGGAGAAGAGAGAGAGAGAGAGAGAGAGAGAGAGAGAGAGAGAAAAGCAGGAGAGAAACACGCCGGCCGATGTTCACGGCGCAAAGTGGATTCATTATGTGGTGGTCCCGCGGAATCTGCTGCATTTGCATCGCGGTAGCAGTCGCGGTCGTACACGAAGACGACATGGACATTAGTCCGCGTCCTCAGATGCCACGGCGCACATTTAACACCGGTAACGGTCCACGAATCGTTGTGTCCGCTGATTGCGAGAGCGCCGACTAGTCGTTTCCGGACAACGCGACTACGAACCTCCTCAGACGATTGATATTCTGCTAATGTTCTATAAGAGAATGTCGCCTATTGTTTTCACAAAATAAAAAGCAAATAAAAGTAATAAATATTAAGTATAATGCAAAATAATTTATTAAATAATATTTATATTAGGTTTTTAAAAAATCGCTCAAAATTTTTGTCAAAGCAAAATCGATTTCGTCAAAGAGTTTATTTTGAAAATGGTATACTTAATTGTGAAAAAACACTTTTGACTAATAGGTATATATTTACTATAATAAATATACTTTTCTGTTGAAATCGATTGTTGAAACGATTCGTATTTTCAAAATTTTAATTAAAAGGTGAATTTGATCCGATTTAATGTACATTTTTCAGACTCGTTAAATTGTGTTAGACGTAACATATATTTGTGTACAAATTTGAGTACCACAGGTGTTTAATACACCGCTTCGTGAATTTTAAATCGCGGTGTTGCATATTTTAAATCAGATTCGGTTAACCGTAATTGACTTTCCGCGCGATATTAATTTCAGTAATAATTTCGTGGTATTAATTTAATGGCATGTTCAACAATGGCCGATTTCACACGGCTCGAGCGTAAACACCCACCTTCGTCCGGCCGCGCATAACGAGCGGCGTATGCATAGTCCCGATACACATGTAAATCATGTAAAAGTATCGAATCTCCGCGGATTACGCATTAATTTAATCGATCTCATAAACCCGCATTAACACTTAAATATCGCGATCTCAATCAATCATCGCTATAATATCGATTACACTAACTAAATTGTAATAATGGCATAATGTTAATGATGCAAGAAATTGACACCAAATGTATAAAACGATTATCATATATTATTCTCTAAAGGATTTATATTTAAATTTCTGTTTGTGTTTAGCAATTTAAGCACAGCTTACATGTTTGTTATAAACCATAAGCCTTTATTTGGATAAAGTAGAATGCATATATTAACTTTGAAGCTTTAAGTTTATTTCGAATTTAATCCGTAGAATTCTGATCGAATTTTAGGCAAGGAAAGAAGGTATTGAAGAAAATATAAACTCTAATTAGATAGAAAAATGTATGTTAACAGTTAATGGATTTTCTATACTAAATTTTTAAGCCAAAAACATTGATCAAATGTTTGTTCTTCTCACATTTGACTGTGATTGATCAAGTTCTTACAGATTAAGACTTAAAACTTAACTTAATAGCTTATTGTAGAAAGCCCAATAAATTTAATTATGACTAAATATCCTAAGCGTCATTTGATTAGATTACACGTGCCTTATTTATATAAGATAAAATTTTTAATTATTCTTATGATAAAATATAATGTAAGTTTATGCTACAAGAAAATATCTTGTAAATACATAATATATAAAAGAGTAATTAATCTATTTTATTGCATATAATGTTATTAATATATCTTTCTGTATAAATTTTAACAGTAACTGTCATTACATCGAGAGAATAGATATTGCAATTAATATTAATTAATACATGCAATTAATACTAATTAATCTAATATATTAATAATCAGATATTATAATAATGAAATAACTATTTACTTCGTCTGTACAGTAGTATCTATCAGCAAATTGTAGAGGTTTTTCGCACTTTTTCCGATCGTTTGCAATTTTATTTAACTTCCTTGTGATTTTTTAAAAGTTCTTTAGACTTGCGGCAACTCTCTGTTATTGAACGCAATTAAGAGTCAGTCTGTGTAAAGCGGTGAACTCGAATGGCCGAATTGTAATTGCCATTATTAAGTTTCCGGGAAGCTCGCGGTGCAGCTTTATCGAGGGGCAGCTTCGCGCAGACTGCACAGTTTGCACGCTGTCATTGGCCGAGACGTTGGTCGGGCTCCTCCTCGGCGAGGTGCCGGTAATTAAAGATATTATCAACGGTGCGTGTCGCCCCGATGCACGTGAGAGGCGACTCGTACACACGTGTGCGCACGTACCATGCCGCGTACGTGGCACGTATCCAACGACAACGAGGATGACGACGAAAACGACTGTAGGAAACCATAACGAGTGCATTGCCTTACTGCGAAACACGAATGATCGCAGTTCGTACCTTATTCAAGAAACAAGTATTCATTACATTGTATGATGTTTATCAGTTTTTTTCGTGTGGCTGTCGAATTCATTACAGAGGCCACAACTTTGATAGGAATTAAGTACAGATTAAGATTTAAGTACTGATATGGAAATTAGGAGTAAATATGTTTCCAATTTTTTTTTTAAGTGAAATCGAGTTTTTATATCGTACATACATTTTCATATTATATTTAATATTACGTTATATAGTATTGCATATTTTTTATATTATCTTAACTTTTGTTATCAGCTGTGAAAAATGAGCTTTGTAAAAATGCAATATGAATTTTTAGATTAAGAGAATAGAAAAATTATATATATATATATATATATATATTAGTCGCGCAAATCGATAAGTAGAACATCCATCTATAATCAGACTTTTGGAAATAGAAACAAACGCTACAGACAATCTCTATGTATACATACGTTCAATCTGTTAATCGTATTAGTATGTACGAACACAATGTACAAATGTAACATAGAATATTATTTATACATGTATCGGATACAGCTCACACATATATATGTATGTGAGCACAAAGTACCGGCAGGATATTGAGCCATCATCGCAGATCCGGGAATTGTGCGGGGCGGTCCATAAAACGCGGCTCCGCGTTAGGCTTCTGCCGGAGTAATTTACAATGCTGGACATCGCTGCCGGTTTATTACCAGGTTGTTTATTTTACGGTTGCTATATCTGTGTGCGCGTTTCGCGATCTCTTTCTCTCTCTCTCTTTCCCTCCCTCCCTTGTCTTTCTTCGACATCTTCAACGATCGATGCATGGTTCATCTCTTCTCCTTCGTTTCTCTCTTACTCTTTTTCCGCGATACATCTATCGGAACGTACTGGACGACGTTGGTCCTTTTGCCATGCTTTCAATGACCCGCAGCAGCCTTCCTGCTGTCTTCCCTCCCCCGCGGCCTTCTCTTTGCCCTTCGCTCTGATCGGATATTGGATGGTTTCTCATCTTCGCTTCGTATAGTTCTACTTGTACTTTACTACGTGGCTACGCGGGGAACGCACTGTACATATAGTTGCAAATTGCATTCTAGCAACCGCCGTATACGGCGAAACGACCGGCGGGATTATCTCCGAACATTGTTTAGGTGGTTACCAGCTGTCCGCGGCTGAGCTGTTCGAGGAGAGCATCGGGATCTGCGAGTTGGAAATCGATAAAAGCGCGAAAAAAGTCATAACCGTCGAACCGTAATGACGGTTTTGATGAAACTCACGTTTTGCATGATCGACGAATCATCATCTGAACTGTCAGCGCGATTATCGAGTCTCGGATCGCAATAAAGTCGCAATCAAATCAAACGAAACTTCTTTGGAATGAAGGTAACTCTCTAAGGTGAGCGTGCACCTGTCATTGTACGAGGTCACTCACGAGATAGCTATCTACATCTATCATCGATACAGTCACGATCTCCGGTACTCGAAGAACGATATCTGTCGGTTGTTAATTCCTTTAAAATTACTTCCGACCGTTATTTATGGACTTCTTCGCGAAGGAAAGAAAATAAAAAAAATAGCTTATCACGTATAGAAATTTGTAAAACTAAACAAAACGATAGGGGATAAAAGTTTGTTGTATTATCAGTAAATCGCCTTACATAACACGCGAAAAGATGTTATGTGAAAGAACTACTAGCCTCTATGGAGCGGCGCAGTCACGAGTTACAGGAACGGCGGGAACGAAGAGACTTGATTATCTCTGGACGCGCGCATTAATCTCACTAACATAAGATTATCTCGGCACATTGTTACCGGCTGTCCGCGATGAAACTCTTCGAAACGAAGATAAAAACATCGGAATGTTTTACCATAGAGAGGGAAAGTCGATAAAATGGATAAGAAGCCTAATGATTATTAAAATTAAACAGGTGGGATATAAACTTGTTTAACAGAAATAAAATTACATGAGCTTAATAGGAGACTTCATTAAAATTTAGCTCAGAATTTCCAGGAGACCTGTGCAATTCTCCGCGTCGTTCATCGCGATCGCAGAACCTGTCGAGCGATTCTCGTACATGCCTGAAGATCGAGCAGCGAGCTCCCGAAGGGCGGACGTGCACTTGCCGGTCGCATTGCGCGAGGTCATCCAGAAGATAGAGGGGTGAGAGAGAAAGAGAGAGGGCTACCTGCATCCGTGCACTGTGCAGTCCGGTGCAGTCACGAGTGGGCCAAGTAAAGCGAAGGGGTAGGACGAGAGCGGGAAACGAGGCAGAGATCGACTGGTCGACCGTTCCTGTCTACTGTCCGTGTCGGACCGAGAGAACCGCGAGATTATGGCCGCGTGCAACCGCGGAGGAGAGCGACTTACTATCACCGCTTAGGCGCGGTGGGTGTCGGTGCCGGGGCGTGTGAACGCTGTGACATATGCGGTGTGTCGCTTTCTTTAATCGCCTCTGGCCGCGCATTCAAGCTGTTTTATACACATATATTGCTGCATATACCTATTCGCTCCAACTTACCTCGCGACTCGCGAGCTCGTCCATTTACATACACACTTTACGGTGAACGTGTCCGGTTCGAGATGCTCTGGTCTGAGAGATGCACGCTCCTTTATTTACCTTAATGTAAAGGAAAATAATTGTATTCTCATAGTAAGGAGTGAAAACAAAATTCTTAAAGAAAAATATGTATATAAAGTATAGGTAAATAATTAAGTGTCAGATATTATATTCATAATTATTTATAGGTATAATTATGTATCTTTCTCTCTCTCTCTCTCTCTCTCTCTCT
>Ga0157364_1009213_pt1 | contig 10232 bp, 3 predicted proteins | sample AttsexASBM2_FD_111476 | JGI IMG/M metagenome (GOLD analysis project Ga0157364, IMG submission 111476) | Fungus gardens microbial communities from leaf cutter ant in Ribeirão Preto, State of São Paulo, Brazil - Atta sexdens ASBM2 | ecosystem: Host-associated > Fungi > Mycelium > Unclassified ... | reverse complement strand
TCCATTCGCTCCTTTCTTTCTTCTAATCGATTTGTTCAATATTAATTAATTCTTGTGATTTAAACAATTTTTTGATATTTTCTTCTCCGCTCTTTACTGTGAATAATTTCTAGCCATTCAAAGTAATTGACTGCTAAATTAGCGAACTTCGATTGCGAAAAATCAGCGAAGAGAAGAATCATGCATAATACGCGACGTAATTAGTTTCAACATCTTGTTCATTCAGAGATAATACAGTGAATATACAGTGAATCTATATTTCTAGTGAGTGTCGCGACTTTTGTCCGTGAAGCTCGATCGACATTAAAATTCAATTTGCGATCAAGTTGTGGCAGTGAAAAGACGAAAGGCGACCGCAATCCCATGTATTCCTGCACGGAACGGTCCAAGCAAGTCCTCTCGGAGTTTTCTTTTTTTCAATCTACTCTCTTCGCATTTTTTCTTTTCCTCTCTTTTTCTCTGTTTTTTTTTTTGCAATCGGGTCTCACCACCCACTCGGAGAACGTTCGCGAATTGAGTCGACTGTATATATGTATTTCATATAAAGTAGGCATAAGGTAGATAAATCGAGTCAATGTTCGAACGAAACTTTCTTTTTATTTTCACATAAGAAGATTATGTGAATATTGAATTTGTCAAAAATTTGATCATTTCAACAGTCGTTTCTGTCCGTCGGGAATTATATTCAAAATATTTTTTGTGTTTCTCAGTATATTCAACACTACAAAAATTTACGTAACAAACTCTTAATAAAAATATTTTAAAATATTCTAAAATTATCTAAAACATTAAGAGTTGCTAAGTGAAATACCAAAGTATATATATATATATATATATATATATATATATAAAATATATTGTATGTTGAGCGTCTTACATTTTTGCATTTTTGCAGAAATGCATCTATCATATAATATCATTAAGCAACCCCAAACGCGATTCGAATCGTGAAAACGTGCTGCTCTGAGAAAAGAGATAGACAATAGCAATCTAGACAGATACGAAGTGAGAAAGGACATACGAGACGCTCGATTTCCATTGTACGCGTGCACGCACATGTTACTCGTCGCAGCTCATCCGGTTTCCGTGCTTACAACTTTGCGTCGTTATTCTGTGCGATTGAGATCTCTTTATTCCGGACGCGTGAAAAGTCGGTGCGCGTAACTAACAACGGCACGAGTAAGAGGAAAGGGCCGAGAGAGAAAAAGAGAGAGATCGGAGCTTCTCATAATAAGCTTCTACCTATTTATTTGCTTGCCCATTTGCTCCTTGGCTCTCTGGCTTATATACCAACCACGCGCGAAATTTTACGTCGGTTAGTTGGTTCTACGAAACCTATAGTAATGCACCCGCAATAGCCGCGGATTGTCGTATCATTGAATAATAATTGGGTAATAACGTGCCGGGCATGCGGCATCGGATAGAAGTGCATACCTGAGAATGCGAGTGCACTTTCTTTGCGAACATATAAAGTAATATGCGCTACTTCTATAATAGCGTAATAATAATGTTCGCAAAGTCGATGCACCCGTTGTGTAAATAATAAATGTCTTACAAAGATTTATTTCTTTTTTTTTTTTTACTAATTAATTAGTCATTTTCATATCTATTCAGTGAATGTTCAAAACTAAAATCAGCAACAATATTTGACAATTCCTCTAGCTGCTTTATTCCTTTTTCCGAGATTCTCGCTGACTCTGATTCACGAAAAAGAAAGTTAAACATTGTTTCAGGATTTTATTAATGAAACGTGAAATTTATAACGGTCGGATGACTCAAATCAGCAAAGCGCATCCCACTCGGATCGCCGTTCTTCTCAGCGAAGAACGAAAATGTCGTTCCTTAGGTAGATGGTCCGTTCCGTGTAATGTCAGGACCGACAAATTACTTAACGAAACACGACCTAAGTCCTGGCGCCAATCTTTGTATCTACGGCTTACCTCCGGGTTGCCGTCGCTAAGATGCCAAAGGTGATTCCGATTTTATTGCTCCTTAACATCGCCAGCGCGCGAAAGGCGAAACATTTTTCTTTGAAGCGTTTTTGTAAATATTTTTATATAGATTAGTCTTTTCGCAATGCAAAATTAATCAAAAATCACTGATAATATAGAGTAATATTATTTTAAAAGAATTTAATTTTTTTCGATTCGAATAATTGATATTTAATTGTTGTAATTCAATTATAATATAAATATTAATATAAATATAAATTATGTAATATAAATTATGCATTGTCCGATGCATTTACATTTTTTTTTTGCAAAATAAAACTGATCTATACAAGTCGGAAAAAATCAGTGTTCTGAATAAGTTCGTCGAAGTTAAACTACATACCGATAAGAAGTGACAAGAGTTATCTTCTTCGTGATATTTTGTTTTTTGCGACACTGGCTGTAAATATGATTTTCCTAAAGAGCGTCTATACAACATGCACATGATACGTCTTCCAAGCGCGTTATTTACTGCTAGATTCTCAACCAGTATCTCCGCAACGGACAATAAAAATAGCAATAAAAGAGATTGTTATTTTCGAAATATACGCAGCAATAAATCAGAGACGATTCGCCATAGTGTTCACAACTAGTTCAAACGAACGTTTTTAATTGTTTAAAGGAAAAAAATAAGTTGCAGAAAAGATGAAAAAAGACGATATGTCATCTTGGAAAAAGGATTCAGTAATAAAAATTTTATTTTTGACGTTTAAGTCATTTAGCGAGTTTATATGAGTAATAATGCAAAAAAAGAGCAATATTTACAAATGATTTCGATTCTATTACTCGATATATAAGCCATGCTTACGACATGTTAAAATTTGCATCGAGTCTCAATTATCGTCTGCCTTCGATTTCTTTGACTTAGAAATTGACGTACATTTTACACTTTAAACATTAACATACTTTCATCACGTCGATTAATTCGTGCAATCGAATCGAGTATGCTATGAAGCGTAATAGATGCACATACACGTGCACGCGGAAACATCAGATATTTCTACGTAGTAATAGAGAGAATCAAAGTAGCAGAAATTCTTGCTGCACAGGTTACGAGAAGCCCGTCCTCCCGTTCTTCTTCCTCTCTCTATTTCTCTTTTTCTCTCTTTTGTCGTTTCCCCCTTGCTACACCTACAGAAAGACGTGTCCGTGTTCGTTGTAGCGCACGTAAGCGCAAATAAATTTATTTCACGAGGAGATTTATACTAACGACGGAGAGAGCAGCTTGCCGAGGCATTTAAGTCGAATGAACATTGACATTAGACCATAAGTGCGCCGATCGTTGTCATGGTCCAATGCGTGCGCACGGCGAGTTATATGACGTACTTTATAGCTAATTATACGCACTCGCTTGACTATGTAAAGTTAATAAGCGTAGCAGATCATTCACGGTGTAAATTTAAGTTTAAGACCACCAGTGATAGAAGCGCTTGTACAATCGAGAAATATTTGTTCATAAACATGGAGTTTTCTCTGAATTTTATAAGTAATAATTTTGTAGAAGGAAGAATAAATAATCCTATATCAATTGAATATATATTGAGATAAATATTGCTATGTAAACAAGTATCATGATAAATATAATATCCAGAGAAGAGCAAGATTAAAAAAATAGACATGCATATAGTACTGCAAGGACCATATTCAATGCGTTTATTAACGATGCTAACGCATATTTAACAGATTTAAATAGATTAAGTTTCATATACTAAGGAATTTCATAAATCAAAGTTCGCTTTTATCAAAAATAATAAAATAAAACGCGTTCTGAATATAGACATGTGTGTGTGTGTGTGTGTGTACACACACACACACACACACACACACACACACAGAAATATATGCGAAGCTCATTTGTATATATTGTATAAAACAGAATGTATTGTAATAAGACTTTTTTTATAAAAAATTTCTTTGTATGAATACTAAAATTTTTTATAAAAAATTTTATTTGTAGAAAATAAACATTAATTAGCCATTTTATACAATGAATACATTCTGTTATATACAATATATACAAATAAGCTTCGTACGTATTTTTGATATTATATAAACTAAATTTCTCGACTGTACGAATACTTTTTGAGCATCCAAACAATGGAACTTTAATTTTTGCTTATTTTTCAGAAGATATTTTCTAATTAATTGATGTGTTGAAATCATTGTATCGACATCGATTAGATAACTCAATTTCAATAACTCGCTGGATTTCTCAATGGATAATATTTAATTTTTAAAAATAAAGTTTTTAAAAAATATTTTCTCTGTATGAATATCTTTTGTGTGTGTATATACATATATAAAACTGTTATTTTAATACATATATGTACTCGCGCCTTTGCAAGCACCTGCATCATTGCGAGTTTCTCATAAGATCTTGAGAAAAAGAGGCGCGTGCCGAAATTGGACCATAATCCCTCAGAAGATCTTATCTGGTGTTTGCATCTACGGTCTCAGGTTACCGAAAGGCAGATCCGAAACATCCTGAAGCGATCGGATGCGCATATTTTTCATCGTCTCACACATAATTTCTCAGGAATTGTGTTAATTGAATAGAATAAGATCGATATCTCTTTTCTTGTACATTTCCGTCTTGGTATTTCATAAATACCTAATCTTATAAAAGTAAAATTTTTCTATTTACAAAAGATTTTCGAATATTTATATTTCGCAATTTTCTTCAGTCCATTATAAATGTACATATATTCTTCTTAAAAATATATTCTAAAATATATACAAAATTTTTTCAAAGAAAAAATTTTTACAGATCACGAATATTATTAAATTAACTTCATTTCAACTTAGTTCTTCCTGATTTTTATTTAGCAATACATTTACTTCAATCAATTATAATACTTATGGCTAATATATATTTTTTGAAAAATATCAATATTGGTCACCTAGCTATGTGTCCATTTTTGGCCACAGAAAAATTGCTTGAAAGATAGCCTGCTGAATTAGTTTGCTCAATCGTCTGACTCTTTCTACAATCGTGGATTTCTTTTTTTCGAATGCTAAGAGAAAGAAAAAAGTAACAAGATTACCTTGACTGTGATTTTTTAATCGAAACTTGAAAATTATGTATAATTGAGAAATGTGTTACAAAAATTAAGATTTTTCTTTTTTAAACCGAATCAAATTAAATTTCATATGATCGATTTGAGTTAAATGGAATCATTGAAATATAATGTTTAATTAACAATATAATTATTGTTAGGTTAATTATTATTAAATTTTAATATATAGATAATAAAAAAGATTTCTGTGTAAAAAAAAGTAATTTTTAAATACAATGTTGTGAGTGTTCAGCTATGAAAAACAGACTTAATTAAGAAGATTAATATTTTTAAATTAAAAAAAATAAACTTGTTTATATATTTTGTATATTATATATATATATATATATATATATATATATGTGAAGTGTTTTTATATTTAATATTTCTTGCTAGAGAATATGATATTTGTACTAAAATTAAAATTTTTAAAAAACTTCGACGTGTTTATTCGATCGTGCCTGATCTCAGGCACGATTTGCTGGCACGATCGATAGATCGTGACTGAAATCTCTTCAAAGGAGCACTTATTTATTGAACATCAAACTTATGGAACCATATCACGCGATTTTCACATCTTTGTATATCACGTGTATCTGTAGAAAAATAAAACTTATATTATAGATAGTGTTGACAAATAATTGCGGTAATAAGTGCTTTAAATCTTTCTTAAGTTGAATCAACTCATGAATAAAAAAACTATTGACAAAGATATTTCTTATTTTCTACATGAAATTATTTCTCTATGTAATTGCTACAAAAATTCAGACAAAGTTAAGATGAAATAATTATTCCATCGAAATATAGAACCGAATAGAATATATCGAACAAATAGAGCGTGAATTGAGTTGCGTGCGCAATTGTTAAAGCTATTCATTTACGCCTATAACACAAGGTAACAAATAATCCACGATAATGTCATGGAGGCAAGATAAGCTCCCTCAAACACGACGAGAGTTTCGAGACACATCACCGGACCTCTGTGTCACCTCACCATGGAATTGAGAAAAAAAAAGGACGATCTCGTCGTGCAACGTGCGTGATACGCGCGAGTGTGTGCGCATGCAACTGTATAGGATCTACAAGAAAACCCTTCTACGCGGTCGGCGCCGTGGCGCCTCGGCACCAGCCGGTCCTCGGGATGAGAACAGTCCCGATGCACCAAAGTACTTCGTTGTAATCGTCAGAGACTCGTCTTCCACGAATGCCGCCGGATTAAAGCTCTTCGATCGCACGCTCGCGACGTCTGGTCAGCATACACAAATAGCGCCGCCGACGCTTGACCCTATGATGCATACATGCCCTCGAGAATGCACACGCATAAATATAATATATTGCATTGATACGCAAACTACTTATCATGTGTATAAATATTTTTGGTCATTTATATTTTTAAATTAATTACACTTAAATTCTCTCCAATGTGTCATATAGTATATTCCAAAGATGTTTTCACGCTGAACACAATGTCGTTGGCAGAATTTGCGTAGCAAAAAACGTTAGAATTTTGAGTAAATTGAAACATAATAGGCCAAAAATGTTTAATTATTTTCCAAATTTTTTTACAACAAAACAAAAACTTATTTCTAAATAAAGTTTATGGTATCTAAAAGTATATAATTCGAGAGCTTTCAAATGAATTTTAATTCATGACTGTACGACTTATTTTTATCAAGTTATGGTTATTTTAACGATTATTATATAGAATATCTTTCTGTATAATTACACATTTTAACAAAAAAATCACTTTTTTTCTCTTTGAAACGCCATGGTACACGTTCTAAAGATTTATTCCCGTTGAACACGATGCCATTGTCAAAATTTGTACATTAAGATTTTTAATAAATTGCAACAGTAAATTGCATAAATGTTTAGCCCATTTCAATTTACTAAAAATCCTAATATGCTACGGAAATTTCGATGTCTGCATTGTGTTCAGCGTGAAAACATCTTTGGAATATATAGCACTTTGGGATATATAGCACTTCGAAGCGAAAATAAAGTAATTTTTTTATCGTTAAAGGCTTTATTCCTTACTAATTTTTTTTTGATCGAACTGCGTAATTATACAGAAAGTCTCAAATTCAAATAATTATATAATTTAATGAAAATAAATCGATTATGAATAAAAATTTGAACGCTCTTAAATTGTATGTTTAGAACGTAGATTTTTATTTAGAAACAAAGTTTTGTCTTGCCATAAAATATTGAAAATAGGTACAAACGCCATTTTTGGTCCATCTCAATTTACTCTAAATTCTACTAACAGCATCGTATTCAGCACGAAAAAAATCTTCGAGATATGTAGTATGGTAGTATGGTACTTCAGAGAAAAAAGAAAGTGACTTTTTGTCGAACAGTGTTATTAAGATCTAATACACACATACCTACAGTTTAATGTGCAAGAGTTAAGGATCCTCTACACAGAAATCGTAGACGGTCGTGGAGTCTTAAGTCGTAGGAAATTAATCAATCACAATCAAATATAAGGAGAATACTTGATTGAAAATTGATCAATTTCCTACGACTTAAAATCTCACGACCGTCTATGATTTCTATGTAAAAGATCCTTTATTTGTCTGGCTAAAAGAATTATATCGATTCATTTGAGAAATCTATTCATTTCTTATAATAATATGATGTATTGTCATCCAGTAATATCAAATATTCTTATATTCATACTTTTTATATGAGAGAATATTAAACATCCCATAACTTAACCGCGTAACAACACCCGACTTCTACGCACCGTAAAAGAACTGGAAGCCTTTCACGTCCCTCTCGTTCTATTTGATCTCTTTAATCAGTGTCCATTACCGATATATACCTGGGCTATCGACATGGTGGCGTCGGACCCTTCTAATTCGTCGCAACTCACCAGGCTCTCATCTAAATTCCGTGTGATCCGTTGAGAGCCATGAAAAGTACGGCGCCGCGTTGATGTGGCGCCGCCGCCACCGCCTAACATCGAAACGCGATTATTTTCTCAACCGGTTCCCATTAGAGTTCTTATACCATGAATCCAATATTTTCCACTTCGCTAGAGAGAGATCGCTCCCGTAGAGTGCTGCAATCGCGCCGCGCCGGGGAGTTTGTAGCTTAATTACACGAGTGCTTTTTTGCATCACGATGATCGTGAGTACCGGTTATATGAAAAATGTCCATTCAACAAATAAACATATACAGAAGCAACTTTGATCTTTCATCCAAAAGATACATGTATATCAAATAGAAAAATTAATGTCCTATCATTATTTTAGCATATATATCATCAAATTTTATATAAATAAGTTGTATTTACTTAATTGTCTGTACTTAATTTTCAATGTTTACTTCAGTAACTTCTATTTAATAACTTAATATTGAAAGAGTATTTTGATAATTTATTACAAGGATATTATGATACTATGTACTGATTTAGAATGTATTCATGTAAATTATTTTATTTGCATTTGTGCCATCTCTTCGCGCTATGAATTTTTTGCAAAATATGTAAATAGATACTCTAAATCTCTTCGAGTGAAATTTTACTCCTCTGAGATTTAAAGAATATATATCCAATATATGTGTGTCTAATGAATAGTATTACTTTAAAAAGAGACAGAGTTAAGACAATGATCAGCAATAAATGTCATATAAATGTAATCGTATCACCATATAAATATGCATTTACATTAATGAATACAGTACATTGAATTTTATCGTGGGAATAAAATAACATTGGCAAAACATGCGCATTTGGTAACTTGTAACCACTTTGTAAATTAAAATGACATTTAATTTATAAATCATGAACAGGATTATTACTCATTAATGCTAATTTAATCATAAATCATAATCACATTAATCATAGCAATAATACGGGAGTGCCGTAGTATTCGCAACCGATATAATTACGAAGCTATTATCGACGTAATAAATATGCATGTGCAATGCGTGCGTGCATACTGCGGTCGCATGTGTACATAACAAATTCGCGCAATCGCATCTTCACCTGCGAGAGAAAGAGAGAGCCTGTCTATCTTTATTGCAATAATAAATTACGCTGTAAATAGTGTTGTACGTTCAATGCATAACTTTTAAATACTTGTTTGATTATCTTAAGAATTTTTAATGGGTAAAATTCTTAAGAAATTTTTTGTCCTTTCTACCCAGAAAGAAACGTCACTTCTTTCTAGAAAATAAATTAGCAACTGTAAGCTCTTTATTTTACTTTATGCACATTTATTTCACTATTATTTTGATTGACTCGGATATATTTTTTAATCACACATTAACACCATGAACGAGAGCGTTCAAAGAAGGATCAATGCAATGCGCAAAATAAATTAATTTTCATCGCGTAACATATGCCTGTGGCTTTTCACATCGATCATGCTGCATAGTTTAGTGAATAATAAAATGCCCAATGGAAGATCAATATCTTGAAAATCTCAGTTTTTATATCACTATAGAGAATCGCGGCGACAGTGATTAAAAAAAATTATTTACGTAATGTTTCCAATAAAATATCAGAGAACATATTATGAAACTATTCAGAATGGATTCTGATTAAAATTGTTCAATTAGTCCTTAGATTTCTATTGTTTTCTACACTCTAAATTTCTTGCAGTGAAATTTTATTTCAAGAGAGTGAAATATATAATCATCCTCGAAAAAAAATGAAAATATTTCACTTCTTTGAAAAAGAATGACAATTTTCATTCCTTTTAGAGAGAATTTTCACTTCAAAGAAGTGAAATCTGACTTTTTTTTAGTGAAATTTCATTCCTTTGAAGTAAAAATTCACTCTAAAAGGAATAAAAATTGTTACTCTTTTCAAAAAATGAAGGGTGGTTGTATTTTCACTTTCTTGGAGTGAGAAATTTTCACTGCAAGAAATTTAGAGCGTAAAGAAAATAAAATAATTGCGATCGGAAATCCATTCTAAACAATTAATACGTGCTCTAGGTGTGGATACCTATCATGGAACAAATCATATTGGATTCCGATCGAATTTCCGTTATCTCTAGTATACAATAGAAATACAATAGAAATCTAGGAAATAATTGAATATTCCGCGCGATCGAAAATCATATTCCGAATAATTTCACAATACGTACTCTGAACTCTTTAAATGTATTGCACGTGTAGGCAATGTTTATGGGTCGGTATATAAGGAATGTTTTATCAATACTATTATATA
>Ga0157364_1009212_pt1 | contig 10232 bp, 5 predicted proteins | sample AttsexASBM2_FD_111476 | JGI IMG/M metagenome (GOLD analysis project Ga0157364, IMG submission 111476) | Fungus gardens microbial communities from leaf cutter ant in Ribeirão Preto, State of São Paulo, Brazil - Atta sexdens ASBM2 | ecosystem: Host-associated > Fungi > Mycelium > Unclassified ... | reverse complement strand
TGAGGAAAAAAAATAATACATTTGTAACATAACAAAAATTATAATATTTATTTAAGATAACAAGTATACATTATAACAAATTTTTACAGATTTTTAGAAATGAAAGCAAATCAAACAATTAAATCTAGGAATGCGTGTTTTTTAAAATTTGAACTTTTTTCCGTGATAAAAATGTAAAAATGTTTTTATTAATTGTGCTCTAATGAATTTACACAGTAGAAATTATGTAAGACATTATTTTGCTAAAAATATATATATATATAAAACTATGTCTTCTATTTTAAAATCCTTTGAATTATGTTTATTGTTATCTGAAAACATAAATATTAAAGCTTTAATATGATCCTAGAATTCCAGACTACTTTGTATTCTATATTCTTTGCGAATTAAATAATTTACATAGTAAAAGAGTCTTAAAACAATAATATTTTCTCTCATTGGTTAAATAATCTTTTAATAAAAAAGTATTACGTATAACGTTATCTGATTCATCATGGTTCCTAAAGGTCATCGCGGTCTCACTTCCGGATTTTATCTTTCAGAGGTTTCAAGGTCAGCGTTTGTGGCCGTCAACACATCTTCAAGCCAGTGTCCGTTCAAGCCATGTGGTAAGTCTGCATCTTTGATAAACGAAACTGGTTTCGCAGCGATGTAAGAATGGAGCAAAAAAATAGCGGCTCTTAAACGTTTTTTTATGTTTTATATAACGGTTGTTTAATACTGTGTCAGAGTGCGTTTTTAATGTTAAGTCGGCCTCTGTGCGAAGTTACTTAAGAATATAAAGAATAACATTATTAACTTTAAGAATGTATACTATCAGAAGTTTTAATTTATTTATTATTGATACTAATAATGATAATTTGTATTGCTTTACAAGAAACTATAATTTTTCTATAAACACTTTTGAGATAGAGAAGCGATGAAAGATTCAAATTAAATATTCTTGGCCAATTATTAGATATAAAAAAAGATATATAGTGCATTGTCCCCCTTTCAGCTACGTTATCGTTAACGTATTTATTTAAACAGTACAGAAATAGTACAGTATAACAAGTCGTGATCGGTTCTTGCGGTATTTCATCGATATTCGATATTCCGTCAGCTACGCTAGTTGTGTGATTGGAAAAGAAGGGTCATTGTCAGGTTTAACAATCGTAGCTAATAGATAATGTTGATGTAATTATATGAACAACAGATAATCCAAAATTCTCGATCACGGAAGATACGTCGTAAGATAGAGAACTCTAGACATACACAGGGCAGCAAGATTTTTCATGGAATTATTCTCACGCGATTAAAATAATATTTATCGTGAACCTGTACATTGTCGCTCGAAATAGATAAAATAATTAAAGAAAGAGTGAACAAAGAAAAATTGAATCTAAATTGAACTTATTCTTAAAGATGAGCTTTCTTGGACGTTCTCTTCGTATTTTCAGAAAAAAGTTTGGTTGATCAAGGTTTTAAACGAAAATAAAGCAAATATTTTACGGGTATAGATTGTCTGTGTTGAGACTATGATTGATGTACAGACTATGATTGATCTTCAAAATACATCTGGTTTGATGCATGTGCGCATATGCTTTTTTTTATCTCGTACAAGCAACACTCTGACTCAAGCGACACGAGGCGTGTTGGGATGAATTCTGGGTACTATAAAATTTCAGTCGATACCCCACATGTCAAATGATGTTATCTGAATTTTTTGTTGCTTTCTGATGCTTTCGCAACACATATATACACTGTTAGATATCAAAAGTTTAATGGCAGTCTACTCTCTTGAGTTATAACGTTTTGTTATTTTTAACTTCTATATGTGTCAAAATGCAAATCAATCAATTTCTGTTGTTAGTTTTACCATAAAATATATCAATATCCACATTAATGTATACATTAAAAAATACTCTCTAAATCAGTGGATTAAGAAATACTCTCTAAATCAGTCATTAATTAGTGGCATACTTTGAATCAGTGAAGTTCAACTAAGAAAGGAAGAATATTTGAGTATTATATAATTAAAATGATATTTGCATGTTAATTTCAATCTTTCAAATTTACCATATTCATTAAATTTAAGCACTAAAACAAGGTTAGTTAGACACACATAATAAAGATTAGCTAGATTAGGGATCTTACATTTAATTCACTGACTACCAGTGGCATACTTGGCACTAATATCAGTGATTATCCTGATTATACTGATTCAGATTTAGAGAGTAATGAACTAAATTTGGGTCAAATTTAATACATTTTCTTGTGTTAAATTGTTTGACTCTATTGTTTCAGTGAAATTAACAATATTGACATATTGAGCAAGAGCAGTGGCAATCTATAGAATTGATGAAAAATAATTCAAATTGAATATAATTTGTTATTATGAATTTAATAGTGTACGTGTATTGCATGCAATGAAGTGTTAAATATACGCAACAGCGGCGAAGTGCTGAATGATTCGGGGATGGGATGACGAAGATGTTATCGATGCGGAAGAGGCTGGACCAGCGCGAAAAGAAAAATCAGGCGTGGGTCGTGGTTTAATTGGTCGACATCACAATTGCCCTATGTGCGACCGGACAGACAGCAGGAACTTTCTTAGCCGCCCAACCTCTTCCGGTGCTATATTTTTTCAGTGCTAGCGAAAACAGTGCTGTCTCCTCCCACACGAATCAATTATACTCGAGCTCTCTCCTTGTAGCGTTGCTTTGATCAGTCAATAGGAGGAAATTGTTTCATGAAATTGGATTAATTAAAAAATTACGTTCGATTTTTGAAAATTAAGTTCAAATTATATTAAAAATTACATTAGAATGTTTTATTTGATATAAATTCTATTTGTCCACATATTACAAAAAAATGAAAGATACTGCTTTGTCTTGTTGTAGGGTTTAAAAAAATCTTCTCAAGAAATAGTTCATTTCTCATTTTACAATAAACTTATCTCGAGTAAAAGATGTTAAAGATAATATAATGGATGTATGTTTTTTTTACTAAATGTTCCAAGTAAAATCTTTACATGTTCGGATACATACTTGAAAATAAAATAATTTTCTAGAAATTTTTTTAGGAGACAATATAGATTTTTTTAAAAAATCTGATTGATATTATATGTAAATTTTGTCGCTGTTGTCATATTATCAATTATTGAGTATTTTGAAATTAATTATAAATTTTTATATATGTATCGTTTTACTTTCCTTAATTAAAGTTAAATATTTATTTTGTATGAGCATATTAAAATCAAATATATCGATCAGCAATTATCAGAATAGGTGTCATCTCCTTATTTGTCTTATTCGCATGACCTACGACTTCGGATTTGTTATTTCTGGTACTGCTGCGTGTGCTCGGACGATGTGTCTGAATTATAAATAGTCTTGCCTCCGATCCCGCCACGTGCATTAGCGTTAACTCGTGGCGATTTTTGCAAAAGTGCGATCGACTCGGCGTGCGTAGGCGTAAATACCTTTGATGTCTACCGCAGTGTGAACTTTCGTGGGTGCTAATAGATTAGTTCGCAAATTGATTTTCGCGTGTGTACTTGAAGCTATGAATCGCGATACTCGCGCAGTAGGAACGGAAACTAATTCAAATGGAGCCTTGAAAGAAGAACAGAAAAAAGAACGTGGTATTATTAATGCAAAAAAGAATATACCTTATTAAGCAGAAAATATATTAATTAAATTACGACTAAGGGACGAGCAAATAAGATGTTTAAATAAATAAAACATTTAACACTTTAATAAAATAGTAGATACAATACAAATCAATATACTTTATCACTTTATTGTTATTGTAAAAATAAAATTGAGATGAAAAAAACTGATTCTTCTTGGAAAATTAAATATACGAGAAGTTTAAAGTAATCATAAAAAATGAGAAATGAAAAAGTGTGTTATTGTAAATAAAAAATTTATTAATTTCTGCCATATTTTTCTATTTTTTTCAAATTTTATTCTTTCTAAATTATCTTTAGAAGTGAGATTACAAATATTTCAGAAAATATACTAAAAGTATACTTTTTCTCAATGTATAGCAATATTATATGTTTAATTATATTATTCAATCATATTATTTAATGATGAAATTAATTATTAACAATATTATTAATAAATTTTGAACAGACAAATTTGACAATAGTGAATGCACTTTTGTTTCAGCACTTCGCGAATTTAAATAAAGATTTTAAGTAATCAATTCCAAAAAAAAAAAAAAACAATTGTATCACTGCACAATTGTTGCAAGTCCATTACTGCATGAAACGTGACATGTCGAAATGCGTCCAGCACCGCGAACGAACATCGCGACGTCAGGAATCGAACATCGTTGTTCGTCTCCTATCAACGACGACGACGACGACGACGATGACGACGACGAAGACGTCGGGACGTCCCTCGTCGTCATTCTATTTTTGGAAAAGCCCCGTTGGTCTCGACCATCACACCGTGGTGGGGTTGGTTATACGGACCACCGCCCGCGCCATTTATGGGCGCGTCGCGACGCGTGGTCACTTTGCCGAATTTCATTACGTGGTCGAACGACACTGAGCAACCCCTTTTGGAATCACGTTATTTCTACGTGCATCCGTACGTTTCTTTTTTTTTATGAAACCTCATTTCCCACTACTTAGCCTGTACAGTTGCGTTAAATATACGCGTTTCTAACGCTATTAACTTTATTGATTATTTCTATCGTTTGATCTTTGATGATGCAGTAGTTAAGAGGAATTGATGGCATTTAATTTTGAGTTATACGAATTATAATTATATTATCAAGTAATTTAAATTGCTGCAGAGCTGATAGCTATAGCACTTAATGCAGACCTTATCACTATATATTGCAAAATAAGTGATAAATATGTAAAAAGATAATACAAAATTTATTTACGTTATAATGCATTTTTTATTATGCGATACTGCTACTTCAGATATTAATACTTATCTTAAATATAAATATTGATATATTAATAATTAATGTTCTTATAATATTAAAAATGTATTTGTGGATAATACATATATAAATTACACACGTATAACATATACATATATTATAGCAATCAATGAAAATTGGAATTGTAAATTAAGTATAATATTGTTATTATTTCATCCATGTTAATTTAATTAATTTTGCTCCGCGTACAAACATAAATGTTGAATATGATAGACAATGTAATGAAATGCGTTAATTATAAAAATCAAGTTTTTCATTTCATTTTATCATTAATATGATTACGATAATACTATTATAAATAGACATTCTTTGTTCTGTTATCTTTGTGTTTGTATTTAGAAACTCTTGGGGATAATTGCTTCTTCGTATGTATGAGATACCTAAGGGCTATTGCGAAAGTTTACCTCCGTTTGGCTGACCTCTCTATAAACGTGACCCACATACATAATTGAACTGAACGTATCCACTTCGTTTCAACTTCAAAAGTTTCTCGTTTGCAGACGGGAACTTCTCTCTGATTCTGAAACCCGCCGCTCAGTGTCAAGTATGAAATATTAAATGTGCTTTCATAGTAATCTTGATATTTTCTTTGTGAACGAATACACAATGCAGAGGAACGTTGTTTATTTATGAACATTATGCTACGCCTCGCGCAATTATTTTTTGATCCATTACGCGTATTCCCGAGGAATTTGCTTCTTATAGCGGTATAATTGAACATAAACATTTCATGTGATTGAGACGGTTATTAATCAAGATTCCTGTCGATCTTGTCGATCTCTTTTTACGCGATACCTTGACACAGAATTTCCGGTCACGGCGGATTATGAATGTCTAGCTAACATAAGTGTACCAGCTTGTACCTGATACGAATTATTAACTAGTATGTAATCGATAAAAGATTGTTGGCAGTGCTTAATGAATCGCTGAACTGTAAATGTAAATGTAATTAGGATTAAAAAATCATAACATTGATAAAGAGAAATAGATTAAAAGGAAATTTATGTAAATATTACGGTGTTAATAAGTAAATTTGGTTTACAGAAACACCCACATTTATATAGCGAATTGGTTGGACTCAGTGTGCATTGGTGTATTAAAGCCATTGTACACAAATTGACGCAAAGATGTATGTTAATTATAAATATAGAAATCGGTTAAATTGTGAAATCACTCAATACACCTTATTATGCTGTTACATAAAATTTTATCGTTCAAAATATTTGCATTTTATTTTTACATAGTTTTAATATGCATCAGTGCGCACTAATGCGTCTAATCGAATTCGCTATTAGATTCTTTCTTGTGTAAAATGTAGATAAAATTTAGAAGTCCATTAAATAATCAATTATAATAACAGTAAAGAAATAAATTTTAAGTGAAGAACAATAGACTCAAATTTATAGCGAAAAATATCTTGGAACAGTTTCTTACTTCGAAAAGATTATATATTTATATTTTTACGTGCAGATATACCTGTATATGAATATGTAATATACATAATATTAATAAATATCTGATAGTCCTGCTCTGGGACTAAATCATAATATCTTACTCTAAATATCCGATTTAATGGACGACAGTTTGCGATCTTTTTGTTCTGTCGATGCAAAACGTGTCAGGATTAGTTTCCAGGCCGTAGTGACGGGTTCAGGCGTGATGAATGTTCAGTGATGAGTGCTGTCCGTCTCCAATCGCGCAGATAACTTTCCGCGTAGAGTCCCCTCCGATCAACTCCAATTAGCACAAAGAGCTGATTTGATTGAGCGTAAATCATGAATGTGGTTACTCTTTTACGCGCAGAGAGGATTGTTAGCTAGTGAGACGGTATTAAAAGATTGATAAAAGGCCAAAACGAAAACGCGATAGGATCATCTTTTTTCACTGGTAGACAGGAAACCGCTTCGCGAGATCATCGAGAATCAATGAACTTCAAGCGGACAACCGGCCAGAACCGGTTCCCGGCCGGATGACGAAGACGAGAACTCGAAATGACACCTCGTTCTATGATGAGGTTGCCGACACTTGTACATCATTCTCATCATGAATGTGATCGTGTCGATAGCGCGAGAGATCGCGTCATAATCCCGCATTTCTAATGCCTCGAGAGAGCCACTTAAAAAACTGTACTGTTTATTTGATATATAATTTGTTGCATTATGCTATATGATAATTTTTAATAAATTAAGAGAAACGTTCTATTATTACGCAAAAGCAATTACAGCACAAATTTTCATTGATGTAACTGGTACTGGTTAAATTTTGATTTTTTTTTTCAATAAAAATTTAATTTTGTAAGTAATACTTAAATCAATTAAAAATATTACACTATTTAAAAGAAATTCTATTCTTTTTATATTAAAAATTTATATTCGCAGAACGCTATTTACCAGTTTATAATCTCAATGGCAATTTTTTATAATATAATTATACCTTTTTTGACGTATTAAGCATTACTAATAAAAGAGAGAGGAGAGAGAGAGAGAGGGGGGGGAGGGACTTATTCCTGTTTATGAAAATGTAAAAAAATAAATATCTTTATTCCTTATCTTGATACGGAAATTTTAATTAGAATGAATAAATAGACTTAATGCGAATATTTAAAATATAAATTCTCGTAGAAACGGAGTTGATAACAGATTATATCCTTATCGTCGCGCAATGTTGACACACATGAATGATATCTCGCGGATGCGTCTCTTCATCGTCGATTTAAGAGACCATCAATAAAAGTTGCTGTCATTTATCGACGAGATCAATCGGTCGACAGCCTGTTCGACTTTGCCGCTCCTTGCTTTATATTTTCGCGCCGAGGTTGTCGACTCCTATTCACGTTTTCACTTTTTGTCAGAGAAACCTCGGGCACCGATTTCAACGCAAGTCGCTTTCACGTTCGATACCGACGCTATTTATAATATTATTGCCGGAGGAGACAATGATACTGGCGTCGCGTTTCGGAACTTCAAAAAATGATGCTGTTTCATTCACGGCACTATGTTTTCCGTTTTTATTATACAAAAAAAAGCTTCGATGTTTAACTCGAGATTTAAAAAAGGATTAAAATTAAATATTGAATTGCTGTTATGAGTATATATCAATATATATTTTTATAATGAAATTTAATTAATTTCTTACTCTTTTCGCTACATTTGTGTTCATAATTTTAAAAAAATCATCAAAAATATACGTAAACGAATATCAATTAGTTTTTTAATACGAGCTTTTTTATGTACAATGAGATGTTTCTTATAAATATATATATAGGGTGTCTCATAATTACTGCCAAATATTTCGAACGCAGGTAGAGCGGACTAAATTAAATCGAAAAATCTTTTATCATTTTGCAATAATTAATTTTCGCAATAATTAATAAGATTAATTACTAAAAATCGCCGAATATTGGTCTTTAATAACTTTTTATTCCGGTACTTCATATATCAACTTTATAAAAAAAAACAGCAAAAGACAAAAATTATTATTTTTCTCAGAGGTCTATGAGAAGATATAAAAAAATAGAAACATATTTATAAATCATCGATATAAAATATGTAATTAATTTATATTTTGTAAGTTTTGACAGATTTTCTTCCTTTTGTCGCTACAATTTAAAATAACGCTTGGTAAATTAATCGAAAAGATTTCATTGCCGCACTCATTGCCGCTCGCATTTTAGTGTAGACCGCGTGCTTGTATCGTGCTTTGCACACACGCTTTGAGGGGCACACTTTACAAGGCCGTGATATGGTGTTTAATGGAATTCGTCTGTCGTGCGCAGGCGGACGAGCGATAACTTGATTCTCCCGTCCGCGTCAGTTGACGGCCGTGTTCTCCAGATAACAGAAGCGGATTCGAGTTCCCACGTTATCTCATCATCAGCCTTACACCTTCCTCGGTTTCATTATTGCAACTCGACGTCTCTGGGTTTCTATTCGAAATATAATCAAAGTAAAATTGACTTACAGTATAAATTCAGTTGGATGCTCGATATGCACTGCTTATTAAAGTCGTTTTTTTTAAATTGACATAAAAATATGTATTTAATATAAAGCTAGAGAAATTAAATCATGAAACCCTTAATACATTTTATTGTGCTGTTAAGTAAAATCTGTATTTTATAATTTAAAATATTTGTATTTTACTTTTATATATATTAAATCAGTAAACAATGGTTTTAATAAGCACTGATGATGCATTAGTGCGTCCAGTTAAATTCACTATTAGTTTACGTAGAGTAAGTTATAAAGAGGTAGCGTCAAGCTATTGATGATGCGACAAGCTTCACTTTTTTATCTCGTTTTTAAGTGAGAATCTATTCCTTCACACGTTAATTGCGAATATACGTATATCAGTTTTATCTCACGTCCGACCTCACGTCTGTCACCGATATGCGATGGCTTTTGAAGCAGCTATCACGAACTTCCGCCATCTCCAAGTCTCGGCTCTGTCTATTGTGGCTTTGTTTTCTCTGTCGCGTATCGAGTTTCCTTTGAAGGGGCGTGCGTTGGGGATAACTTTCAGAACTGATAAAACAGAATGCGCGATAACTTGGTTGCATCGCTTTCGTTTTGCATAGTTTTGCGTAACCATGATAGCACATTGATATCGACGACATAATGATGAAAACCACATACGACTATTAATTGTATTAACTAATTGTATTGTGTCCTCATATGTAAAACGCTGATTGTTCGTATCTTTTCTATTACTGTTTTCTGTTTCAATATTTCCGTATTTTGTTATTTACTTTCTCCAACTATTAGTGTTTATATAAAAGAAGATAAGATTTTAATTTATAAAACAACTCTTTGATAAAACAAATTGCCTCAGATAATTAGTTATATAAGATAATTGGATTGATAAATTAGCTTGGAAAGTCTTATACTTGAAAAGATAATTAAAACACAAATGTAACTATGATTATAAAATTAATGATAAAATGATCACTGATTAATGTCAATTGATTTGCGATCATCGTTCCAGTTGGATTCTGTTCTAATTTCTGTAAAGCTTAATTCGCTTAATTAATAATTCGCTTATAAAGCTTGTCACTCCCCCCGGTAGCATGTTTCCGCACCAACAATTTGTCTTTGCCGGTTTTAAGCCGATTACATCTTTTTCGTTCATTCGCCGATTCATTCTAACGTTGAAAGACAAGACGACGATAAAGGGTCATTCAACAAGATTGATTCCGGTTGGAAAGCTGACCGTTATTTCATTATACTGGTAGTCTTCGATCGAAGTAGAGAGTTGTCACTATACATCTTCCGTTAAGTACGATCGCTAGA
>Ga0157364_1009211_pt1 | contig 10232 bp, 6 predicted proteins | sample AttsexASBM2_FD_111476 | JGI IMG/M metagenome (GOLD analysis project Ga0157364, IMG submission 111476) | Fungus gardens microbial communities from leaf cutter ant in Ribeirão Preto, State of São Paulo, Brazil - Atta sexdens ASBM2 | ecosystem: Host-associated > Fungi > Mycelium > Unclassified ... | reverse complement strand
TGAAAATTTGATGATTATTTTTCAATTAAAAATTTTCTAAAATTGAGTCTTATAATAATTAGATTATTTTTGTAAAATTTGCCATATTAAATCCACATTATTGCAAAATTTAATTTATAATCTCAAATTCTAACAAAACTTTAACAAATTATCTCAAAGAGTTTCATAAAAAGCAATTTACAAAATAAAAAGGGACAAATCTAAATTTGCTTGTCTATCTACAAAGCTTAACGCGATAAAACGTTTTAGGAGAATATATAAGTTTATATAAATTTATATCTAATTTCGCTTTTCCAGGTTAATTGATGATAATAAATTACATTTGTGTTACATAACGACGTTCATCGTTAAATCCTCATGTTGGTCGGTGTTCATCCCACACTTCGGCGCAACCCATAATTCCTCACGGAATCATTCTAGACGGAACATTAATGTTTGTCAATTACTGGCAAAGGATATCAGTACACGGGGTGTTTCCTTTCCACGTTCCCGATTATTGTCGATTTCTTAAGTAATACAGCAACAGAGAATAGAAGAGTCGCGACAAACGATGACAAATGGTACCTCTATATCTTCACTAAGAAAAAGTCCACTCCAAATCTGTGTCAAAGATTTTGAACCGTTAATAATTGATCACGTAGAAATACGGGAACACTCCCGTGGAAGAGCAAGACTATCAGCAGTAATTCGTCGACGACACGCATGTTTTCGTACAGCGACACATAGAGAAAAAGAAAGAGCAAAGAGAAAAGCAATTATAATTCCTTCTGTATCGTCGGCGTTATAATTGGAGCGCAGACCTCGATAATGGAGGTCCAAAGAAGATTAAGAATAGGACGCCAGTTGGATGGGGTGCGAGAGGACGAGGGAAATAAGACGAGGGGAGATGGGAGGATTCGCTGGAGCGGGAAAAAGAATGAAGACAAGGACGAAGGGGGATGGTGAGGAAAAGGAGAAAGAGAGAGAGAGAGAGAGAGAGAGAGAGAGAGAGAGCCCTAGGTATATTCTCGATGACTTATGTGGCTCTGACGCTATCAGCGAAGCGTCTCTAGAGTCCGGCTTGAGCTCCGTAACGCCGGTCCTCGTAAATCATCGCGATCCACCCACGCCCGTACCGTGCTCTGCCCGCTCTCAAGCTCCAACTCGGAGATGCGATACGACAATTAACGAGGTCAAAGGGGGAACGGAACGTTTGTCTACAGAACTGCTGTACGCCCGCGACTGAGAGAGAGAGAGAGAGAGAGAGAGAGCCGCGTAAAGTCGCGAGGACTTCTTGAAAAAGACAGAACAATTTGCGTAATTCTCTCTTGTTATATCTCTCTACGAGTTTAGGAATAACAAAGTTTCCAAACTTGGACTGCACGCGAATTTATGTATTTTAAAGTGATGCAAACACGCCGAAATCATGCCGATCAACTGCTTTATTATTGCCGAAATTTATTATTGTCGACTAACGTTTTTAATAACAATACGACTTAATGTTTTAATTTATTTTAATTTAACTTTTACAAGACGAAACAAGGGAAATGACAAATTATAAATTAATTACAAATTTCAATTAAAGGACAGCTGTAACATTAAAAAAATAGATAAATACCTTCGTCTTTTAAAAGTTAATATATATAATTTAACAATATTAAGTAATCATTGTTATAATTACATATAGACATAGTCAATCTGTCATTTACAGATGCAATCGATAAAACATATTTCTCTCCTTCCTGGAAACTTTTTGCTTCGTAGATCTCGAATCTTTTAGAGATATGGTCCTCGATCTTCCAGGAAAGACCAGGGCCTCTCTTATCTCCTTTCGCGAGTGAGCCTGTGGTCTCGCTTTCGGCGCTGAAGTGCCGTTTCATTCATTGTCGTCCGTGTGCACTGTGCGCACCCGGGGTGCACCCGTGGAGATACAAATGACGATGATACCCTCGAGTCCGGGCTACCGGATCCGCGCTTTATCTACAAGTGCGATCGTCGGCGGATACGACGAGTGTGTCTTTTCGGAAAAGGGGAAGTCTCGGCAATTCCGGGACTCCCACGCGAAAAAAAAGCGGAGGCGGCGTAACGTTTTTATTAGGGCAATTCACTGTAACCCACAAGTGGTCACTACAACAGGTCGGTCCCCTTCGCTCGCGGCTTCTTCCTCGAACTTCTTGCTGGCTGGCTTTTCAGTTTGGCTCTCTTAACTTTAAATTATTCTTAAACGATTAGGTTTTTTAACGCCAATTGTGCGAGAAGACCTTCAACTTTTACTATTTTACCTTTTAAAAAATAATTGAAGATAGAGAAGATAAAACCATTAGATGTGAATCAGGCCCTAATTCCGGATCACTTTTTATTTAAATAATTATAATATTTTTCATATAATAATATTTCATAATTATAATATTTCCTATATACTACCCCCATCCCGTAAGTTTTATCTTATCTGCTCGTTTTTTATTTAAAACGTTATAATTTCATGAAGTAATAATTAAACAACTTGTACATGAAAAAAATGATGGATGCTGAAGTTTTTAAAAATTTAGTAGATACATATTTAAAAATAATTTTGTTGAACAAAATAATTACGTAGGAATATCAAATATATGACAATGCTGTACAAAGTTTTAACATTCTGGCAACTAATTGGAATGTCTTACATAATTATTGTTAAGTTCCAACAAAATTATTTTCCGATCTGAATTTAGATGTTTTAGATACTTCAATAAAATCGTCTTTTTTTGTGTAAAAATATCAAGTTCATTTTTTTTTGTTTTTTTCGGGAACATCATTCTAATCACGTTAACTCGCTCTGTATAAAAACACGAAAAATTAATAATAAACATGCGGCAATCGTCATGTTCTGAAACCGCACTTGTTAGCTGACTTAGCTTTAAGTGCAGGCTCGCAGCTCTGGGAAACGTTGTAGCATTGCGTACACAGCGCGACCAGTGCGAGATGTCCTCAGGATAAACAGACAGGCTTTGTTCTACGCTTATGAATAAAACATTCGATAACGTATCTTGGAACCATACCGCACGTACGCACGCATACAGGCATGGCATGTATCGTACATATCGCCGCAAGAATCCAGCTTGCACTGTGACTCTTAGCCCTTTTCCATCCTCTCGTGACATTCTGTTGTGTCTCATGTGTCTTTTTGTCGCTTTGTCTTTCCTCTTTCCCTCTTGGAACAAGATCTCGTCGCTACGGACACGATCGGCCTGTGAGAAAGTGTCGAAACAACGAACGAACGCGCATGGCTGCAGAACGAAATGCCGCGTTTATGATTTTATTTATTACTTTTGCTATATGTGAATATAAATATGTTGATAAGCTAATCCGAGAAGTATAGTTCGTAGAAACATTAATTGACATTTATTATTGTATTAAATAATTATAATACATTTTACAATTTTATTATTATATGAAATAATTTTAAATAATTATCGTAAAAAACAATTTTGTAATTAAAAAAGATATATATTAGTAATTATTCACGCAAATGAGTCAAGGAAACAAATTTCTGATATATATAGAAAGAAAGAAACTGAAAGAAAAATCGGAATAATAACGCATCGCGAGCTCTGAACTCTTATGTTTCAAACAATGCGCATTAAAGTAATAATTATTACACGAGAGAAGCTGCAACTACGAGATAGAATTTCGGGAATACGACTCTTGCGCGCTCGAGGGGAAACGACTCCGGAGAAAATTCAAGACATAGCCGGAGTTGGTAGTTACTCGCGAGGAGCAAAGTATTGTAGAAACACGGTTGTGCGTCGAGAAGGATAAGCGGGACAAGGAAGGGTAGAAACTTCTCGCGGAAGAAAACGCGCGTGTCTCAATGTCTCCCCGAAGGCGCGCCTCCGCCTTCAATTTGTGCCTTCATTCGCACAAAGCTCGCTCATAAAAGAGAAGTTAAAACTATGCCGTCGTTCTTATTACTGCCTGAAGCCAAGCCCGGCGAATACTCGCCTCGCTCCGCCTCACCCTGCTTCGTTACTTTTCACCCTGACCTAGCCATCACCCCCTTAGTCATCCCCGTATCTGCCGTCCTACCATCGCTTTCTCCCTTGGTGTAATGGAGCAAATATTTTCTTTCCGCTTACTTCCCATACGCCCGGTCTGATTAAATAATTTATAATCCAGCACGGAATGTCATTCCGGGCTCGGGAATTGGGGATGGGGAGAAAAGACTCGGGTCCGGTTTATCTTTGGTATCACGAGATGGTCGGTTAACTTCCGATATAGCTTGTACCGAAATTCGTAACGTTATATCGCACAGCTGAGGTTCGGCACACTAATTATATCTTGCTCTGGCCGGTAATCGGAGGATTGATCGGCAGCGGCGCGTCGACAATTCCCGCGATCTACCGAATATTATTGTGGAAATTAACGATCGTGTTTTCTCTTTCGCTCAATCTCTCTCTCTCTCTCTCTCTCTCTCTCTCTCTCTCTTTCCCGCTCTTGCTGATCATCATCCTGCGCTCCCGCGCTTGCTGACGGACGAGGGATAACAACGCCACGGCATTGTTTGCGTTGCGATTAATTTAGTTCGCCGCGATCTGTAATTATGCGCGTGATTGCTCGCAACATCGCATCGGCCGGCCTATCGGAACATGTTGCAGCATGTTGCGGCATGGGCCGGGATGTACGATAATTCGCGGTACATTTTTGATCGATGATGTATACATTAGAACGACGAAACAACGGATGGGATACATACAGAATTCTGCATCGATGAGATCGCAACATTTCGCGAAGTAGCTGCGAAGAAATATCGAACAATTACCTTGTGTAAGATAGACGCATCTTGTAATATCGATTGAAATGTTGTTAACTCTCCACAGAAAAAATAGTTTTAAAGTATCTAGAAATTTATAATTAAATGCAGATCTAAAAATAATTTTGTTTGATCATTCTAATCATTATGTAGAACGCTTAAATGTTGTAAAAATGCTGCAAAAAAAATTTTAATGTTCTAGCAACAAATTTAAACATCCTATATAATTATTTGAATGGTCCAAATAAAATTATTTTTAGAATTGTATCTAGATAAATTTTTAGATATTTCAATAAAATCATTTTTTTCGTGTATCTAAATGGAAAAACCAATTTTATTGTAAATCTATATTTATTTACAAATTTATATCTAAATTTGAAAATAGTTTTATTAGACTATCAAAACAATTATGTAGAAAAGTCAAACAAATAAATGTTGGTATTCTAGCAACCAAAATCCTATATTATTGATTTGATTGAGTTTAAAATTATTATTTACAGAAATAAATTTTTTTAGATAATTCAATAAAACCGTTCTTTTCATGTATATGAACACGCATTGCGTTTCTCATATTACTTTAAAAAAAAGTAACATGTTTTTCTCATGCTATATATTGCTATATATTGCAACGAACCAGATTACTCCCATATAATTTTGTGTTACGATAAAGAATAAGCGATATTATATATATGATTCACGTATAATACAATATACAACGTAGCATGGAAAACCGCACGACATATTTTAATCTAAACTTCCCTAAAGTTCGCGTCGCACTCTTGAAGAGGAGAGGGTCTTTTCCCCCCCTTAATTTTTACTTTCGCGTACGTCGCCGCGAGATATCTGACATATTTGAATTGCGGCAGTTAAGAATGTGCCCTTCGAATACTCGGGGTTTTCGCGGTTGCTTTGAACCCACTGCGTACTCGTCTGTCCTTCCGCGTTTCGATGCGCACGGAATTCTGTTAATGTAATTTCGACCATTTTGACAATGCTCGTTGAATGGTTGCTGTGCAAATGTTTCCATCCGTCATTCCTTAAATGACAACGAAATAATAAGTCATAAAAATGACCGAATGAAAAAAAAACAGAGAAAGAGAGAGAGAGAGAGAGAGAGAAGTGATATTAAAATTATTTTTACTTACAATTACTATATATTATACTTATTATTACTGGTCAATATATAAAATATCTATACAAATATAAAATAAATAAAAATGTATGATTACAAAGCATAGAATGATAGGGACAAGAGATGTTGATTTTAAACAAGATACACGTGTGCAAAGTTATTGTATAAATTTAGCACAATGTATGTGGCTTCCTTCAAAGTAACGAGGCTAATTACTATACAGTGAAAGCTTTATAGCGAACACGAACGCGAGTTTATATCGCGGCGTAACAATGCCGATAAGTGTGATTTATTTCTGGCGCAAACCAGATCGGTCGCACGTAATTTCTATGTTACTATAAAAATTAGTTGGCAAGTTTCGATGTCCCTCATAGGTTGCACGCAGGCTCGCGTTATTTACGCTCCGTTACGATGAATCTGTCATGCATAATATATCGCGCAGGTACGCGTAGTTGCGACATCATATCGTCATCAACAATGGGGTGCACTCGATGTTACACAAAAAGAGTTTCACCATGTTTTCACGCACCACATGCGTGCGTTGGAAGAAATGTAAAAACTGTTTTATTAATTCATTTTTTTTTATAGAAATATCTCTGTCGCGTACGAATTACGATTTCTAATGTAAACAGCCGTAGATATAATTTAATTCGCGTGACACATTAATTTCATTTTTTCACATATCTTCAATCCATTCTGCGCTCAAAGCCTTCGATAATTATAATTAACTACTCATTAAACAGAAATAAAAGTGTTCTGTTCTTTCTAATCAATATTAGCATTCATTCTATTGAAAGGAAAACGATACAGTCTTTCTCGAGAAGAGTCATCTAAGACTACTTTTAGAATTTTTATATCCCGGCGAAAAAAATGTGAATTATGTTAACTGGATATTTTTATCAATATATTTTTTGTCATTTTTAATAAACTATTCTTTACAAACCTTTAAATATGCAAATCAATCCCATAATAAAAAAACGCTTCATTAATTAATATCATTATTATTAGAAATACTATCATAAAAAACTACTTAATATATTTATTCCGTAATAATTGTTTGATTTCTACTGATTTTTTCAGAAAATTATGAATAAATTAATTTATATTCGTAATGTTTTCAAATACTAATAAATAAAAAAAACAATAATTTATATGTTATTACTAAATATATACATGTATATATGTATATGTAATAATATACGTTGTTAATTTCCTATTTCCTGAAGTTAATGAAAAATATGAAAACTATAAAAAATATATTTTTGTTATAAAAATATTAATTGTCGAGACTTGAGAGCTTTACAATTCCATAGTTGCTTCCGTTTAGATTCCGGGATCGCCAAATTCGTGGTTAGTAAAATCAACAGGAAGCGCGTCGCGCCGGATGTGCGCGCAATGTACACGATATAACGGATCGTTTTCATTATCTCCTCTACCCGCGAGCCTTTCGCCCAAAAGGCGGAATCGCATCGATCAAACGTAGTTCACAGTGTGACTGCGACACGTCGTACTGACAAAGAATGATCGCGTTTCATCTCAGAGAGACCACGTGTTAGTACGATTGCGCGACCGCACACCTGGTTCTCAGACTTTCCCCGCCAGATTGTCTCATTTCTTGAGAGATATTGGACCGTTAATCTTTTGATGTCCACAGATGATATTTGTAGCATAAAGTGTGTTATGCCACGCATGAAATCATCTGTATGTGAATCGTGCTGTAAATCATCGTGAGATTGTATCAATTATCTATTACGACAAGAGGATGATATGGTCGATTTATACGTTTGTCCCGTTCAAACGTTCGTAGATCTTCAAACCTTCTGAAGTAGAGATCCAGTAAAATTAATCCTATTTGCCTTCTTGGCATGGAATTTATCAAAATTTATTTTTTGTAAATAAATATCAACTTTATTATTGACACAAATAAATAAAATCTAAGAACTGAATTTCTTTTTTAATTACACGTCTCTTTTAATTCATTAAGTATGAATGTATATTTATGTTTGTATGGTTTTTGTCTCGAAATAGTATCCACATATATTTATGTTTTCATTTACAAATTTCTAATTTTATTTAAGCCTATTGTACAATTCTTATTACAGTATAAATTTATTATTATTATTTTTCATTATCATTATTATATGGAAATATATATTATTGGAAAAAATTATAACAAAGGTATAATCAAGCATTAAAAATCATACCATACTTCTGCAAATTCAAGTGTGTTCAAAAAGTGACTTCAATATATGTGATCAGTTTTCTGTAAACATAGAACACTACATCGCAATCCATAAATGGATTTACATATTTAAATGTAGTACAGTATCATTTTTACATGGAAAATTAAATTATATTCATATATTGAGTTATCTTTACTTTGCAGTGCACTCAAAAAGTTATTATAATTTAATATATATTTTTTCATAATATGAAAATGCAGAAAAAACTTTTTTACATGGTAAAAACTGACGGTCTTAATAATTTTTTAACGTATTATTCGTGCATCGTAGAGCATTTTCGTCTTATATTCTGGAAATTTTAAGAAGCTTTAATGAAGGAACGACTTTTCATTCCGTCACTTTAAAACAGCAACAATAATATCCCATCGAGATAGATAACATCTATTTCGTATTCGCGCGCATAGATATCAGGAAAGGATTAATTTACTACACCGTCTCTCGGATCCTCGAATCAACAGTCTCGACAATTAATTCTCTATTTAATCTTACGGCCGCTAATACCGCGTGTTAAGAAATCGATGAACTTTCGGCGCTTCGCTTTCGCGCGGTCCAGAAATCCATGGAAAACGTGCGATTCGCGTGCGCTGTGTATGTTTGCACCTCACCCCGGATTTCTCTCTCTGACAAACGTAGCAAGTCTTCCTTCCATCTTGCTCCCTTCAACCCTCGTCCCGCGGCATCGGCCTTTCTCTCTTAGCTTTATATAATTGCGGGCTTTCATATTTGATATTGCAGCGTCGAGAGTACGCCCGTGAACGGGGCGTAGTTAGCTGCAGCTAGTTTACGCTGGCTTACACACACGGTGCTGTTTCTAGCATTTCGAAGTAGCGCGAGCTCGGGCCAGGTATGCGGGCCACCTGCAAACAACGGCCTCTTGTTTGAAGACAGGATTTGCCACAGCGTTATTCTCGGATTTGTGGAGAGAAGCGGGATGCTCGGCGCCGCCCGTTGCACCGCGACTGAATTTTTAACCGCGAACCTTTCGCATAAAGAGCGATGAATAAAAGCGTAAGCAATCTTGTCATTTCGAAGTCACGTTGTTCCGAAATTGTCAAATTACCTGTATTAGACTTTGTTACATTTTCAACTTGGGAATTTGCTTCTACCCGGCTTGTCGTATTTTAAAGCAAATGCATCGCTATGAAAGCTCATTGTGTAAATTGATAAAAATTATCTTTTTCTGATTTGAATATGCAAAGATCGCTGGAGGTTTCCAGTTGATCCCATTCAAGAAATTTATGTTCTTACCAGGAAGTATTCCTCACGGAAAGCAATTGTAGAACAATAACTTATATGTTTGTTCTCACGTACCGAAATTTGCGCTGCCAAATATTTGCGCTTCCGTGATATGAAACTATAGAGATAAGGGATGCTATATATGAGTATGTTATCATCAGTCTCGCCGTCTTTCACGTCTCTGTTCTACAGAATTAACACGAAAGAGGAAAAATTCCTCTTTTAATCCTTTATGATTAAACTTTAAATAATCCATAATTCGCATCAAATTATAGATATTTCAAGATAAAAATTATAGAATTCCAGGATAAGAATTCTCTATCAAAAGAAAAATACTTTTGTTGATACATCTAAAAATTTAGATATAGATACAGATATTTGAAAAGAATTTTGTTGGATATCAAAATTAGAAAATTCATGATAAGTAATGCTGTAAAAAGTTTTGACATTCTAACATTAAGTTTAAGCATTCTATATAATTATTTTGATAATCTAACAAAATTTATTTTCATATCGAGCTAAATTTTTAGATACTTAAACAAAACTTAATCAAACAGTTCTTTCTACATACATTTATAATTTTATGCAAAAATAATGCGTAAAAAAATTTGAAAAATTAAAATACACATGTTACGAAATATATATATATATATATATAATGCGACATTAAAAAATTGCTATATAATATATAATATTATACATATATTTAATTCTATTTTGAATTCTAACGCGAGTTGTAAATGGAATAAAGTAGAATTTAATTATCTAATCCTTTTGTTGCTTTTGTGTATACTGCTCCAATTCGTTGACGTAATAGAGACTAGGAACAAGAAAATTTTTTTTTCGAACGAGT